>JAABUP010006034.1_pt1 | contig 17736 bp, 22 predicted proteins | sample 5559201 | NCBI WGS metagenome assembly JAABUP01 (sample SAMN10711887, study PRJNA513373) | rock metagenome | isolation source: Antarctica rocks | place: Antarctica
CACCAAAAAACCTGCAGTGGTGACAACCCTAACTCCTCAAGCAACATAGCACTAGGCGTAGCATACTTGACCCCACAGATGTGCCTAAGGTATCTATCATAGATGGACTGTAAAGCAACCCGTGCTATCACTCGACAGCCTGCTTTGGCGTGCTTTGGTTTCGTTCGTCCAGCGGTTTGAAACTTAACAACCGCATTCCGGCAACTGCTTTCAGAAACCAACTGCAGCGATTGGGGGTTCTGAGCACGGAAGCGTGGCCCCGGAAGTGATGCGGAGCATCGCTTGATGAAAAGATCAAGACAGTTGTAGATCCGTGTAGGACGATTGTGGCAAAAGTGTGAGATCCCCGTTTACAGGCAACCGTTTTTGCATGTTTTCAGACGGTTCAGGTCAACGTGTAGTATTGGAGAAGTTTGAGTTGTACAGCACCAAAGCGCACTACTATTTGGTGGGCCATGACAAGGCCGCAACGGCATTTCGATTGCTCAAGCTTAGCCGACTGGAAGCAGAGCTGGAGGCCTCTGAGGACCCGTGCACATACACCAAGGCTGAGTGCACAGCTCTGTTGCGACGCATCAGAGACGGGAATACGCGCATCGGGGGGCTGCAATCTGTCTGCAAGGTGAGATCAACAGCGTCATGCTGCTGTCTTCTACGGCAAGCCCATACCGATTCCTACCACAGTCCGTATGTGAACATTCGGCTGCACCGAGCACTAGTCGAGCTGGTCATCGACTGTGCAGTCTCTTGACAGCGCTCTGAGTCCATGCCACGGTCTGACTTGATTACCGTTACATGAAGCAGGCCTGCACGTTCAAGCAAGTGAATATCCTTTGTTGCAAAACCCCTGCCAAAGGTATGGTGTCTGCAGGCTGCCGGCCTCATTGGATGCTTCAGGTTCCTGGAGGGCTTTTACCTGCTGCTTGTGACCCAACGCCGCTACCATGGCACAGTTTGCGGTATATTGTCACTGCAGCAAGCAGCACATGAAGTTCTTCAGTGGTGTCACCATTATTTTGCTACTGCAAGACTAAGATGATGTATCATGTTGCAGGCCAGAAGGTGTATGGGATCGACAAGACGCTGCTGGTACCTCTTGTGCAGCCTTCTGTTGACATTGTTCAAGGCCAGGTCAGTGGACCTGACCTGTCATTGCTCTTCTTGGCTGCCTATGCTTTCATATTATAGACACACAATCTCAGCTGCACAAGCAAGCTGAACTGTGCCGTCAGTTCTGGAGCATGACAAAACGTCAAGCCAACATGCATATCTATTTCGCAAAATAAAGCTAGATGTGCATGACAGGGGAGGGAAACTGCAGCAGAGAAGCGATATCGCAAGCTTTTGCTGTCTGGCCTTGAGCTGAACAAGGATTTCTACTTCAGCTACACCTATAACCTTGCCCGGACGCTGCAAGCCAACATGACAGCAGATGCGCCAGCAGACCCATTTGATTCCATGTTTGTCTGGAATGAGTACCTCAGCAGGTATGTGACAGCATCCTCATGGCCCCTCAAGAGCTCAAGGTTGGGCATCAATGTGCATGCATACTAAACAGCACAGGTCCAAATTTTCCAATATGTTGATACACATGTGCATCATATTTCTTTTGTCACTGCTGCCAATTAAAAGAAACTTTTATGTTGACGCCTTGTCTGTTTATGCTCTCATCATGCCACGGCTGTAGCTTGGAATTCAGCACAATCCTGTGTGCCATCTTACACATCAGAATGACTTTAGGCAATTTGTGTTTGCCTCATCATGGGCTTCATGCTGTTGCAAACATTACAATTGTATGCAAAGCATGTCTCCAGGGCATCTTCAGATCGGTTTTTTCCACCATCTCCTCACTGCGCCAGAGAACATATGTATCGGCATGCTATACGAAGCAGAGACAAAGACACAGAATTGCTGCATGAAGTGCTTGAAAAGCTCATCTGCCCTTACCAACAAGCAGTGCACTCCAAGCTTGATGTTCAGCTGCATAGCGTTCAAGCTTCTGCTGAAGAGTAGCAATCGCACAGCTTGTCACCTTACCTTTGATTTGCCAACAATGGTCTGGCCGCCTTTCCACGAAGCATGCAGCAGAGGGACGTGCACCTGGGCAGCCCAGTAGAACACTTGGCTTCTCATCAAATTGATGCCGAAAGGCATAGTCTTTTCTTTTCTTTTCTTTTCTAGAGGGGTGTGCGCCCATGCAGGCCCTTGCGTCAGGCTCTACAAAGCAGCAGCTGGGTCATCCCCCTCATCCATGGCTTCTGGCAGCAGCGCTCCTTGGCTCTGTTTGGCCGCACCCTCACAGTCACGCTCATTGCCCGCCGCTCCAAGCACTTTGCCGGCACTCGCTACCGCAAGAGGGGGGTCAACTTCAAGGGCCAGGTGGCCAATGATGTGGAGGCTGAGCAACTGGTGGATGCTGGCATTGACAGGCGCACCGGCATGCCTCAGCTGGCTAGCATTGTGCAGGTTTCACCACTTGCACCATGTCATTGACGTTGCGTGAAAGACAAACTTCTAGTGCTTGCACCAGCGTCAGCAAACAGGCTGTCTATGTATAAGCTTCAACAATCCTTAATGCGGCATATGCAAGCTTGATGTGGCATTTGGAAGTCTTGTGGGCAAATGCGCCTCAACCTTATCTCCGCTGACTGCTCACCAGTGCAATGAGAAAGCAGTAATGCCCAGATTCAAGTGGACTGTATAGCAAGTGACAGGCCTCAGGGTATTGCACAATCATCTCCAGAAAGGAGTGAACCTTTTGCAACTTGCTTGCAGGTCCGAGGGTCAATTCCTCTGTATTGGAACCAAGAAGGAGTTACACACCTGAAGCCTGACATCACGCTGCAGCACTACGACCCCCTGTACACAGCTACCAGATTGCATTTTGAGGTAAAGCCTGGTGTTGCACTTGAATGACCCAGTCTGGTTTTTACGCCAGCAAGCCATTAAACATGATCTATGATGTCATTTCATGAGCCTCGGGCGAGGTCAGCAGCTGTGTAACTCAGTACAACAGCATACTCGTATCTCAAATTCAGTGCCTTCAACGTTACGAAGTGAGCAACCTCTACATAAACGCAGTAAAGATGTTTGCGTTGCCTGATCCTTGTTGTGCAGTAGCTTCTGCTGTGCACGTGTGACATTGGCATGTATTGTGACAGGACGTGTCAGGCAGGTATGGTCATCCTGTGGTGGTGCTGAACCTGGTGAAGAGTGGTGAGAAGCGACCCCGCGAGACTATCCTGCGCAAGGAGTTTGCCATAGCCATTGCCTACATCAACCAGCAGGTCAGCTCTGCTTGTCTTCACACAGCATGACTGACCCGGGATGCACGGTCACAGAACTAGATGTGTTGATCATTGCTGGCTGTAGACAATGCAATTTTCACAAAGTATGGGGCAAGACGATCCCATGCTTCAAGGCTGCTGGTTATTGGTGCTGACAGCAACAAAGCAGTAAGTGCCTTGAGTCCTTATCACTCCTGCATGACTCAGCAAATTAGTGTCTAAAAGCAACTCCACAGGTACTGAAATGATGGTGACATTTGACCTGCCTACGCACAGCTATGTTTCTCAAAGCAGACAACTTGTTTGTTGGATTTTATGCCTCAAAGACTGCCTGTGTGGGATGCAGCTCCATACCTTCCACACACTGCTTCTGCAGTTGCATTGTAGTGACTGTAGTTCTGACTGTGTAGAAGCCAGAACAGGAGCGCATCTCCTACATTCCGTGGGACTTCAACTACCACGCCAAGCAGCGCGGCACCTTCATCTTGTCAGACATGGCGTCAGTCATCAAGACTGGACTGGATGCAACCAGCTTCTTCTCCATGTGTCAACGAGAGGATGACATCACTAAGCAGGTCTGCTCACTAATGCAATACCAGTCTTGAACATCAAAGTAGATTGTCTAGATTTCATGATGATTTGAACATGATTGCCATGATTGGCACAAGTGATCGGCCGTGTTGGCTGGCAGAATCTGGTAAGATCATCCTTCTTTTAACAATCTGTCTGGGCCGCTGTTACCACAACATGCCTGTTCCCACTTGTCATGCACAGGTTGAGTCAGTTCTTGCGCTCAACACAACATGCAGACCTGTGTTACTGCATACCTGGCATAGGACACCTGCCCATGGCATGTGCAGGCATGTATCCTGTGCACTGTATGTCTCTGCTGCCATCATTTTTGCCTCGTCAAGCCAGGTCATAAATTCGATGCATGCTTGTTGTTTCTGTCAAGCAGTCACTACCCACCTGCTCAAACCTCTAGGCAATTTTGCCAAGCTCTGCAAACTAGTGCACCCTTGGGAACATGTCCGAGATCCATCATTATCAATAATAAGAATATAACAACGCTTTAGGGTTTAGAGATCCAATTGATCAAGAAACATCTTGTGCAACGCTGCCCAGCTGTGTTGTTGAGGTGCATCATAGCTGACAGGATCCCTCACCACTGCAGGGCCAGAGTGTTCAGCTACAGCATGGCGTGCTACGCACCAACTGCATAGACTGACTGGATCGCACCAACGTTGCGCAATTTGCGTATGGGCTGACAGCTATGGGGCAGCAGCTGCATGCCCTGGGCCTGGCTGACACCCCCACCATTGATGCCCAGAGCAGCGCTGCCCGCCAGCTGATGGACATGTATGAGGTCATGGGGAATGTGTTGTCTAGACAGGTAGCCTGCAGAGTGCGTGTGAAGCCCACATGTATGAGGTCATAGGGAATTTGTTGTCTAGACAGGTAGCCTGCAGAGTTCGTGTGAAGCCCGGATCAGCACTGTTGTCTTGCCATCGCCCTGGCTCCTGCGCAATGTGCTGATGCTCAGTCGTCCGCATGTCTGAGAACATGTTGAGATCCATCCCAGGTGTCAAGGCTGCTGTAGTGAAATCAGAAAGCCTTCTTGCTTGTCGCTGCTTGTGCACACCAGCCCTGCTGGTGGTTGCTACAGCATGAGGCTGTTGTACGCATTCAAGTACATGTGCGCTGTTGTCAGGCTTGTTTGTACACAAACCTGTCTGCCAAGCTGTCAGAAGTCACCTTCGTCAGGCAGAAATGCTGATCAGCATGTCCGCATGTATGTGCAGTATGGTGGGTCTGTGGCCCATTCTACACTGTATCACCAGCAGCCATGCTGATGTGCCAAATGTGCAGGCTTTCAAGTTTACCTTTAATCTATATTCTTTCGTTCCAACCTCAACCCATGCCCTTATAATCCAGCCTCTAACTAAAGCTGTCACAAGAAATGTCACTGATCTGTCAGTCTGCATGTGTGTGCAGTACGTTGGGTCTGAAGCCCACTCCACCTTCTTCCAGAGGCAGAGAGGGGACTGGGAGGCAGCCACCCAGTCCCGGGATCTCATGACTTCCATCCGCCGCTTCTACAGCAACGCATACACGGATGCAGAGAAGCAGGACGCCATCAACCTGTTCCTGGGCAACTTTGTGCCTCACCATGGTCATGCTGCGCTGTGGGAGCTGGATTCTGACTACTTCTTGCATGCTGGTATGGACTCTGACTGCTTCTTGCATGCTGGTATGGACTCTGATTACTTCTTGCATGCTGGTATGGACACAAGGCTCATGGCTGTAGTCGACAGCGCCTACATGCAGCTCCTCTGGCTTTTTGTGATATAATCTCAGTTCATGTGCTTCATACAATCACAACCATGTGATTCATGCACTTGAAGTTTGTCTGTAACTCATCTCATGCATGTTCAAAACTTTGTAGCACTTCAGTGTAGAACTGATTAAGGCATGAGATTCAGCAACTCTTTGATGCAATGGCCATGTGAGGTTAGTGGAAGAGCAGCTGCTTGGTCAGGGAATGTGTAATATACACAATGCAGCTTTAGCCTACAGGATGCCTTATGCCATCACATAGTGCTATGAGCATGCTTGCTCAAGAGGACTTTTGCTATGTCTCTCTTGCTGTGCAGTCAAGCTGCTTGGTATGAATGACATGTGTCTCACACCTACCTATAGCTTCTGGGCATACATTTGCAGGTCAGAAGTTCAGTAAGCCACCATCTAGTCCAATCATTCCACCAGCTGCCCCTTCATCACAGCTCCCATCCAGCCCTTCGGCGCACCTCTCATCCAGCCCTTCGGCACACCAGGCAGAGGCTCCTTCTGTAGCCCCAGCGGATGACGACTCTCAGCAGCCAGAGGCCTCAGACGCTCACATGCACAGACAACCATCACATGGGTCACCAGCATCTAGTCAGCACAGTGGCTCTATCAAGCTGCCTCAGCTGCAGAATGTGGAGCTTGAAAATGTTGAAAAGGTGTGTGGAGCTGCAGTTCTGCTTCCTGGTTTTAAGGCGCAAGCACACATTGTCTGTCTATGACGGAAGCACTGATAAAGTTCACGCATGGTGTTGTCTTGGAGGCCTGACAGTTGCCAGATTGTGTTTCACTTCTGGTTGTGCATGCCCAACAAAGGTAGGCCACGCCAGGGAAGGCAAAACTGCATCACAGTGATGCACAGACATTCCTGCTGTTCATGATCAGTGTACATACCCTGTTGTGGGGCCATCGGTTCTGTGAGTTTTTGTCCAGAGCTAAAACGGCTCTATCTAATGACAGTGGACAAGGACCTCACAAGCCACTATGCTCTTTTGGAGAGCTTCACCACAGACAGACAGCTGCCGCATGGGCAAATGCATGCACTGCCTTCATGAACAGTGTGATGCATCAGATAGCTGGAATTGATTTGAGTTTGCATTGCAGTTTGGACAGTCCCCATACAGCTCCAGTGCGTCAGCCAAGTCTTCAGCAGGCCTGCGAGACCAGGTGAAGCAGACAGTTGCAGAAGCTAGCTCATCCCAGGATCAAGACAAAGATCAGTCTTGCCTTCCATCTTCATCCCCAACCACAGCTGCAATTGCCGTCCGCTCCCCAGCTGGCACCAATCCCCAAGCCTTCCGGGATTTGGTGGGTGCTGATGCTGCATCCCTAGGATCTGTCACCGCTGTGCAAGCTGCTCCCCAGGTTTCAAGCAGTCTGCAACAGCCAGGACTCGATGACCAAACTGCCACATTGAATCAACAGCAAATGGTCCTTTCATCTTCTCAGGCTGCTGCAGATGAGCAAAGAGTTAGTGCAGATGAGCAAAGAGTTGGTGGGGAGACAACAGCTGAGTCTATATCTTTGGTAGACAGCACCAACCAGCTGCCCACAAATCTGTCCATGCTGCAGTTTGCCAGGCAGTCTGAAGCTGACCGCTACCAGAAGAAGCCAAAGCTGGAGTCCTTTGACAAGATCATTGGGCGGCCCCCAAACACCCCCCACCATGTCAGCCTGCAGGCCGCCCCCACCCAGAAAGCGTACCTTCCCCAGTGGCTGGCATCCCCTCTGGGGATGCAACCATCCCAGCGCACCGCCAGCACAGTCCCCATGCTGGATCCCAAAACTGCTGGAGTCACATCCCTCCCAGCCAGCAGACTCACCACAGAGGATGCTGAAGTGACCTATGCCTCTTACAACAGCTTACACCGAGACACTTCCCTCAGAGTCTCACCCCCTCGGCATCTACTGCAGCAGCAAGCCCAGTTCCACCAAGCAGACCCCAATGAGCCCTACACACCCCCAAGGCCAGCCAGACCCTCACCCACAGGCTCAGCTGCCAACCCCTTCTCCACTTTGAGCCACACTGCCTTCTCACCCGACAGGCACACGCCCCCACGGCCTCTCACACGCGCTGCTTCAGACACACCCGTCTGCAAGGGCAGTGCCAGTCTCAGTCCAGCGCTACGACAGGTCCTTTCCAGCTCCAGTCTGGAGCCAGAGGCAGCTGAAGACTCCTTTGTCAGCCTGCCCTTGCAGACTGTACGGCCAACAGCACCCAGACCATATCAAGCAGGGCAGGCAGGACGTGCATCACCTGGTAGTGGCAACAGGATCAGTCCTGGTTTGGGTTCTGGAGGAATGCAAAGGGCTAAGTCATTGGACACCCGTCCCAGCACTAGCTCTTCTTCGGGAGGGCCAAGCCCTGGGGTGGCCTCATCCCACATGCGGTACCCCTCCTTTGCTGGGCCAGGGGTGGTGCAAGCTACCAGAAACTCAAGTGTGCACTCAGCTCTGTAATGTTTCATTTCTGTCGATTGCCCACCCAATGTCAAAATGGCTCATGCTTTGATGGTATGGTGTCCGCACATAAGATTCTGTGCTGCTGCTGTGCCCATGCTTCCAACAGACATGTGACTGCACATTGCCAGTTGCAATTACTAGTCAAAGTCCCTGTCCTCTGACTGATTGTGAACCCACTCAACCCACGGTCAGCAATTGAGCTGGCACTGTATCAGAGACTGTACATGCGGTTACCTTCTCCGCTGGTAACACCTTGCTAGCAGCTTCATTGTAATCTGGCTGGCAGCTTGTGCACAGCTTTATCAACATACATGTGTCCTGTTGTTGCCTGCCTTCCAGCTGCTGTTCTTCATGCTTTTGTGTACTTGCTGTCTTTTCTTGTTGCAGCAAATGTAGCCAGCACAGGTCGACTTGATCGGTCAAAGCATGCCTACGCCCATGGTGTGGTCATACCTGTCTCAATGCGTAGGTATGGCAAGGGCAGGGTCATCGTCAAGGCACGCCGGCAGCAAGCACTCACCGCGCCGCCGCATCACCTTCCCATCCATCTTGCCCCTCTTCAGCCCCACATCCTCCCCTCTGGAGCCTGTTCAGGAAGGGGAGCAGCTGCCTTCTAGACCCACCAGGCCTGCCCTCTCAAGTAAGGCTGCCTGGCCTTCGACCATAGTTACTGTCTGCTCGTTGGCCATTTTCTGTGGTGTGCGTGAGCACAGATTTGCTATGTGCATCTTGCTGCTAGTGTGTCACCCCTGCAAATGGTCTTGCAGTACCCAAACTCATCATCAGATGCCATGAGCCTGTAGTTGCTCAGTAGTGCTAATCTTTTGCATGTCATTGGCTCCATGTATAAATATTTACTTGTATACACTTTATAACTATACCTTTTATAGTTTTCGTGTCATCTTTTTCTTTCGTGTACCATGCATTTTGCAGCAGGACAGTACTGATGTTGCTGCTGTGCATCCTGTTGCAGGACGACGCAGCTCGCCTGCTGTTAAGAAGCAGCCTTTCCAGCGTAATCACAACCAGTCTAGGAGTCTTGACCTAGTCCCAGGCCAAGAAGAGGCCAAGCAGGGCAGCTTGGGGATGAGCCCTGAGCTGGCGGCTTGGTGGGGCAAGCAGGGGGGTGCAGGGGACATGGGGGCTGACCCCCTGCAAGGTTGGCTAGGCAGGGAACAACAAGCCAGAGCTATATACAAGAGGTAACCACTGCTGCTTAACACTGTGTGGCACAAGATCACTGCCTGAAAGTGCATTGCAGGCAGGGGGCTGGCAAGTGCAGGATGACTAGTTCTACAACATCTGCCCAATGTACAAGCACAGGTTACTGTCACCAAGTGTTTCTGAGTTTGACTTCCACTGTGGGATGGGAGTTTCTTTACAGTGTCATTGCCTGTTGGAATGACATACTTAGCCAAATCTGAGCCGCGTTTGCATTCTTCAGCAAGCGCATTCCAGGCTGATTGCCTCTGTGTCTGTTGCGTCTTGTCACAGGCCATGGAAGCTGTGGGTTCTATGCATGCCAGCTTTTACAATTCAAACAGGCCAAAATTTGCGTGAGCAGCTTGTCTGAATAGTTTGCTCATGGCGCTGCAGTTTTCTGAGTGCCAGTCAGTCTCCCCTAGACCCCTTTGAGCAGTGGGCTCTGGAGGACAAGTACGCCAACCTGTGCAATTTTGTTGTCCACATCAGCATGGATGGGTTCGCACAAGGGGCGGCTTCTAAATGGCGTCACACTGAGGGTCTGAGAGGCAGCATCACATGTGCAGAAGATCTACTGAAGGATTTGGCCAGTCAGTGTCGCAGCAATGCAGTGTGAGAATGTCTTGATCAGACAGCTATAGTATGTGAGCAGCAGATTGCCAACCAGAACTGAGAGTGCACTGCAGTGCATGTAGCAGATAAGCACTGCAGGGGGTCGAGGATCGCAATTTTGTGGCGCTCTTGATCCATGAGTCCCTTTGCAAGTGCAGCACATGTTTGTTTGCTCAAATCACACTATATGTTTTTTACAGATCATGCTCATATTCAGTTGGAGTTTTTGCAACATTTTGCCAGAAACTGTGGGTGTGTCTGTCAGTTCCAGCACTGCATGCAAATGCTGTGTTACAAAGTCTGTTCTTAGTTACATTACAGTTTTCATGTACATTTAGACACCTGCAGTTCAGCCAGTGCAGACTGACATATTTTGCAGTAGTCCAGCAGGTGTGGTTTGCGCAACATCGATAGATACTTTACATTTTAGAGCTACCTTGTACTGCTGAACAGGCAAGGATGGAAATTTTCTGCTGCATGGGGCGTGCTTGCCACAGACTCGTTTTGCTGTATGAGTTTTGCTTTGTTCATGCTATCTTTTGGACATGCTGTCTGGATGGTTAGAAGTGCCTTAGGTATTTATGTAGTGGGTATGGGCTTACCAGTAGTGTTGACTGAAAACACAAGATTGGACGTTCATCATCAGATGGCGTATAGTTGGTAGTACAGGCTTTCAGGTAGTGCACTGCAAGTAGCATTGGTAAAACACTGTGTTGGCAATACCGCTGTAGGAAAGCACATCATGCATGCATCTGTATCTTGCGCTGGGGCTGAAATTCCTTGGACAGAAGCCCAAGTGTTGACAACATCCATTACATCAAATTAAGATTCAGGAGATCAGAATTGGGCTGCACTGTCATCCAGCTGAGTATCATCTTCAATTTCAACCTCCATGAGATCAGGAATACGCCGTTGCAGATATGCAGCAACTCTTGCAAGCACGTCAGCTCTTTTGTGCCAGAAGCGCCCCTGTAACCGCAGCTTGACAAAAGGTCCATCAAGCTCTGCCAGTGTAACAGTCCCTGCATATGTCAGTAGGCCTCTAACAATACATAGCTTGACTTCATGCAGTGGACGTCTTGCATGTGACTCAACAGCTGCTCACCTGTGATGCCTACGCTTTCGTCGAACAGCTGCATGAGCTCCTGTTTCGCATCCTGAGAAAGTTACAGGACTCTCGATGGATATCTGCGCAGCCAGGACTGCTGCCATCGTCAATTTCGGTCGGTTACCTGCAGAGCTTCCTCCACACTGTCCTCGGACAATTCAAGCACTTGCTCTGCCGACCGGCATGCCACAGACCGAGCTGGAGCTGTTCCAAACGCCCTGAGAATGCGATGTGAAAGTGACGCTGCAGCGACAGGCAGTGAATTGCTCGCTGGCTGTCGAAGCTGGGGCTGACACACTGCAATGACCACCGGAGCAGACTTGTTGGCACGCCCCAAGCGGCAAGTCAGCGATGTCAGATGCGCAACGTGCAATGACATGCCCGATGCGGTGTCGCAGAACACTCACCTGATGCCCTGAACACACAGCACTATCTGCAGGGGTGCTGGACGTTTCATCTTCAGCTTCCAATGTGGCCTACACATTTGACAATGGATCTTGCAGGACTCATTACTATAAGAAGCTTGTGGATAGATACAGAATACCAATCATCACCTCCAGTCCTCGGGCACAGTGATGGCAACAGTATCATAAAATCTTAAGATGCACCTTGGTTTTGACAGCATCAAACTTGATCAAGACAGCCTAAGCTTCTGTACATTACAAAACCCTTCGCCTTGTGGAAACTAAGACTTCGAGCTGAGGCAGCAGAGACAACGATGCAACCTGAAAAGCTGGCCACAACGCTGCATGGGAAGCATTCATGCATTCCTGTTCAATGTTCACTTTGAAAACCAAAACGCAAACAGCCAACTCATTACTGATCGTCACCCCATCCTATCCCTACTTTGCACTCACAGGTTGCTGTGTGCGCAATTGGCACACAAGGAAATCTGCCGTATGAAAACGTGACACATTATGTCTGGACTATGTGGCATAAACACAATTGTCATTCTGTCAGAAGGGCAACTTTCAGCAAAATTAACAGGGTTCAAGAAATTGATGTGCCATGCATGGAGTGACATGCCTTGCAATCTTCTCATGCACACTGCTGAGGGCTTATGCTAGCATACACATATGCCGCAGACATCATTGAGGTAGTCAATGCAATTAGGCAATGCTAGCATGTATGTATGCTGCACAGACCATATTCAGAAGCCTCTTCTGGCACTTGGCCCACCCTGAGCCACCATGCGTTTCAGCTGCTCATTCAAAAAGGGCGCTAGTGGGGCCTGAACTACATTGGCTGCTGGTGCTTGCGACAAAGACAACTGCTGTGATCGCATAGCAGCAGTGGGGTACAGCACCTTAGTGTTCACAGGTGGACTTGTTGTAGAGACGTGCTCGGTTTGATGCCTTGCAGCTTGCTCTGGAGGAAGAGCATATGCTGAGGCAAGATTGTGCCCCATCCAGGATGGCATGTGGATTTGGCCATGCTGAGGCTGGCCTTGCACGCCTAGATGGTATTCTGTGACACTGTTTGATGGAGCGTGGGTGACGCTCTGCTGACGGTCCTGACCAGACGTCATGTAATGTGACATCTGATGATCCAAGGCAGCTGTCACGTGGTGTGATGTTTGACCCTGATTCACACCATCTAGCATGTACAGCGGCGTCTGATTTGTCCCTGGATGCTGCATCAAACTGGGTTGCATCTGACGTAGCGTCTGGTCCTGCACTTGCAGCAAACTCTGACCACGTGCCTGCTCTTGACCGCTCTGGAACACAGGAAAGCCAAGATTTGAGTCCTGGCCTGTCTGCAACTGGGTGTACTGCTGAGACTGACCCTGCACCATCCAGGGTGGGGTCTGCAAGGGGAGTGACCCCTCCCTGATCTGACTTGACCCTTGCCTTGATGCCTGGCGTGACATCTGATGCGACTGCATTGCCTGTGATGGCGACTGCATCGCCTGTAGCCGTGGATCTGAATCAAACAGATGTCTGTAGTGCGTCTGTGCTTGCTGAGCATGAGCCGGGCTGTGGCTCATGGGCGCAACAACAGGCTCTGGACTGTGGCTGTGACTTGGACTCTGACTGAAGCTTTGGCGCACACTGTGACCAAGACTGTTTGGGAAGGAGGTCTGCCGGAGTATTGGCTCTGGGCTGAAGCGTACAGTTCTGTGACCTGAGGGGGATGGAGTCTGAAAGCCTGAGCTGTGTGGGTTGACAGAGGCAGCAGCCTGGCTTGGTGAGCTGTGAGTATGGTTGCCTGAGCTGTGTGGATTGACAGAAGCAACAGCTGGGCTGGGGGAGGTGTGAGGTGTGACTGCAGGAGCAGTGGGAGCAGCAGCATATCCGGTGAAGCCACGCAGAGGGACATGCTCAAAGTAGTCTCTGGCAGTGATGTGGGTGCAGTAAGCCAAGAGGGTGTCCCAGTCAGCTTGTGAGATGGTCTCAGGGGGGTCCACAGGGGCGTCCTTCACCCCCTGCTGCTCTGCAACCAGCTCCAGGTACTCCAAGGCATCTGGCAGGAAGGGGTACATGTGCACTAGGGCCATGGCGTTCTGAATGCTGCTGCAAATCTGCAGCAAAGACCAGATTAGGACTGAGATCAGCAGCTCCGATGTTTTTGTGGCCTCTTGGCAATCATACTGGCAGCTTCCTGAGGCAGCAGCCCAGAGCTATAAGACCTTGGGCCACAGCCCAAAGAAAAGCCTAAACCAATCAAATGAAAGGCCTATCCTTTTAGAGTTTGTCTGGTTTCTCTCTCCCTGGTACTTATGTGGATGTGGTAGCATGACATTGTTGTCAAACAGGGCAATTTTATGGCATTGTGCACAATCAAGATGTACCATGGCCGGCATAAGACATCACATTTGGCCATCACATCAAGGTTGCTCAGACTCACCCCGTTGGCGAGTGCATCAGTTGCAATGCCATGAAGCTTGTATTCCTCCATGCCAATCAGCTTCAACTCTTGGGAGGATGCTTTAGATTCAGCCAGATGGTCACTAGGATGCTGTTTCATGGCGGCCTGAGACAGCATGCGCACTGTAGCCTCATGCCTCTGCTTCTCTAGGTCATGAGCCCTAGCTGCTACAATGCGGCGTAGGTACAGCACATCCTGGATCTGGTCGTCTGTGAACTCCAAAAGCTCCTGCAAAAGACATTAACTGCTGTTGAAGCATACTGGGTGGGTGTCAATGAAGAGGGATCACACAACTTTGAAGAATGCAGCTGTTTGTCCTTCACCAGGCAAGCTCCTTTTGACAGGCTTAGCATGCCCACATTGTGTTGACAGCTGTACTTTGGCCTGGCACTGTGATACATTAAGGGCATGTTGTGCCTGTCAAAAGAAGGACGCATGACGAAGGACAAAGGATTGCAGATTGGGGAGAGTTATGCACCTTCTTCCAGCACACATCCTCTCAAACATCAGGCGATGCTGTACATATGCATGAAATCAAGAGGTGCTGCTGCACCTGTAGACAACGGCTGACACATGCACATGCGCATAGGTGACAGACAGACAGGCTGGCTCAATCAAGGCTTCTGCTGTAAACTGCAGAAGTGCAGCCGTCAAGCCAAATTTGGAAGATACAGCAAAAGTAGTGTACAGACACTCACCAGATGCTGTATCAGAAGACCATGGCTGGGCCTAACTGCAGCTGAGCCATTCATGGCTGCTGAATCAATGGCTTTGAGGAATTCAGGGTTATACACACGCACACAGCAGATGAGGGCAATGGCTTCAGCCACCCACAGGTTCAACAGGGGTCTAGCGCTGGCCCTCTCATCCTGCTGTATGCTGAGTAGACACTTACCCAGCTTGCGCATGTACTCCTGCGTAATGCAGATACCTTGTGCTGAGACACATGCATGATTACCAGGCATCTGTGCAAGTTTCTGGGTTGTGAACCAGTAGCTTTGACATCAGGCAGGCAGCAGTGTTCTGCTCACGCTGATAGCATGTGGGATAGCGTGCATGTGCAAGCAACTGCTGAGTTATTCTTGTGCACAATACGTGCAGTGCAATTATAAGTGAGCGTCCAGCTTTGGTGACATGAGTCCATGATAAATGTGTGTTGAGTTGTGGACAGTGCAAGAGACCAACTCACCGTCCACAATGCAGCAAGCTCAGAGAGGGACATGTTGCTGACGCTCCTGCACTCTTTGCTTTCGGCGTGCCCAAAGATTGTCAAAGTCAGCGTGAAACCCTGGGGAGTAGCCTCAGTGTGTCCACAACTGAAGTCCAGTGCTGCTTGTTTATGCTGCACAACAGAGATCATTTAGGATGCATGTCCAAGACTTCAGGCAAAAGTTGCACAGCAGCGAGCAGGATGTGCCATGCAGGCCACTGGCAGCACATGCTCAACCTATATCTGACACGTTGCCACACTGTCACAGACCTGCCAAGCCAAATAGTCGTCGGATGTCTGCTCTTTGCTGAGCTGCGCGATTTTCTCGAGCAAGATATTTCGCGTCTGCAACTGTTGTTGCTGCAAACGAAGGTCACGAAGCTGCTTGGTGGTTTCATCAAGCTGCAACTGTATGGTATCTAGTCTGGCCTGCAAGCGCAAAATCTGTTGGACAGAAAGCCTGTATTTCGCATCCGAGCAGCTTGAGCAACCAGACACCTACTTTCTGACGTTGCCTGAATCGCTTTTGGGCTTCTCGACTCTTGTCCAAGGCCCGCTGCTTTCTGCCTTGAAGTGTTGTGTCTCGGTCGGGTGTGTCGTGCGGCCGCAAGGTACCAAGACGGCCAGCATTGTTCTCGCCTTGTAAACCTTTGGGCTGTGAGTAAACAGACGGTAAAGTTGGGGCAGTTACGAAATCAGTAAAGTCTGCGCTGTTACTGAGCAACCGATCCAAGTCGTCCAAGGAGTCCATAGTACGATCATAACTGGGCGCAGTTCCAGTCAACGTAGTCTGCATCTGATCGGCTGTACGGCCACTCACGCAACTGCATAGCCCGCGCCAAGACTGCTGACGAATCACACGACGTGTTGCAACGACGCGCGGCCACAGCAGATGAGCTTGAAAGTTGTTGCACCGGGTCCCAACAAGCTATGATTGCACTGCGGTTAGTCAGAGACTCGACGATAGCGGATTGGCTCAGCTGAGAGCATGTGACACAGTGTCCAGCGGGCATCACGTCAGAATGGGGCATTGATCATGCCATGCAGATGTGGTAGGATGACACCGAAGTGCAGATGTGGTAGCTCGCAAAGCTCGCACATGGCGTGATTGCTCGTGCGGGTGAACGCGGATCACGTGCAGGGAGCGCTACAGCTCGCACATGGCAGCATCTAGACCCCTGGTGCTGAGTTTCATTGACAGCCCTATGACTGCCAGGTCAGTGCTGTAGCAATCAGCCAGTAGTCGCATGCCTGCCCCAGGCTGTGCTCATATGAGCTGCATGAGAGCTGATCAGCCGCTGCTGAGCATGGCAAAGCAAGGGCCACAGTCCAACCTCTGCAGGAGCTTTGACTGCAAAAGTTGGTCAAGCGTCATTATAGGGGGCTTTGATCAAATGTAACTAAGCGCCTGCAACAGCAATGCGCTAGCAAAGACCATGTAGCAGCAGACAGCCTGCAGCTGCCTTTGCGACACATCAGCCAGCAAGTCCAGCAAATTCTGCAGCAGCAGCTTGTCTGAAAGATCATGTCACAACTTGATCACAATTGGCATGATGCTCTCAACTTTGAGAAGAAGCTACTCAGGGCAATCAGTTTCAAGATATGTGTGCAGAACTGCTGTCTCAAGCTTGACCATCCAAGACACATACAGTAGCTGCAAATTCAATGGTTCAGCCGCATAACACCTTCAACACACTGCTATGAGACATGACTCATGCACATAACTGTCATTCATTATACTTCATTCTGCTGCGCACCTGCTCTTCTCATTTGTTCAAATGGTAATTTAGCATTCAACTGCATTCGTGTCAGAAAGGATCCACAACGATGCCTTCTGTGCCTGCTTTCATGTCTAAGACATGAAGCTGTTGCTGACTGGGCATCTGGCTGATGTGCTTTGCAATGTCTCCTTCCAGTTCTTGCAGCTTGATCAGCGAGTCATACAGCCACAGCGAATAACCACTGGGATGACACCAGTGCCTGCAGTTCATAATGCAACGGTAAGTGCATTTGTGACATTTGTAACAAATTTGCTAATCTTGAGGAGAAGATTGCTTCAGGCAGAGCTTTCACTGACTCTGCTTGTACAACACTGTCAAAGCTTGAAGTGAGCATGTTGCAACAGCTTATGGTCGGCCAATAACCCTGGGATTTGAGTGAACAGCATGGGCAGGCAATGTTTACAGCAGCAAAGCAGGGAAGATGCAAGCAGTGCTTGAAAGCAGCCAATGCAAGCGGTGTTTTGCAGACAGGAATGCAAGCAGTTTCCAAAATGCTGCAGGTACAAGCAGCAACTCACGTGCAGTCATTATGGTTCGGGTCATCATGCGCATTCTTGTGGTACTGCCAAATTGGAACAGATGTGTTCCATGTCTTGATGACAGGGATGCCCAGTGCTTGCATGACTGGTCTGCTGATCTGATTCCTCCACCCACCCTCATGAACAGTCTGCAAATGAGGTGAGGTTCCAAAGTCGCTGACCAGGACATTGTCCTTGTCAAGGGTTACTCCTCCATCAGGAAAACCAATTGGCTGACAAACTGCATGCTCTGAGCGATCAAAATCCCCAGTGGGAGTATGGAAAAACTGGGGAGAGCTGTCTCGCCATACAAAGTATGGCAGCTCCTGCTTATGCAGCTTAT
>JAABUP010006035.1_pt1 | contig 17734 bp, 15 predicted proteins | sample 5559201 | NCBI WGS metagenome assembly JAABUP01 (sample SAMN10711887, study PRJNA513373) | rock metagenome | isolation source: Antarctica rocks | place: Antarctica
CGCCGGCGGTGGGGTGGTGGCACGGGAGCCACGCCCGTCCCCCGCACCGCAAGGCCCGGGCGCTGCCGTGCGACCGCGGTCGCACGGCAGCGCCCGCGCGTTCCACTATTTTATGGTGCACCCCATGCTCCCGGGTGCGCCACAGCAAAGTTCCCTCAGTGCTGAAGGCGGTACCCTACCGAGGGGCGGAGATGCAGGCACATCTCCACAGCGGCCCCTCGGAGAGTACACATGGACAGAACAGAGCTGTCCAGCGCCATCATACAGGAGATGCAGGTGCTGGTGGGGGAAGCGTTGGAGGCGGTGGTGCCGGAGGTGTTGACGGCAGACCTGGCAACGCTGGAGCAATGCGTCCAACAGGTGGGTCGTGTGATCCTGGGCGGGCTGATGGAGCGGGTGGCGGCGGCCCATGACCATCTGCTGCCGCGTCCGGCGCGCTGCCCTGGGTGTCACGGTGCCCTCAAGCGGCGGGAGCGCCCGCGCGACCTCGTGGGGCTGGTGGGCGATTATACGTTGCGCCGCGCCTACTATTGGTGCGCGGCGTGCACGCGGGGCGCGGCGCCGCTGGACGCGGCGTTGGGGCTGGGGCCGGGAGAGGTCTCGCCGGGGTTAGCGCGGGTGGTGGCACGGGCCGCGGTAGACGCGACCTTCACGCCCGCAGCGGAGCAGGTCCAGGAGGCGCTCGGTGCCACGCTCAGCGACGAAACGGCGCGCCGTCTGGCCGAGCGCAGCGGGGCGGCGGCCGAGGCGCAGACGCAGGCGGCGATCGCGCGCGCCCAGCAGGGCCAGTTAGTCTGGACGGAGGACGAGGTGCAGTGCGCGGAGGACACGACGATCCTGGCGGTGGAGGTGGACGGGGTGCTGGTGCATCAGGGGGCCGGCTGGCACGAGATGAAGGTCGCCACGGTGGCCCCGCTCGGCCCAGAGGTGTATACCGACCCCGAGAGCAAGCGCACGCATCTGGCCTGGGGGCCCGCGAGCTACGGGGTGGGGGCCGAGGAGGCGGAGGACTGCTGGTGGCGGGTCTATGTGGAGGCGCGGCGGCGCGGCCTGGGCACACCGGCGGTCCGCACCGTGGTCGTGCTGGCCGACGGCGCCCGCTGGATCTGGGACCGCGCGCGCGCCTTCCTGGGCCTGCCGGGCGTCGAGGTGGTGGAGAGCGCGGACATTTACCACGCCTACGGCTACCTGTGGGCGGTGGGCCACGCGCTCCATGGGGCGGGCAGCCTACGCGCGGCGGCCTGGGTCGAGCCGCTCACGGATCAGCTCTACCAGCACGGGGCGGCCCCCGTGCTCACGGCCCTGGCGGCGCTGACGCCGACGACGGAGGAGGCCGTGCAGGCCATCGACGACGCCCGGACCTATTTTACGCGCAACGCGGCGCGCATGGACTATCCGCGGTTTGTCGCCCGCCAGTTGCCCATCGGCTCGGGGGCCGTGGAGAGTTCCTGTAAATGCGTGGTGGAAGCGCGGCTCAAGCAGGCCGGTATGCGCTGGGGCGTCCCCGGCAGCCAGGCCATCGCCAGCTTGCGCGCCCTGCACCGCTCGGGGCGCTGGGCCGCCTTCTGGCAGAGCCACCCCGACCAGTACCGGCCGCCGACGGAGGATGTCTCCCCCTCCACTCCGCGCGTGGCCGCCGCAGCCGCGCCGCGTCCCGCCGTCCCCACCCCCCCGTGTCCGCCGGATCGCCGTGCGTCGCCGCGCCAGCCGCGCCCCTGCGCGCCGCGCCGCGTCCCACACCCTCCCCCGCTCAACGTCCACTGCTCCTGCCCCGCTCTGCGTAGGGGGAACTTTCTTGTGGCGCACCCCATGCTCCCATGCTCCCCCAGGGCTCGTGAATTGTCGGGGCAGGCGTGCCCATGTGTGCTTGTCCGGCCGCACGCCGCGTCGTTGGCGAGGGTCTGGGGGGAGCCCTCTCCCGGGGTTCCCCCGGAGGCGCGTCCCACCGTCGGACCCGCGGCCAGGGTCCGGGGAACCAGTCAGCCAGGGGCGGAGGGGGCGGAGGGGAGAGAGGAGCGCCGGCGACTTTTCACGAGCCCTGCATGCTCTCCTGTGCGGCCGTCGGCGATCGCGCAGGAGGCCGTAGAACGCGTCGCGGACACCGCGGGGCGCGCCCACCCCTACGACGCGGCGAGTTCGCCCAGGCGTACCCGAACGGTGAGCATGCCGCCGTCGCGGTCGAGCGTCAGCGCGACCGTGTCGCCCGGCGTCCGCTGCGCCAGCGCCGCGAGCAGGTCGTCCTCGCCGCCGATCGCCTGGCCGTCGACCGCTGTGATCACGTCGCCCTGCCGCATCCCTGCCGTCGCGGCCGGCCCGCCCACATCCTGCACGATCGCGCCCGCGACCGTCGGCACGGTGTCGCCGCCGTTCCCGAAGAAGCCCCGGGCCTGATCCTGCTGCCGTGCGTCGGTCGCGACGACGCCGAGGTCGGCGCGCCCGGTATGCGCGACCCGTCCGGTGGCGATGAGCTGGCTGGCGATAGAGGTCACGCGGCCACCGGGGACGGCGAAGCCAATGCCCTGGGCCGCCCCGCCGTTGTTGTTCTGTGGGTCGGTCGCCTCCAGCGTCGGGATACCGACCACCGCGCCGTCGAGCGTCACCAGCGCGCCACCCGAGTTGCCGGGGTTGATCGGCGCGGAGGTCTGGATCGCGTCGGGCAGGTAGGCCGCGTTCGACTCCCGCACAGTGCGGCCGAGCGCGCTGATCAGCCCGGAGGTAACACTCTGCTTGAGATCGAGTGGGTTGCCGATGGCCAGCACCGTCTGCGCCACCCGGTACGTCCCGGACGCGGCGAAGCGGGCGGCCGGGAGCCGCCCGGCGTCGATATGCACGACCGCGAGATCGTCGGCCGTGTCGGCCCCGACGAGGCGGGCGTCGTAGGCCCGGCCGGTCGCGAGCGTCACGCGCAGGGCCTGGGCGTTGGCCACGACGTGGGCGTTGGTGACGATGTCGCCGCCCGCGTCGTAGATGACGCCGGAGCCGGAGCCGACGCCGATGTTGGCGACGTAGACGACGGAGCGGCTCGCTACCGCGAAGGCGCGCTCCGTCGCCGCATCACCGGGTGTAGCGCCCCGCCCGCCCCTTGCGCCCCTCGCCACGACGCTCCGCAAAGCGGCGGGCGCGACAGCCGCGCGGGGCGCCGCGACCGGCGAGGAGGGGGACCCGTGGCCGGCCGCGCCACCGACCGCAAGCACGGCGGCGGCGACGAGGCCGCCGACTCCGACCACGATAGCGGCGACGAGACCGCCGAGCGCGATCACGAGGGCGGCAGTCAGCGCCCGCACGCTCCGTAGTGGGGTCATCGGGTCTCCTCCTGTGCGCGGTGCGCACCTGTTCAGCAGGCGTGCCGGTCCTACGACGACGATCATGGCCTCGCGGGAGGTTCTGGGGCAGGGCGTCCTGACCGGATATCGCCGGCACACTTCCCATAATGATACCGCGGCCGCGTTTGGCGCGTCTCGGACCCGTTCCGTGCAGGCAGGGCTCGTGAATTATTGTGGTGAATTGAGACATGAGAGCTTTGCGCCCCGGGCGCGCATGATGGTGGCTCAGGGTAAGCGCCATGTGTCCGCATCGCCGGCGCCGCGGACGGCGCGGCCCTCGCGCTCGAGCTTCTCGAGGTGGGCGGTGACGGACAGCGCCGCGACGGGGCGCAGGGCGTGCTCGATGCCCGCATAGATGCGCGCGACCAGCGTGTCGACCTCGCGGTCGCCCGCGGCAAGCCCCGCCAGTACCTGCGCCTCGCGCTGCTCGCGATGATGCAGGTAGCTCTCCAGCAGGGCGTCCGGGCCGTCGATGGCCGGGCCGTGCGCGGGCAGGATCAGGCGCAGGTCGAGCGCGCGCAGCCGCCGCAGCGAGGCCAGGTAGTCCGCGAGATCGCCCCCGGGTGGCGCGATGACGACCGTGCCCGCGCCGGCCACGAGGTCGCCCGCGAAGAGCACGCCCGCACTGGGCTCGTGGAAGCAGAGGTGATCGAAGCGGTGTCCGGGCGTGTACAGCGCGACCAATTGCCGGCCGCCGGCGTCGACACCTTCGCCGTCGGCCAGCATGGCGTCCGCGCTCTCCACGCCGTCGAAGGTCCAGGCCAGCACAGGCGCGCCGGTCAGCGCGCGCAGGCGCGCTGCGCCCGCGTCGTGGTCGGGGTGCCCGTGCGTGACGAGGATGGTCCGCACCTCGCCATGCCCCGCCCCCAGGCGCGCGAGCGTCGCCAGATGCCCCTCGTCGTCCGGCCCGGGGTCGATTACGACGCACCCATCGCCAGGCCCCCAGACGACATAGCTGTTGGTGCCGGACCCGGTCATGAGCGACGGATTGGGCGCGAGGACTAACTCGACGCCCTCGGCTACTTCCACTTACTGCTCGTCCCCGTCCGGCACGTCCGGCAGGACGATGACCTCCCGGCCGTCTTCGTGGACGACGTGTGGGCGCATCGTGCGCACCTTGCCGGCCGAGAAGCGATCGCGCGCCGCCGCGACGCTCGGGATGTTGGCGAGGGCGCGCAGTTGGTGTTCGGTGGCGAAGACGAGCGGGAAGTCGCCGCGCTCGTAGCCGGCCAGGGCATCCTCGGGCGTGGTCCAGACGCTCGCCGTGACCTCGAGCCGATCGTGCGCGGCCTCTTGCTCCGGCGGCGCGACGGCCAGGAAGAAGTGCGTGTCGAATCGCTTGGGCCAGGCCTCGGGAGTGATCCAGTGCGACCAGTGCAGCAACTCGTCGGTGGCCAGAGTCAGCCCCTCGCGCGTGGCCAGGTCGTGCAGGGTCAGTGTCCTGTTGTTGAGGCTGTCGCGATAGTGGGCGAAGCGATCGACGTCGCCGGGCCCGACGGCGAGCGGCGCGCCGTCGCGCCGCGCCAGCAGCACGCCGGCCTCTTCGAAGCACTCGCGCAGCGCGGCGACCCGGTAGCCGGCGCCGAGCCCGGTCGCGTCGTCGCCGCCCGGCGCGCACAGCCCCGGCGCGCGCTCGACCGCCAGATCCGAGCCCTTGACCGAGCCGCCAGGGAAGACATAGACGTCCGGCGCGAACTCGCTCCGCACGTGCCGGCGCACCATGAAGACGACGACGCCCCCGCCGCCCCCGCCGCCCTCGCTCGCCGCGCGATCGCGCATCAGGACGACGGCGGCGGACGGACGCGGAGTAACGGGAGTACTTGTCATATGTCCCCCTTGTGCGCTGCCGGCTACTAGCCGAGGACTATATGATCCCGCTCCGCCAGTCTCTTGATAGCTCGATCTTGTTGATCTTGTTCCGGCGTAATGTATGTCTGCTTTCGTACAGCTTTCGTACAAATTGCAGCGGCGAGACCCCACTGTCATTCAGCAACAGTGTAACATCACGTGGCCGATGTCCAGCTAAGGCCGTGCTATTCTTCAAGTATAAGTTGGGTCCGCGCCGATGGCCGATGAAAGGATCACCGTGGTAGAGGCGCATATGGACGAGGTCGCGCCGGGCATCCACCGGCTGCCGCTCCCGCTCGACGGGCCGCCCGGCAGCGTCAACGCGTACGTCGTCGAGGGCGACGACGGCCTCCTGCTCGTCGATTGCGGCTGGAACACGCGCGAGACCTACGCGGCGGTCGAGGACGGGCTCGCATCCATCGGACGGACGGTCGGCGACATCCGCACGATCGCCGTCACGCACATCCACCCCGACCACTTCGGGCTGGCCGCGCACGTGGCAAAAGCGTCGGGCGCGACCGAATTAATGCACCGGCGCGACGCCGCGCTCGTCGGCGGGCGCTACGAAGACGCACGGGAGACCGTCTCCGCCATGGAGACCTGGCTGCGCTCGCACGGGTTGCCCGAGGGCGAGGTGGAGGCGACGGCCGGCGCTTCGCTCTGGATGCTCAGCCTCGTCGACGTGCGCAGGCCAGACGTCCTGCTCGCCGGCGGTGAGACAGTCAACTGCGGGCGCTACGCCTTCGAGGTCATCCCCACACCGGGCCACTCGGCCGGCCTGTACTGCCTCTTCGACCAGGCGTCCGGCGTGCTCCTCTCCAGCGACCACGTGCTCGAGCGCATCAGCCCCCACATCGGCCTGCACGCCCAGAGCTCCGAGGACCCGGTGCAGGAGTACCTCGACGCGTTGGGGCGGGTGCGCGACCTGCCCGCCTCGATCGTGCTCCCCGGGCATGGCGCGCCGTTCCGCGACCTGGCCGGCCGCGTCGACGCGCTCGCGCGCCACCACGACGAGCGCAACGACCGCATGCTGCGCGCCCTCGACGACGACGAGGAGACCGCCTATGCCGTGGCCGGCCGCCTGCCCTGGCGCGGCTCCGCGGACGGCTGGCGCGCCCTCGCGCCGTTCGACCGTCGCATGGCGCTGACCGAGACCGTCGCCCACCTGGAGCACCTGGCCCTCCAGGGCCGCCTCGCCAGGGATCGCCGGGACGGTCTCGTGCGCTACCGGCGCGCTGAGGGCTCCCGCGCGGTCTGATCCCTGCACGGTATACTACTAATCAACGTGACGACTAGTGGCGCCGCGATCGCGGCGCAGCGCACGCTCCGCGTGGCCCGCGCTCCAACGAGGGAGTTAGCCGATGTCCATATCCGCGTCCGCGTCCACCGCCGCGCCCCTCTCCACCGTCCGCACCCTGGCCGAGCTGATCGCCGACGTGGCCCGGTCGCCGCGCGCCGCCGAACCCGCCGTCATCTTCGGGGACCGTCCGATCGACTACGCGACGCTCGACGCTTTGGTCGAGCGGGCGGCCGACGCCCTCGCCGCACGGGGCGTGGGGCACGGCGACCGCGTGGCGGTGATGCTGCCCAACATCCCGCACTTCGTGGTCGCCTACTACGCCATCCTGCGCCTCGGCGCGGTCGTGGCGCCCCTCAACGTGCTCTACAAGGACCACGAGATCGCCTACATCCTCGAGGATAGCGGGGCCTCGGTCTTTATCGCCTTCGAGGACTTCTACGCGCGAGCCGCCGCGGCGGTCAAAAGCAGCCCCGCGGTGCGGGAGGTGATCGTCGTCGGCGCGGGTCCCGCCCCCGAGGGCGCGGCGCTGTGGGGCCTCGACCTGCCGCTGATCGCGGGCGACGCGCCGCCCCCGCGCGCCCCTGTCGAGGTCAAGCCCGAGGATCTCGCCGTCATCTGCTACACCTCGGGCACGACGGGCCACTCCAAGGGCGCCATGCTGACGCACCGCAACTTCATCGCCAACTGCGAGCAGATCGCGCGCATGGAGAGGGTCAAGTTCGGCCTCGACGACCGCCTCCTGCTGGTGCTGCCGCTGTTCCACATCTACGCTATGAACGTGGGCATGAACGCCTGCCTGCGCGCGGGGGGCTCGTTCGTGCTCGTCGTGCGCTTCGAGCCCGAGCCCGTATTGGAGCAGATCCAGACGCACCGCTGCACCATCTTCCTGGGCGCCCCGCCCATGTTCATCGCCTGGGTCAATAGCGGCCTCCTCTCCGCGTACGATCTCTCTACCCTGCGGGTCGTCAACTCGGGGGCGGCGGCGCTGCCCCTGCAGACGCTGGAGGCCTTCAAGGAGCAGACCGGCATCGAAATCCAGGAGGGCTACGGCCTGACCGAGACCGCGCCGACCACGCACAGTAACTCGGCCGGGCCGCACATCAAGCCGGGCACGATCGGCCCGACTATCCCCGGCGTCGAGGCGCGCGTCGTCGACGAGAACGACGACGACGCGCCGCTCGGGCAGGAGGGCGAGATCGTCGTCCGCGGCGACAACGTGACGGCCGGCTACTGGGGGATGCCCGAGGCCACGGCCGAGGCCCTGCGCGGTGGCTGGTTCCACACTGGCGACGTAGCCACGGTCGACGAGGACGGGTACTACACTATCGTCGACCGCAAGAAAGACATGATCAACGCGGCGGGCTTCAAGGTGTGGCCGCGTGAGGTCGAGGAGGTGCTATTCCACCACCCGGCCGTGCGCGAGGCCGCCGTCGTGGCCATGCCCGACCCCTACGCCGGGGAGCGCCCGCTCGCCTATATCGCCCTCAAGAGCGGCCAAACGGCCACGGCCGAGGAGCTCATCGCCTACACCAGGGAGCGCCTGGCCAGCTTCAAGGCGCCGGCGCGCGTCGTGTTCCGCGACGAGCTGCCCAAGAACATGACCGGCAAGGTGCTACGCCGCGAGCTGCGCGACGAGGCGCGCCGGGATTATAGCGATCAGCCATCAGCCGTCAGCGATCAACAGGCGGCCACCGGCGATCAAGCGACGGTTATTGGTGATGGGTCGTGAAGGCGCACATGCGCCCTGAGATCACGTTAGCCAGAAACATATCCGCTATGACCGCATCTATGGCAACTTAAAGACAGACTGATAGCTCAGGAGGAAGAGATGACTACCACGGTCCGAGACTTGAACACGAGCGCCGACACCGAGCCGCGTCCCGACGAGCTGCCGAAGGCGGCGCCGGCGTACGTCGACTACTACAACATCGACGCGCTGCTCACGCCGGAGGAGCGCGCCATCCGCGACAAGGTGCGCCGCTTCTGCGACAAGGAAGTGGTCCCGGTGATGAACGACTACTGGGAGCGCGCCGAGTTCCCCCATGAGTTGTTCGGGAAGTTCGCCGCCCTGGACATCGCCGGCGGCACGATCAAGGGCTACGGTTCCCCCGGCTACAGTGAGGTCGCGGCCTATCTCGTGGCCGTCGAACTGGCGCGCGGCGACGGCAGCCTCAACACGGCCTTCGGCGTGCACTCCGGCCTGGCCATGGGCTCGATCGCCATCCTCGGCTCGGAGGAGCAGAAGAGGCGGTGGCTGCCCGCGATGGCGCGCATGGAGAAGATCGGCGCCTTCGGCCTGACCGAGCCGGCGCACGGCTCCGACGCCGTGGCGCTGGAGACGAGTTGCCGCCGCGAGGGCGACGAGTGGGTCATCAACGGGCAGAAGAAGTGGATCGGCAACGCCTCGTTCGCCGACATCGTGGTGATCTGGGCGCGCGACGAGGAGGACGGCAAGGTCAAGGGCTTCGTGGTCGAGAAGGGGACGCCCGGCTACTCCGCCGAGGTCATCACCGGCAAGATCACCAAGCGCGCCGTGTGGCAGGCGCAGATCACGTTGGACAACGTGCGCGTCCCCGCCGCCAACAAGCTCGAAGGGGCCAACAGCTTCAAGGACACCGGCAAGGTGCTGACGGCGACCCGCTTCGGCGTGGCCGTCGAGGCCATTGGGCACGCCGTCGCCGCCTACGAGTACGCCGTCGCCTACGCCAAGGAGCGCGTCCAGTTCGGCAAGCCGCTCGCCAACAACCAGCTCATCCAGTACCGGCTCGCCGGCATGCTTGCCGACATCACGAGCATGCAGCTCGTGGGGCTGCGCCTGGCGCAGCTGCTGCAAAACGGTGAGATGACGGCGGGGCAAGCCTCGCTGGCCAAGATGAATAACGCGCGGGTCGCCCGCAAGGTCGTCGCCGACGCGCGCGACCTGCTCGGTGGGAACGGCGTCCTGCTCGAGTACGGCGTGGCCAAGCACTTCGCCGACATGGAGGCCGTCGTCACGTACGAGGGCACTGACACCGTGCAGTCCCTCATCGTCGGCCGCGACATCACGGGCGTGCAGGCGTTCGCTTGATAGAAGGAGGCGTCATGGCGCGATTAGAGGGCAAGGTGGCCGTCATCACCGGCGGCGCCTCGGGGTTGGGGCGGGCCATGGCCGTGCGGTTCGCGGCCGAGGGCGCGTCCGTGCTGGCAGCCGACGTCGAGGAGGCGGGCGGTCAGGCCACGCTCGAGGCCATCGGCGACCCGGAGCGGGCGGCCTTCCGGCGCGTCGACGTAACGAGCGAGGACGACTGCGCCGGGGCGGTGGCCGAGGCGGTGGAGCGCTGGGGCCGGCTCGACATTATGGTCGCCAACGCCGGCATCGGCGCGCCGGGCTTCATCGCCCAGCTTGCGAAAGAAGACTTCGAGCGCGTGGTGGCCGTCGACCTCACGGGCGTCTTCCTGTGCGCCAAGCACGCCTTCCGCGCTATGCAGCGGTCGGGCGGCGGCTCGATCCTGGCCACCGCCTCGGTGGCGGGGCTGCGCGGGACGCCGGGGCTGGGCGGCTACGGCCCGGCCAAGGCCGGCGTGGTGCAACTCGTCAAGACGCTGGCGCTGGAGGGCGCGCGCCACAACATCCGCTCCAACGCGCTCTGCCCTATCTGGACGTCCACGCCGATGGTCGACCAGTTCATCGCCGGCGCGCGCAGCGACGGGGAGAAGCTGGCCCAACGCATGCTGCAAGACATCCCGCTGGGCCGCTTCGGCGTCCCCGGGGAGGTCGCCGCCGCGGCGGTCTACCTCGCCTCCGACGAGGCATCCTTCATCACCGGCGTCGCCTTCCCCATCGACGGCGGCGCGATGGCCTAAATGCTTCCAGATGGTTTTCGCAGGATAGAGGAGCCTGCGACTGCGGTCGCATGGCGGCGTACAGCGACTGCGGTTGCGCGACGTTGCGCGCGACGTTCGCATCCCGCGGCTATTGTTTGGAAGCATTTAGTGATGCCGGGGCTGATAGAGCGCGAGTTCGCGAGTTGGTTGTAGGGGGCACTGTGAGCATAGCGTCGCACAAAGTGTGGCGGCAGCCCGATTTCATCAAGCTGTGGTCGGGCCTTGTGTGGATTGCGCTCTCGCCCGTGCGCGCGCTCCGCGGGGTGCCGGTGCCGATCGTATGAAACGTTTCGGGCGCGTCTTACCCATCGTCGTCGGCCTGCTTTTTCTGGTCGCCGTGTCGCTCGGGCTTGTCATGGCCGGCCACCCGGGGGACACCCCAGTCGAGCGCACCGTGGCCATACACAGCGATTCCCCCTGGCAGGTCGCGCTCAACAGCCGATCCAGACGCCTCTTTATCGCCGGCTACACGGCCGGCGGCACAGGGGCTCGAGTGGTCGAAACACTTGACACGACGACGGGCCAAGAGGTCAACGCGACGCCCGGCCAGGCGTCCGGCTCCATGCAGATATACAGCTCACCTGGAATACAGCCGCTCGAGGATGCCCCAACGAGCCGGATTTTCCTGTTTGGGCAGAGTGGCACAAGCATCCTCGACGCAACGACCGGCGGGGTCATGGCAGCGATACCACAGACGGGCGACTCAGCCGCGTTGGCTGGCCGGGGCGTCCGTCTACTCCTCGCCAGCAGCGCGAGCGGCCTTGTCTATCTGCTAAACGCGAGAAATGGTCGGCTGCTTCACACCGTCGCCGCCGGACATCTCCCGCGAGCGATCGCGGTAGACGACCGCACAGGGCACACGTTCGTCTATAACGCGGGCGATGCCACGGTCAGCATGCTCGACACGGGGAGCGGATAGATTCTACGCACGACGACGCACATTTGGGGCGGGGACGAGCTCGCAGTCGATGCGGCGGCAGGCCGCGTCTTCGCCGCCGCGTCGAATACCTGGGCTGTGAGCGTGCTCGACGCGACGACCGGCGCGCTCCTGCGCACGACGCACGTCGGTCGGACGCCCGGCCTGCTGCTTGTCGAGGAGCGGCGCGGCCGGGTGCTCGTCGTCGACCAGTTCGACAACACAGTGAGCGTCCTCGACGCGGCGAGCGGCCGGCTCCTCCGCACGACGAAGGTCGGCAAGACCCCAGTCGCGCTGGCCCTGGACCGGCAGACCGGGCACGCTTTCGTCGTCAACTACGGCGACGGTACCGTCGGCACGCTCGACACGGCGACGGGCGCGCTCGTGCGCACGGTCCATGTCGGTATCTCTCCCGAAGCCGTGGCCGTCGACGAGCGGACGGGGCGCGCATTCGCGATCGCCAACGGGAACGGATACGGGATCGTGGCCGTGCTCGACACACGCACCGGCAAGCTCTTACGCACCGTACGAGTCGGCGAGCGACCGGACATGGTCATGGTGGACGAGGTGGCCGGGCGCGCCCTCGTGCTGAGCGCGTACGGGGGCGGCGAGCCTACGCCGGACCGCTGGGCCTGGCTACCACAGTGGCTGCGCGACCGCTTACTGTGGATCGCCCCACGACCAGCGCCAGCATCACGCTCCGTCCCGACCGCGAGCCTGCGCGTCCTCGACGCGACGCGCTGAACTACTGATAGTGGAACTTACGACGACGGCGCGTCCACCTCGAAGACCGCTCCTCTACGCGCGCCGAGCGCGAGCGTCAGGCCGGCGTCGTCGACGCCCTCCACGCGCGCCAAGCCGAAGAGCGGGGTGACGCGGCGGCCGTCCGGCGACGCGGGCGCAGATGCTGGCGCGGGAAGATCTAGACGCACGGCGCGCGCCTCGTCGTCCACGTTGACCGCCACGAGGAGCGTCTCGCCCTCCCCTTCGCGGGCGAAGGCGTAGACGCCCTCGCCAGCGTAGAGCCGGCGATAGGCGCCGGTGCGCAGGGCCGGGTGCGCCTTGCGCATCCGGATCATCTCCTTGTAGTAGTGCAGCAGGCCGCGGTTCCAGCTGTCGGGGCGGTCCCACGGGAAGCTCTTGCGCGCCCAACGGTCGGGCAGGCCGCCGGTGAGCCCGATCTCGTCACCGTAATAGATGCTCGGCGCGCCCGGAAAGGTGAACAGGAGCAGCAGGGCCAGGCGTACGCTGGCCTCGTCGCCCCGGGCGATGGTGAGGAAGCGCGCCGTGTCGTGGCTATCGAGCAGGTTGTACTGCGCGAGCTCGATCGGCCACGGGTAGAGCCCCAGCAGCCAGTCGACGCGGGCGGCGTAGCCCCCGGCGTCGATGGGGGTGTCGGGGTGGTAACCCCGGTCTTTGACGGCCTCGGGGTCGGTGCGCGGGCCGACCACGAACTCGATCAGCGCTTCGGTCAGGACATAGTTCATCACGGCGTCGAACTGGTCGCCCCGCAGCCAGGGCCGGCTGTCCTCCCAGATCTCGCCCACGATGTAGGCCTCGGGGTTGACGGCCTTGACGCGCCCGCGGAACTCCTGCCAGAAGCCGGGCGTCGAGATCTCGTTGGGCACGTCGAGGCGCCACCCGTCGATGCCCTTGCGCATCCAGTGCTCGCCCACCCCCATGATGAACTCGCGCACCCCCGCGTTGCCGGTGTTGAGCTTGGGCAGGGCGCGCAGGCCCCACCAGGCCTGGTAGCCGGCCGGCTTCGACTCGTCGTAGGCGCTGATGGGGCCGCCGTCGAGGAGGAACCAGTCGCGCCACGGCGAGTCCCCCCCGTTCTCCAGGATGTCGCTGAACTGGAAGAAGCCGCGGCTGGCGTGGTTGAACACGCCGTCGAGGATCACGCGCAGGCCGCGGCGCTTGCAGGCGGCCAGCAACTCGTCGAAGGCGGCGTCCCCGCCGAGGAGCGGATCGACCCGGTAGTAGTCGTGCGTGTGGTAGCGGTGGTTCGCGGCCGACTGGAAGATGGGGTTGAAATAAAGCGCGGTGACGCCGAGCTCTTGCAGGTAGTCGAGGTGTTCGACGACGCCCAGCAGGTCGCCGCCCTTGTAGCCGTGGTCGGTGGGGTCGCTGTCCCACGGCTCGAGATTAGCGGGCTTCTCCAGCCGGTCGCTCTTGGCGAAGCGGTCGGGGAAGATTTGATAGAACACGGCGTGCTTGACCCACTCGGGTGTCACAACGTCAGACACGGCTATTTCCCCTTGAACTCCGGCGCGCGACGCTGCATGAAGGCGGTCATGGCCTCCGCGAGGTCGTGCGACTGCATGAAGGCGCTGTTCCAGGCGGCCACGAAGCGCAGCCCCTCCTCGATCGATTGGTCGCGTCCCGCGTTGAGCACGCGCTTGACGCCCTGCACCACCAGGGGCGGGTTCGCGGCGATCTCCTCGGCCTGGGCGCGCGCCGCGGCGAACAGGTCCTCGGGCGTGTCGTAGACCTGGTTGACGAGGCCGATGCGCAGGGCCTCGGCGGCGTCGATGTCCTTGCCGCTGTAGGCCATCTCGCGCAGGCGCCCCTCCCCTACGATGTACGGGAGCCGCTGTAGGCTGCCCATGTCGGCCACGATGCCCATCCTGGCCTCCCGCAGGCTGATGCGCGCCTCGGCCGAGCACAGACGGTAGTCGCAGGCCGAGGCGAGGTCGAGGCCGAAGCCGATGCACCAGCCCGCGATGGCCGCGATGACCGGCTTGCGGCACTCTGCGACGGCGGCGCACGATCGCTGCATGTACAGGATGTGGTCGTACAGCTCGGTCCGCTCGGCGGCCAGGTTCTCGCCGGCCACGGTGAAGCCAGCCTGGCCGATCGCGGCCTGCAGGTCGAGACCGTACGAGAAATGCGCGCCCGCGCCACGGATGACGACGACGCGGACCGCGCTATCCTTGTCGAGCGCCGCGAACACCTCGGGCATCTCGCGCGCGAAGTCCGGCCCGAACGCGTTGCCCTTGCCCGGCCCGCTCAGCACGACCTCGGCCACCGCGCCCATCGCACCGTGCCGCTCGACCCGCATCGACCGATAGGCCGGGGCCAGCGCGCCGTCCAACGCTGCCGCCGACGTGTCCAGTGTTGCCATTGCTCTACCCTCCATCAACCCGCGATCGCGGCCGACCCGTAACCCGCACCGATCACGCTCGGAGGTAGGGGCGTATGGCCATGCAATCCTGTCCGAAAAAATACCGCCATATAATCGCCATATACAGAGGAAGGGGCCTCGTGTGTAGGGGCGTATGTCAATACGCCCCTACAGCGAACACGACCGGCTACCGTTTAATCGAACAGCTTTGTATGGCGGTACACCTTGGCCTTGACCTTGGCCTTGGCCTGCCGTCTACCTCGTTTATTGAGTTGCACCGTTGCAGCTTCTATGCCCACACGGCGGGGTCGCTGCCATCGATATACAGGGGGTTCTCGGGCGGCTTGCCCTCGACCCAGTAGTGGTCGAAATCGGTCACCCCGGCAAGTTCGCGCAGCGCATCCTCGTCCAGGACCTGGCGGCCGCTGTACGAGGGCGGCTCCTGTGCGAAGACGGCCAGGGCCGCGTCGCACACGATCTCGGGCGTGCGCCACTGGCTGCGGTCCGCCATGCCCCAGTTGATCGAGGCCTGGCTCTCGATGATGGTGCGCGGCCACAGCGCGTTGGCCGCGATACCGTCGTCGCGGTACTCGGCGGCGATGCCAATGGCCAGGCGCGCCATGCCCATCTTGGAGATCATGTAGCAGACTTTGCCGGGCGAGGGGTCGGTAGTGATCGCGGGGCACATGTTCATGATGTGGCCCCAGCGCTGCCTCCGCATGTGCGGCAGGGCGTAGTGGGCGGTGAGGTACGCGGCGCGCATGTTGACGCCCATCATGAGGTCGAAGCGTTTGGGCGGCGTGTCGGTCACCGTCTGCCACCACAGGGCGCCGGCGTTGTTGATCAGGAGGTCGACGCGCCCGAGATCCCCGACCGCGCGCTCGATCAGCGCGCGCACGGCCTCCTCGTCGCGCACGTCGGTCGGGACGGCCAGGGCGCGCCGGCCCAGCGCCTCGACCTCGGCGGCCGTCTCGTAGATCGAGCCCGGCAGGCGCTCGGTCGACTCCGTACTCTTCGCCGCGACGACCACGTCGGCCCCTTCCCGCGCCAGGCGCAGGGCCAGGGCCTTGCCGATGCCTCGGCTGGCCCCCGTCACCACCGCGACGCGCCCCGACAGATCGGGGTGCAACGCATCGTTCCGCATCATCTACCTCTCTTCGAATAGCCCTGCGCATCCTTACGGTCTTGTAGGCGCGCCACTACGACGCGGCGGCCCTATAGTTATGCCCTATAGTTATAGTGACCAGGCTCGTCCAAGTACCCAACGATGCCTTCCTTGATGGGGCGCTGGCATTGTAGACGGGCGCGCAGATGACGAGGCCCAGGGACTCGATGAACCGATCGAGGAAAGGGACAAGGACGCTCGCACTCCCTACGTCACCCCCGATCACGGGGAGGAGCACAGTGGTGTCAACGGCGACAGGCACGCGCGACGCCGCCGCTAGCAGCCGTCATCGCTGAGGCGTATGTCCCGCAGGAACACCTGGTCCGCCTCGGCTGGCACGTCCACGGGGCGCGGATTGACGCCGACGACTGTACGTAGCGACGGACCGTCGCCACCGGTAGCAGCCGGCACGACCACAAGGGGGTCCCGCGTCGTGCGCGCGAAGGCAACGCGATTGCCGGGCCGGATGCCGGCCGCGCGCAAGGTATCTGCCGGGATGACGGCGCCTGTCTCCGACACGCTGACCTCAGCGACGTCTGTCGCCTTCTGCATGCCTCCTCCTCGGCGCTTTCCAACCGCGCTCCATCTCCACCAGTATAACGCCCCGACGAGCGAGTGCACGATGCGACCCAGCGAGTGCACGATGCGACCCCTCAGCAGATAGCCACCCTTGCGGGCACAGCGCCCCGACGAGCGAGTGCACGATGACAGGGCTTATCGTGCATTCGCACCAGGGGATACGGCCGGGCTAAGTGGTCCATCCGGTGTCATTTTATCCTTTCGTTGGCGTAGTTCTTTAGTCTTTAGTTGGCGTAGTTCGGTTGCCTACACCCTCGTCCCCCAACTGAACGGGGCATCTGGCGCTACGTTTGGCTAACCCGTCCCTTGAGCGCCACGCGCGACTACTCCATTCCTTAGACCCCATCGCTCGTCCCCATCACTGCCATCAACCCGTCGGACAGGGTGCCTTGCCAGCACAAAAATGTGTGGCCACCGCTGAATTCGGCATAGCGGACGGGGCAGCCTTTGGCTTCGACGACATCACGCATGTGTCGGTTGGCAGCGCGCTGACCGTCGCTCTCCAGGATGCCCACGTCGAGATAGAAGCGCAGCGGGAGGTGGACCGCGGCGGCGTATTGCCGCGACAACCAACCGGGCTCTTCCCCTTGAGGTCGCCACCAGTACGAGCCCGACTGCGAGAGCGCGGCGCCGAAGACGTCCGGGTGGCGCAGCGCGGCGAAGGAGGCGGTGAGGCCGCCGAGGCTGGAGCCGCCGATCATCGTGCGCGTGGGGTCGTCCGTAACGCGGTAGCGCGCGTGGACCCAGGGCAGCAGCTCGTGCGCCAAGAAGTCGACGAAGGGCTCGTAGCAGCTCAGCTCGCGTACCCGTGCGTCCGCGTCGGGATGGTTGACCATGACGGCGACGAGTGGCGGCAGGCGGCTGGCCGCGCACAGGTTGTCGAGGATGGTGGGCGTGGGGATGACGTGCGTGTAGATGAAGCCGTCGGACAGCACGAGCAACCCGTAGGGGGCGCTGTCGGGCGCATAGCCCGGCGGAGTGTAGACCCACACGTCGCGCTCGTCGCCGAGGAGATCGCTCGGCACGCGGCGCCTGTGGACATCGCCCCGTGGCACACCTTGGTCCGCCTGCACCCACGGTTGCGGTGGTGTGTCCGGGAGCTCGATGACGGACCAGACCTCCGTGTGCGGGGTGGCCAGGTTCTCGGGGCCGCCAGGGACGACGAAGCGCCGGGGGTTCAGGTGATCGGCCCTGAACGCGGCGGTCCGCGCGCCCCAATCGCGCGGCGGCTCCAGGGAGTCGTTCGGCGCCAGCCGATACCAGGCGCGCACGTCGGCGCGGACGCGATCCGTCCTGTACCAGACATCCGTGCCCGGCAGATGCGCCAGCGTGTTGCCGGCGAGGTCGAAATAGGAGCCGAACGCGCCGAGGACGGCCACGTTCCGCGCCCCCGCGTCCCCGCGCCACAGCAACGTCACCAGCGCAGACGCGGCGTCATGCGGGTCCGGCTCAACGAGCGGCGTGCCCTGTCGCGCCATCTCGCCCCAGAACGTCGGCACAGAACCTTCGTTGCCCGCGTCAATCGCACGACGAAGGGCGGTCAAGCGGGGGCTGATCAAGGGTTCATGCTGCATAACTGTACACCCCCTCTCCGCTGCTACCAGCCTCTAAG
>JAABUP010006036.1_pt1 | contig 17734 bp, 21 predicted proteins | sample 5559201 | NCBI WGS metagenome assembly JAABUP01 (sample SAMN10711887, study PRJNA513373) | rock metagenome | isolation source: Antarctica rocks | place: Antarctica
CCTCGGTTTTTCAAAATGAACTTCCCCGTGGGTCACGTTCAGGGCAAGAGAAATTGGCAATGACTCAAGCTGCGAGAACATCTTTGGTGAAAACATGAACTCTTATAGACTGCATTGAGCGACACAACTCTAGTACCGGAGATTCAGTACTTGATGGACTCGTAAACTGCCAGAGCCCCTGGTATTGTCCCCCAATTGAACTGGACCCTGAGCCTTGGCGCAACAATGAAGTTGCCCAGAGGTGCAGAGGCAACTCAGAAAACTACCAACTTCCCAAGAACTACTGCGCTTGCTCGGGAGGAGAAGATTACAAGTCATTCGTTGGGAAGACATGAATCTGTCCCATTGATACGTCCACCTACGCTCTCTCTACAATAAATATGCCCTCCACGGTGACGACCACGGTGGAAGCTTCCTCACAGCTTGATTTGCCCGCAAAGGCTCCAGCGAGCTTCAATGGTGATCAGTTCTTCTGGTCGTACACGGAAGAACCACACCGAACCCGGAGACAAGCGATCATCAAATCACATCCAGAAGTACGGCAATGCCTCAATCGCTCATGTCTCGGAGCCGCTGACCCTCCCGTCTAGGTCACCAAGCTCTGCGGGCCAGAACCTTTGACGAAGTACCTTGTGCTGGCAGTCGTCACACTGCAAATAGCATGCGCAACTCTCCTACGCAATTCGCCAATTTTCTCCCTGCAGTTCATTGTGACGGCCTACATTGTTGGTGCCACCGCAAACCAGAACCTGTTTCTCGCCATACATGAGATCTCCCACAACCTAGCGTTCAGGGCTCCTCTGGCCAATCGACTCTTTGCCGTCTTCGCAAATCTGCCCATTGGGATCCCGTACAGCGCGGCTTTCAGGGTAAATGCCAATTCACCGTCCCAATGAATCGCAGATCTAACGGCATAGTAGCCATACCACCTGACCCACCACAAGTCCCTCGGCGTCGATGGGCTCGACACCGATCTTCCCACAGCCCTTGAAGCCTTCTTCCTTGACTCTATCCTTGGCAAAGCCTTTTTCTGCACGTTTCAGATCCTCTTCTACGCCTTACGACCCATGATGGTATACAAACTACCCGTGACCCAGATCCACCTCTTCAACATCATTGCCCAGATTTCATTCGATTGCATTCTCGTGCGGTATGCTGGTGTCAAAGCTTTAGCGTACCTGATCATGAGCTCGTTTCTTGCAGGATCACTGCATCCATGTGCTGGTCACTTTATCGCCGAACATTATGTCTTCGATCCGCAGTCGAATTCCGCCAAAGACCCAGACAGCCTCGCACCCGTTCCAGAGACGTTTTCTTACTACGGTCCGTTAAACATGCTCACCTACAATGTGGGCTTGCATAACGAGCACCACGATTTCCCTGCTATACCGTGGACAAGATTGCCAGCGTTACATGAGATCGCCAAGGACTTTTACGCGGATCTGCCGCATCACAAAAGTTGGACATGGGTGATTTGGCAATTTATATGGGACAAAGAAGTGGGGTTGTGGTGCCGGGTCAAAAGGAAGGAGGGTGGGAGGAAAGTTGGTGGATGGAAAGAGGATGAGCTGGGGTCGAATGAACGAAAGGGGCTCCCTGGTGTAAAATAAGTATTGCGTTTGGAGATCACACATGACCATGTCTAGTACTCGTGATGATAAAATTAGACTCGAATACCTCAGATACAGAGATTATATCAACAGTCAGGTTTTGATTCGACGTGAGCATTGCTATAAGGCTTCTAGAAATGTAAAATACACACTATCACATGAGCAAAGCGGACATTCTCCGCACCTAAATAGTAGATGGCATGAACCGTGATTGCGTGGTCACTAGTCCTCAATCTTTCTTCCGTCTTCAATCCTTCGCTCCTTCACCACTAGTCGCTAGGCTGTGCATGCAGAATAATCGAGCCCGTTTTCAAAAAAATTTGGAGCATCTGTTTGGCAGGCCAAACCCAAAACTCCTGGGAATATACCATGGATCGTCCACACGGTTGCCGCCCAGGTGCCGGCAATCAGAAGAGGAAGTAAGCTAGCAGGAAACTCAAGAGGCAAAGAGCTGCCACGATCTGCACGGGCACGCCCTCCGCTGGTTGTTGCTGGACACCCATACCAGTCGTACCGGTAGTGATGCGTTCCCGAGAGTCCTGGTTTACTGCATCCGCCTTCCTCTGCCTCAAGCCCTGCTCGTCGGCTTGCTGCGTCATTTTCGTAATTGTGGCTTTGGCCTGTGCAAGCTGTGCGCGGAGATCGTCGCCAGAGGTTGGCACTGCGTTGACAGCACTGGAGGCTGCTGCGCCCATTGTCGATCCTGCCGATGTCACTGCATTGCTGGCTGTCTCTCCAAAGCCTTTGCTATCGGCGCTAGGGCGAGGTTCGGCAGCGCCGGAGCGGGCGCTCGGAGTGACGGCTTCGGGGCCGGGGGAGCCGTATGATGGAGATGGGGAGCCGTAGGCAGGTGGAGCGTCGCCCAGATGCTGAGAGATTTGTCAACATCACCAGGTAGAAGACTCGTAGCAGGGTGACCTACCGTCCCATTAATGTTGTTATGCTGGGGAGTGGACGTAGCTCCGTCTGCTGGTAAAAACACTACTCGGATCTTCCGCTCCTCAATAGTCCCCTTTGCGATCTTTTCCACGTTTTGCCACTAGATATCTGTCAACGCATGCTAAATTGCACAATCGGCATTGACGAACAATAGCTGTGACGTTTCCTATATCTCTCTCCGGAGTAATTGCGATCGATTGAACCAAAAATTTGTCACGGCACCTAGCATCTGGCGGAGGGTCTTCTCGCATCGCTTGAAGGAGGACTGGACGATGATTAGTCGAGATGACACCTGACTTGCCAGACGAGACCATGCCTTGTACTTCGACCTCACTGCCGACTTCAATGCGCCCTGAGTTGGGACGTACGCAATACCTGGCCTCAACTTAGCACCAGGGGATCCACCTACGGATCGTCGGCTTACTGCTTGGGAGCTGTAGTTTTGACCTGCGGATCTCTGCATTAGATCTCTTGAATGCAAGCACTTGCGACCGCGCAGAGCTTACCTTGAAGGCTATTGGATCATTGCTTGGATTCCGGAGACGTAGGAGCTGTGTTACTTCATGGGTGAAAGGGCCTTTTTACAATCATCAACAACGGATGATATCCACTGACAGCTGGCAAGACTCACGGCGAAATCCAAGCTCGGGGGGGTCGAGAGTGACCGACATGATAACACTTCAGAACTTGGCAACAAGTGTTTCTGGGCACACGAGTGGACGGCCTGGTCGAGGGAGCAAGGGACAGATGTCGGATGATCTTCTTTCCTTTCAGCCAGGTGAACGAGAAGTGATTGTAGCCCGGCGATTCGATAAACAATACCAGCAGTGGTTCTGATGCTATGAGGCCGAGCGGTATTATTAACAAGCATCCATGAACGGGACAAGCCTTCTCGCTTGACAACTGCCGCGGCAGCGGCAAAATGACGTCTTGTCCCAGTTCAGTAACACGAAACTATTATGGTGTCATGCGTTCTATGTGTTTCATAAATTTCTACTGTCTACCCAGCACTCCTATCAAAGAGAACAGACATCTCTCACAACTTAGCTTCGAAACTGGACAGCGGTAATTGCACATCATCCCCCACGCCCGAAACAACCATGGCATCTGATCTGGATACCCTCCTCGACATGGGATTTGAGAAACCAAGGGCTGAGATGGCTGTTCGAAAGACAGGAGGATGTATGTTCCAACCCTTCATATCATTCGTCTTTGGTATATCATGCCACCTTGTACTGACATCCTGAGTAGTACAAGGAGCTTTAGAGTGGTTGGAGAAGAACCAAGACAAATCCGCCGAAGAGATCACCGCCGCCGAAGCAGACGCCAAGGCCGAGACCGACCCCAGTACAGAAGCTGCAGCCCTTAAACCTGGCGAAGAAGCAAAGTCCCTCGTCTGTAACGAATGTACGCGGAGGTTCAGGAGCCATGCGCAGGCCGAGTTCCACGCTTCCAAGACTGGTCACGTTGATTTCGCTGAGTCGACGGAGGAGATCGCACCTTTGACTGAAGAGGAGAAGAAGGCGAAACTCGCCGAAATGCGCCAACGCTCTGCCGAAAAGCGGGCCGGTGGATCAGAGCAAGATAAGGCAGACAAGAAGAGAAATGAAGCGAGTCCTTCAGTGTGTCCACATCACGTACGAGATACTGACTCAAAGCTCTAGGAGATTCGTCGAAAGAGCACCAAAGAAACTCAAGATATTAAAGAGGATCTAAAGAAGAAGGAGCAGCTCAAAGAGGCAGCGGCGAAGCGGAAAGAAAAGCAAGACGAAATCGCCGCCAAAGAGCGGATCAAGCAAAAGATAGCTGCAGACAAGGAAGAACGACGATTGAAAGCGGAGAAAGAGAAGGCTGAACGTGAGGGCCGCGCAGGACCAGCATCTTCAGCGGCCGCTACCCTTCCTACAATATCAGGACCAGTTGCTTCGAAGCCTGCAGCGGCATATACCGAGACGCGGCTTCGACTCCAGCTGCCCACAGGTAATATACAAAAGGCCTTCCCGGTGGATAGTACACTTTTCGAAGTAGCCTCGGCCGTAAGTCAAGACTCTGGCATCGAGGTTGGGAGTTTCACTCAAAATTACCCGAAGAAAGTCTTTGACACGGTGGATTTTGGTGCTTCTCTGAAAGAGCTTGGGCTCGTTCCCAGTGCTTCTCTGATAGTCAAATGAGGCTTTCGTCTTCTTATGGTTCATGACTGGATATGTATGCATTGGGAAGGCGCACTTCAACAGCGAGGCGTTTGGCGAAGTACTGTGAGCTTTGGGGCATATCACAATGAACATTCTGGATCAATGAAAATTGTGAGATGTCCATAGAACCTACAGGGGTGTATTGGTTCGCAAAAATGTAGACAAATGGGACGAATTCACAATCGAACATATGTTTCATGTCACCCTGTGGCTTATTGAAATCGAAATCTAGAGGCGCAGTTCGCCCAAAGTAGCTGACAGCACAATAATCAGTGTCATTCGTCATTCGTGGGTTATTACCACTACCGCTACAGGTGAAATGCACCGTATAAGTCGCGGTCGGTGCTTGAAATGTGTGAAGCAGTTGCTCTTTTATGATCGGACTTCTCTATTTGCTTGCGGTCCACTTTCCATATCTTTCTTCTCTACTTCGCCACCAATCCACTTGCGAAAAACCAGCGTCAACACGCTGCCCGCAGCGATTTGAAGACCTTGAAAAATGACCATGGGGATCTGAAGCTTTGATGCTGTGATCGGTGAAAGCCCAGCAAACATCACATTCGAGAGAGGTACCCCCATAGCTGGCGTCTTTGCTGGGACAACATATGCTACGGCGATGGTATCGGCTTTATTAAGCCAAAGTCTAGACAACAAGAAACAAGTGACCGTCCATGTTGCGTAGAAAACAATAGAGATGAATATTATGAAGACGATATTATTACCTTTGACACTGTCAAAGGCGCCAGTTTCAAAGGCTTGGTCAAACGTTTGCCAAATGATGATCAGGAGCGACCAAGAGCCCAGTTTCGAGAGTTTCCAGTCGACGAAAACCTTTTTGGTTGCCCTTGGGAAGACGTTCTGCGTGATTTGGCCCACAACCTTGGGGGGAAGTCAGCCACCGCTGCACAGGACTTTTCAAGGGGACAAAACATACGAGAGGAAGAAATATGGAGAGTCCAAGTTGCTTAAATATCCGTTCATAAAGCTCACCAAAACCGCCGGGTCCAACGCCTGGTACGACTTTCGTATACCAAGCTCCAGTACTTGTATACATTAAGATTAGCAACGGCGATAAGAATGGACCAAGAAAGTTGCCCAGTGTAGATTGGACCACAGTCAAAGCTTGATTTCCATTCGCCTGTTTGGTCATAATGACATTCGACGAGATGGTCGTTGGAACGCAGCCCATAAATACTAATCCAACCAATAGACCTGGATCCATAAAATCTGGATTTGTCGCACAGAGACTAACAACCGCATACACAATAGCGGATGTAAGAAGAAATGACTGCAATTGGACGAAAACATGGATTTTCCAACGACTGTAGTTTGCAACGAGGATCTTAGTGGAAAGGGTGCAACCGGTGATGAAAAAGATTAGAGCCACACAGCAATATGTGACGACCGTCTCCTTTTTTTCTTGTTGGGAGCTTGGGACTTGAATTTGAGAAGCCAGAAGGATGAAGAAGCTGAGGGCGAAGAGAAACCACTGATCCAACAAAATGAACTTGATTGTCGACAGCACCCGTCTCCATCGAGGTCTCGAGGGGTGGCTCTCCTGACCTATCTCAGGACGCACTCGTTTGAGAGATGGCGAAGGAGAGCTATTGGTTCGGTTATCAAGTCGAGTGTGGTCTTCCCTCTGGAATGCCTGCTTGCTAGGTTCAGAAGCATTTATCTCATCTTGAGAGGATTCGATGGCAGGGCTTGCCGCTTGGCTGTACGGAGGCTGCAAGGGCATTATGTGACGCCACAATGACGACAGCCATGAAATCGCTACGATCTGGCTCTGTAAGGTAATTTGATGAAAAACGTAGTGCGAAATGATTCAATATCATACTGGTCAATCGTCCTGTAAATTGCAAAGCAGTGAAGCGGCTAGCTCGATTGTGCAAAGAGACGTCATCAAGTTTAACTTTCCACGCTTTTAGATTTCTAGCAGATTGGTATGGACCATACACCATCCCTCTCCTTTCGCGACTGGTAAAAAATGAAGTTTTCCAATGTGCTACAGTAAGTCCTCAGTATGAGGCATGCTCTCACGCCACCAGCTTCCTTTCCCAGCACTTCTGGTCCCTCGACCTATTCTAACTCATACATCACCATTCCACACCACTCCATCAAGGAGGAGCGAAGCCCCCAGTCATTACGCAACCCTGGGCCTTGAATCCAATGCATCCCCAGGAGCCATCAAAAAGTACTAATAATCTCAACGACTGAAGCTTGATCACAACCGCTTACGTCTATATAGGCAATTCTACCAGCTCTCCAAAACCCACCATCCCGACCGCAATCGGAACGACCCCCAAGCTTCCGATCGCTTTGTCAAGATATCCGAAGCCTATGCTGTCCTCGGCAGTCCTCAAAAGCGCGAACGTTATGACCTAGACATTCAGCGTTCACAAGGCGGCCCTCTCCGTACCGCTCAGCGTGGCTCTCATTCGAGCTCATCGACTGCCTTCGGTTCTAGATCTGCGAGCGGTTTAAGCAGGAGGCGGACTGCATTCAGGGGACCTCCGCCTAGCTTTTATCGCAGTGGCGGTTGGGGGCAACATAGCGCCAAGAGGCAATCGCAGGCAGAGGCAGCAGCAGGTGCTTCCGGTGCTGGGGAACCTAGAGGCGGAGGGTTTGGGCCAGGTCAGGGACAGGCTGGTTATGACAACGATGTCCCTCATTTCGATCGCGAAGGGCATTCCCGGACGCAGGCACAACAAGATGAACGCCGGCGGAGGCGCCTCGAGGAAGAAGGCATTGAGTTCAGTCAAGGGGGAAGCATACTGGTCAAATTCGTCCTGGTTGCCTCTGTGGTTGCCTTTGCATTCTCGATACCCGGCTGGTTTGATAGCAACATACACAGACGTAGACGGAAAGAAGAGAGCTAAAGATTGAATCTATGCTAGACCAATTTGTCACCGAATCATCTCTAAAAGATAAATTAGCGGACCGAGTCCTCTTTCTTGATTGCGATTCAAAACCATTCAACAGAGTCTCCATTCCCAAAGCCCTTGGACGCATAGGCGCAGATTGGTAATTACAGGGAGTATGCTAGGTGAGAATTCCTAGTATGGTTAGGTCGTCACTGTCAACCCACCAGACAACGATGGCCAACATGATGAGCTTATTCCCGAAGAGCGACCTTCTTCGAACTAGATCCTCGGAGATAGGTGACTTTATTCACCCTTCGAACTCGAAGCTTGTACCGACCTAGTCCAAATCAGTCTCTCGTCCTTACAATATGACCGGACACAATACAAACCTTGTGTGCTGCCTCGTTCAGATTTTGCGTATCGAGAGATACTCCAAGACCCACAGTCACGCCAGGTCGGAGTTTCACGTTGTATGCTAGAGAAGCGATACCGCGGTCATTGACCTTACCCTTGTTTACAACTTCAATCAGCTAACAATGAAACCTCAAATGTGGAAAAAGAGCTGACCTTGGCGAAGGAGGTAGGATCCAGGCGATATTTACTGGCAACTTCCATGCCCACAGTGTTGCCGGCTTTCGAATCCCACGTCGCCTTAGCGCCTGCCTCCACTTGAGAGTTGACCTTGTGATAGTATGAGGCAGCAAAAACGCTCAGATTATTTGTGGCGGTGATTGCAGCACTATACTCTGGCTGTGAGTAGCCAACTGCCGCAGCATACTTGGTGATGCTGGCTTTTTGCACATCATATCCTGCCTCTGCGCCAACTAAGAAACCTTCGTGACCTAGGACAGCGTCGACGCTCGCCACAGGTCCTTTCAGTACGTCGAAGAAGGCGCGGGCATTGAAATTCGGTTGCTTGAAATAGAAATTGAGCTTGGCACCGAACTTCTGCGAGCTTGGAACGAAGTCTGTCAGCGCTTCCGCCTTCAGTCCCTTGGCAATGTTATTGTCCAGCTCCAATTTCGTGTTCAAAACATTGGCAGTCGTCCACGTCTGGGTAAGCGACAAGCCTGCGCGTTGGTAAAACATCAGCATCATTGCGTTGCCTGGGACGAGGAAAACAGAAAAATTGGGTGTATTGTGTCGGGTAGAAATATTGAAGCGTAGCAAATTGAAGAGTATACCAGATGGGGGATCGGCATATTTGGCTTCAATCTGTAATGGCCATAGCATCAGCATCCGGCACTGTCAGGGCAAATGATCCTTGGTAGTCAGGAGGCTCACCGAACCACTTGTGGGACCTTCATGCGCGGATGTCCCCTTTACATTGAAGCTGACACCATTGGGAGCTTTCGACTTGACATCGATCTTTGCTACACGGATGGTTAATTTCCAACACGAGAGAGAAGCCAGATCGACAAAGCACTCACTGGCTGCGGTATGGTAGAAGTCCTTGTTCAGAAGCTGTTGATCGTGCATCAGCTACGATTGTTGGGAAGCACCCATAGTGTGACAAGGACTCACATCGTTCGACGTCTTGGCTATGTCCGAATAAGCTGGGGGGGTAGCCATTGTGCTAAGTCGGTTTATTGAGTAGGAGTTGCGAGAATTTGCAAGCTATTTGGTTGTTGACGAAGCGAAGATTTCGTATGGAACAGCTCCATTAATCATTGCGGTGACGCTAACCAATCGGGAGGGCTCTTGGCATCACGAGGTTCGGCTTCTTCCGGGATACAATGCAAGAGGGTCGGTCAAATAAGTCGTGGCCGGTAGCGCAAAAAGACCTTGATGTTTGCACAGTCAAATAAGTCCACTATAACACTTCTAATTTTCCTTAAACTTTCAAGTGATCTATTTGAGAAGTCTAGGATTGCTCCATAATTTTTTTAGAATTTTTGGGGCTTGGTGTCATTGGTGAGACCCGGCGCAAGTCGAAATCTTGAAGTTGGAACATCGGCCACGACTTATTTGACCGACCCTCGGCACATCCAAAGAGGTACTTCTGTTGGATTTCAATTTTGCAAGGGCAAGGGCAGTGGTAGTAATAAAGAACATATACAGCTGAATAAATACGGCCGTTAATAAGGTCTGCCTTGCATGAAATGATCGGACCGCCAAATGCTGGACTCTCTGCCTTCCAGAATTGCTTCAACTCTTCTAATTTCCCCGTCTATCACTCTCTGAACTCTAGCAAGAGCCAGCCTCGAAGAATTATAAGCAAATCTGACGCTTCTGGATGTGATTTCTGAAAATCGAAAGTCTCTCTAACATCGTTTGTTGCGTTTTTTGCGTTTCTTGACGAATTAAATCTCGGACTCATTTCGCACTCTCAGCCACGGCCTTTTTTATTGTCCTTTGGGTCTTCATATTTGGCATTGTGTGTAGCAATTGCCCTAGCAGATATTAGTTTTTTGGACCTCCATCATTCAGAGGACCTTTTACCGTCCACTTGGATCTGTCTGTTTTGACCACGTAGGCGTCCATCGCATGACAGTCGAAGCACATTGAGGCGGGAAGAGCTCGTCAAACATGGCACGGTACCAGTACGCTTCTTTGCTGTCGGGGACATCATCGCCCCATTCTGCTTTAGGCTTCTTCAGCATATCGTCTGTAACGTGTTTTTCTGCATTGTCCTTCAACGCATCTATCCATCCGTAGCCTACACCATCACTGAACTGCTCCTTCTGCCGCCACAGAATGTTGTGGGGAAGATATGGTTTCGTGTCTGGCTCATCTGTAGTATCAAAAGCCTTCCGAAGAATGTACTTTTCGATCCTGTCTTTGGTAATCGTCTTTTCTGCTGGATCAATGTTCATTGCATTTTCCATAAACTAATTCAGTCAATGCTAGTATCTGAGGCAAATGGAGCGGTACTAACCTCCTTATCGAGAAACGGGACACGAGCTTCTACACCCCAAGCCGCTGTTGACTTGTTAGCTCGTAGGCAATCGGACAGATGAAGGTTCTTGATGCGGCGGACAGTCTCGGCATGGAACGATTGCTTGTCTGGCGCTGCGTGGAAGTAGAGATACCCTCCAAAGATCTCATCACTTCCTTCTCCGCTCAGCACCATCTTCACTCCCATGGCTTTTATCTTACGACTTAGCAAAAACATCGGGGTGGAAGCCCGAATGGTGGTAACATCGTAAGTTTCAAGGTGAAATATGACATCCGTCAGAGCATCTAGACCCTCTTCGATCGTAAAGTAGAATGGATGATGTTTGGTTTTGAGGAACTCTGCAACCTCCATGGCAGCCTTAGTATCAGGTGCGTTAGGCAACCCAATCGAAAATGAATGAAGTTGAGGAAGCCATGTCACTGTTGAAAGTTCATTATTGTCGTCCATCCCAACGAGCTCTTCACTAGATTGCGGCTCATGGTCGCCGAACCCATTGGCCTGGCCATTGCCCTCTGACGCTTTACGTAGCCTAAGAGTCTCGCGCTGAGCGATCGAGGCAACTAAGCTCGAGTCCAATCCACCAGAGAGCAATACGCCGTAAGGGACCTCGGCCATCAAGCGCTTACGTACTGATTTTTCGAGGGAGGTCCTTATCAATTTGTAGTCGATGGGAGTCGAGGGGACGTTGCTCGGGTCCCACCAGCTAGGCTGGAAATAGCGAGTCATTGTGTCGGTTTTAGAGTCGTAGACATGGCCTGGAGGAAACCACTTGATCTTGTCGCATACCGGGTACAAGCATTTCAACTCCGAGGCAAAGTATACAGCACCTGGGGTTGTGCTTGACCATCCCTGGTAGAAGCTAGTAATTCCTACCGGGTCTCGTGCCGCGATTGTTCGGTCTGCTCTCTTATCGTAAAGAACCCAAGAAAACATGCCATCAAGAAATTTTGGAGCGTCCAATCCGTGCTCCATATACTACTAAAGACTTAGACATTGCTTCAAAGTCCAGATACCGGATCATACCGTACCAGTGGGATGATGACCTCGCAATCTGAGTGCGTCTTGAAGTCATATGGCTTGGTCAATCGCTTGCGGAGCACTCTGTGATTGTAGATCTCGCCATTAACCGCGAGCGATAAGGACCCATCTTCGTTGACCAGAGGCTGAGCTCCAGTATCTGCTTCACATCAATACAGACTGGTTTGAGCCCAAGCCGACATGCTCACCAACACCAACGATACTCAATCGCTCGTGGGCCAAGACTGGGACTGATTAGCAGAAGTTGAGCAACTTGCTTGAACGTTCTTCTAACTCGTGTTGTTTGCAATGAAATTACCACCTAGTCACAGTCAACCGTTGTCCAGTACAAGCCTGAATGACTTGCTGACTCCAGTCCGGTCCTCGATGGCGAGCGCTGCCACGGGGCTCGTCAGATTGAATGGAGAGCAGAATGACTAGAGAATCCTACGCCTTGGCCATCCGCAGCGCGGTGGGCTTGAATTTCTGCACATCCGGGTGGCTTCAAAGTTTTTGTTTAACACATGCGAAATCGACGACTTTACGATTTGGTAACTTACCAGTGACATGCAAAAATTCCACACATCCTTGCGAACACGTCACAATGGAGTAAAAGAAAAGCACCCAATTGACAATTTTGTCCAGAACTTTTTTTCTGTGAGGAGCCCCCATGCATGCATGAGTCACGCGCCGTAACCGGAGCGCCGGGTAGTGGCAGTGAAGCACTAGAACTAGGCCAAAATCAAGGTAAAACTGCAAGGACGCCTCAAGCCTGTTAATGTGGGAAGGTGACACCAGACCACGCCATTGGACTGTGATGTTTGCGATCCTACTTAGCTTCTGTACTCCCAAGAAGTAGTGCTCTCCCTCAAAGGTTTGGTTCAGACGAGGTACAAGCACGCCCCGCAAACTATAAAATATAAGTCGCTGGAGAAAGGCGGGAAGAAGTTAATCTAGCATGCATGCATCGAGCCGTATAGAGCTATATCATGAACCTCCTCTAAATACACGGCTTCAACGCCTGAACCTACTAATGCCTCCGCTTCCGATCCTGGCAAGTGCACGCAAAGCTCCGGAAAACGCCTCATGCTCGACTTCATGTCTCGTAGAAATCCATGCATATCCCCCTTGCTAAACCGAGATCCTGCTTCTGAGTCTGTCTCACAACCATCGCCTGAGTATCGGGCAGACAATGTAGATTGACTGCTGTCCCCCATCATGGTGCTGGATTGTCCTTGACAATGTTTTTGACCTTCTTTTCGTAGGCTTGACGGTCTCTCTTAAAGAGGTTGTAGGCATCAGCTTGGGCTGGTGAATCGGGGTTTGGATCGTCAAGCAGATCTTGGATCCCGAGGAGTATCTGCTTGATAGTGATCGCCGGCTTCCAACCCTCTTCTTCATTCAATATCGAGAGGCAGACGGTGCCAGAAGGGTAGACGTTCGGGTGGAAGAGTGGTGGCACAAACTTGCCTGTTTGGGTGTCAGCAGTCCCGCTCAAAAAGAGGTTCATCGGAAACCATACATTTCGGAGGCTTGGTGGGGTACTCTGGAGCGACGTTCAGCTTCGGTAGATGCAGTGTCTCAATAGATAGGCTCACCGTCAGGGAACAACACGTCCAGCTTGAACAGCCCACCCTCCCACAAGGTTTTGTCTTTACCAGGTACACCGCACTCCCACTTCTTGAGATCCAAAACTCCTTGAGACGTGCGCACAGGTTTCGCAAAGAAGCCAAAAGGATGATCACGGCGCCATTGCTTCCTAAACTCAGACGAAGGTCAGCTTTATCGCGGTGGGACGAGGAGAGTGGGAATACCACTTGCCTCTCCTCCTGTAAGCGGTTTTGACAGAGCGACATAGCCCTGATGTGAGTGTGAAGATTCAGATATGGCCACGTGAAGAGTGTGACGGATGATCTCCTCAGTCACTATCGGGACTTGAAAGCTTGCCGGTAATATGAGAATATCTTGTAGTTGGTCTTGAGGAGAGTGGCAGATAGATTAGATATGAGGGCAGGGGTTGACTGTTGTATATCTAATCTGATGTCATGCTCAGAGCAGCCCCTTCGTTTTGTTCCAGAAGCTATTCTAGGATCCTACCAGGCGAGCTGCATGAAAGACTGCAGGTGAAGAAAGGATGGTGGCCGAGACTACTAGTTATCAGATCTAATTGGGACTGGCGCTGGAGATGCCCCGCAGCTACCTAGTTCTACCTGAGTTCTAGGGCAGTCCCTGTCGATCAACGGCTGGCCGCCAGAAAGTGAAGGTGGCTCCGTGGCGAGCGTGGCTCGTTTTCACTGTGAAGCTGCCTTTCTCCCATCCTTCCGAACCATGACTCCGTTTCTTTGGTGTATGAATCTGCCCTTCGGTTCATCACCCTACCGACATGGCCTATCACACACGATTCTAGAGACTCTCCGCTACTACCATGGATAAGGGCGAACGCTCTGAGAGCGGGCTGCAGGAGCATCACTCTGCATCTGCCACCGCACCCGCCACGACAGCCGAGGATGTGCCAGATCCAGAGGAAGACGATTTAGATGATCTGGATGGTATGAGCACATGTTACACCTTATCCATCCTGCCTTTGCACTAAGCACGTCACCAGATATGCTCGATGAGTTCTCAGCGGCCAAAACCAATGCATCTGGTGCTCCATCTGAAAAGCCAGAACCCCGGCCGGCGGAAGCAATCGACGAGCCGGACACATCAGAGGGAGCTGCGGAGGAATTCAGCAAGCAACTCCAAGATCAGATGGCAGCGCTCATGGGCAGTACCGACGAGTCGCCGGAAACCAAACGGGAAATTGAGGCCATGATGCGAGAATTAGGAGCGGCGGCAGATCCGGGGCCTTCGACAGATGGACCGACCCTCCCGAAAGGTGAAGCGGTCGGGAGAGGGCCATCATCGAGTGCGGAAGAGCCATTCCAGGAGACGATTAGAAAAACAATGGAAAGGATGCAGGCTTCGGGGGAGCAGGCCACGGCTGCCGTGAAGTCTGAGGACTCAGACGACATGCTTGCTCAAATGCTCAAAGAGATGCAAAATGGTGGTATTGAAGGTGCCGGGGATGACGAAGGATTCAACAAGATGCTTATGGGTATGATGGAACAGCTGACAAATAAAGACATTTTGTACGAGCCAATGAAGGAATTGCACGACAAATTTCCCGCTTGGATGACCAAGAACAGAGACAACACAGAGGCAGCTGATTTGAAGCGGTACGAAGAACAGCAAAGATTGGTGGGAGAGATTGTAGGCAGATTTGAGCGAAACGGTTATTCAGACTCTAAGGCCGAAGACAGGGAGTTCATTGTAGAGCGCATGCAACAGGTAAAAAGCTGTCGATTACCTGTCCAGAATTGCAGCTAATGAGACGTAATAGATGCAAGCAGCTGGAAGTCCGCCTGCCGATCTCGTCGGTGATATGAATGCAGCGTCAGATGCGCTTGGTGACATAGACGCAGGTTGCGCTCAACAATAACTTGAGAATCTTGTTCCCAACTCCCTTTCGCATGCTATGCGTGAAATGTACCGGAATCAATCTTGCTGATCTAGCCGCTGATATACTGTCGATAGCTTCGTCAATAAATCTATCCGACCATTTCAAGGCATGATAAGTTCCAATTGCGAACGCTCGTCAGCCCAATGACATATCCATCTGATGGTCCTGTCCCGAAGCCGCATCTGCAGCTCCTTCTATATGGCCTTCTACCTTTGACATGACCTCTATGAATAATTGATCATACTCTTCTTCGTCGCTCCCGTAATCGGACATCAAACGCTGTGATTGATTTAAGTTGTCAGCGTTCTCGGCGTGTTGCATGAGAGAGACCAGCTCTTCGATCTCCTGGTCTTCTTGAGACAATATTCGATCGACCATCTCGACTTCTACTGAGGCTTAGTACGAGCTACTCGAAGCGGACGATTCCTACAAGCGCTTACCTTCCATGGGATTGGGCTCTTCGATCGGCTCTTCATCATCAGGTGCTGTTGGAGCTTGTGGTGCCGTGCGCGCTTGATCCATCTCCCATTGCTTTTGCCTCAAAAGGAAGTCTCGTCTCATCATCTAGAATCGTGTCAGAATGGTCTTCATGGGATGACCCGTGTGCATGTGCCTCACTTGTTCAGTCCGCGATTCCCACTTCTTGTCATCACTGGCCTGCCTCACTCTCTTGAGGAAGGCCTGTCGTCTCCGATCTTGCTCCTCGCCAACCTTACGTTGCAGTAGAGGATTCAGAGCGCGTTTGTGCGAGTAGACTGCATCTTCATTACCTGCTTTCCGCGCAGATGCCATCTGGAGAGAGAATCGCGGGCAAGCATTGGGGTCGCGGGCTGCTAACGGAGACGGCCTCTGTGTCGATATGTCTCGTGTGGAGGGCCTTGCGCTGACTTGGAACATTTTGCACAGGCGTCAGGTGTCTGGGCTGAGAGCACGATGTGAGAACAATATTGTTCATAGCATAATCGCGTGGAAGTGGCGACGCGTTGATGAGGTACTACCTCGACCGAGTGCCTTACCCAATCGGGGAAGGCGGCTTCACTGATTATGCAAGTACCTTACTCGTAAGGAGACTCTATGTGCCTAGTACATGTACGTTCGAGAGAAGTATACCATGATTGGGTCGAAAGCTGATGGAGCTTCGTTGGTCAGGCTAATTACACTTTTGTACTTAATGCAATTGGGTGAATATACTCACTTAGTCCGATTTCCCCTTACTTTCAGCACGAGAGAACATGGTTTCTACAAAACGAAAAAGACAATTCGTAGTACAATCGAGAATAGGTCTTAAAGTTGTCGTCAACATTATGATTCTATGGACCTCAACCCTATGCTATCCTGAGAACTCCAACCGTGCATGCAGCGCTAATTAGCAAGACCATCATGACCGTGTGTATCTGATGACTAGAAATTCGAGGCCGAGTTCACCGGTTGAGCTGGGCTGTGATACTGGTCAAGAGTCGACCGAAATGGACTATGGGCGCGATCACTGCTGCTGCTCTTCTCATGTCCAGATGATGACGGATGGGGGTTCATTGGATCATCTTCTTCATAGCTTGTTCGTCGATTCCTTCCCCAGATCCTCCATGCCACAACCGCGAGACCCCCCAGGAGAATTGCTCCACCAATGCCACCGATGACTCCACCGACAATCTTCTTGGAGGATGTTGAAAGCCCCGAGCCGTTGCCGGAGCCGCCATTATTCCCATTGAGTCCGGGGGCACCTGATGACGAGGCAGAGGCCGCTGCAATGACCCTGGTTGTGGTATGGACACTGCTCACGGTACTGCTCCCGCTGACAGCGACTATTGTTGTTTTGATCTGCTGGGTGACACTGCCGGTTCGGCTCGACGAGCTTTTTGACGAGGCTGTTGAATGAACAGAACCATCTGAGGTTGTAGTGGAGCTTGAGTCTGTTGAGGGTCGGGACTGCGCTGATGACGTACCCGTAATCGATGCTTGAGTCGTCTCTGAAGAGACCGGCGTAGTGGATACAGCGGTGTCGGACGAGGAAGGAGTATCCGTTGAAGCGGTAGTCTGTGCATTCGTCGAGGATGGTGTAGACGCAACAGTAGGTGTAGTGGAGGTGGGCGTCGAGACTGCTGCAGATGTTGGTGTCACTGTCGTTGGAGAGGCGGTCGTCGAGGCCCCCGTCCCGACGGGGACATTCTGACGGTAGACTAGAGGTTGAAGCGCCCTGTCAATGTCTGTTGCGCCTGTCAGGCCAGCGAAGAGAAAGAACAGAGTAGATGCCGAGACTCCGAGGCGCAACATGTTGATGGAATGGAGACAGTAAAGGAGTCAGGGTGAGGAGGATGGTCTCGGGATTTGAGCGGACTTCGGGAGGCGCCTTTGTTCCCAGAGCCCCAGAATCAACAAAGCAAACGACTGTATTTGAAAAAGGATTGAAAACCAAATCGGGTATGAAAACTATGATTCGGACTACAACGACAGAGTGATGAAGACAGGCAGAGAGTGGATGAGTAGTGGTAGAAGAGAGGGTTGTCAGACGGTGTTTTGGATACGAGGATGAAAATAGAAAAAAACGACTACTGGACTGGTTGGGCTTGCGCGGCGTTCGATTGGCACTAGCGATGCAGGCTCGTGGCCGAGACTTTGCCCAAAGCGACAACTTGCATGCATTCCGTTCAGGTACCCCTTCCTTTTCGCACCCGACACCGAGCTCAAGAATATTGGTTGCGCCCAGTGAG
>JAABUP010006037.1_pt1 | contig 17729 bp, 8 predicted proteins | sample 5559201 | NCBI WGS metagenome assembly JAABUP01 (sample SAMN10711887, study PRJNA513373) | rock metagenome | isolation source: Antarctica rocks | place: Antarctica
CCTCGTAGTTACTTAAGGAGTAAGATTAACTAGACCTCTTCGTAGAACCTCGCCGGGGACTAACTCGGGAACTCCTATACTACGCTTAAGCCCGCGAAAGGGGCGGGGCGTTCGGCTCTCGCTAGGTGCTATTTAGTAGACCTTATAGAATTAGTACCCCGGTGGGCGAATACGAGAGCGTTCTCCTAGTCGCTACCGGGTTTAGGATAGCCGCGCTCCTACCGTATCTCTAGTAATTAATCTATAGTTATTAGACTCGAAAGGTGTGCACGCGTCGGATCCGTATAATCTAGTAGGTATAGCGTATCGGTAAGTATAACTAGAGGATAAACACGCCTTAATAAAATGCTTACGAATGGTAGAAACTGCTCTCGCGATACAGCCGTTACTAAATAACGCCTTAAAGGGCGATAATCTAGATAAGGTAGTATATGATCCGTGCTTTTATTAGCGTTGCTAACCTATAATATAGATTCTCTCTATTTCTATCTTCTCGACCTATCTAAAAGAGTAGGAAGTCTCTTTTAGCCGCCGTAGCACCGTTTCCCGCGGCTCAGCGGACGCACCGGGGACTTTTCGAGCCGAGATAAGTAAAAGATATACCGAGGGCGCGAGCTAAGATATTAAAGCCGCGTAAGAGGCTAGGCATATACTAGAGACGACGGGAAAGATACTAGTAATAGGTAAAGTCTTTAAGTATGTTGCCTTTCGCAACTAACCTTAAATAGTATCCGGGACTACTAAGTAGCGAGATGACCTACGAGATATTATACGGGATAATTTAGATAACGGAGTAGAACTACTAGAATTAGAATATCAGCCTAAAGAGGGATAAGCACGATGGCAGTAGATTAATAGATATTCACGGATATAGTGTTAGATAGCAAAAGCTGACTTAGAATTTCGAAGTATTCTCTAGTTTTTGGAAATGGACCCTAAGTGACTAATACTTTAGGTGGTCCAGGGTACTCGAGTGAGGGGAATCTCGGAGTCGAGGGGAACCGTGACTCGTCTCGAGACTAACAATATCTTAAGACTGACAGTTCTCGAGTACAGCGCCAAAAGGGGCTAGGTGAGCCCGGCTACCAATAACGCCTAGTTATCAGTGCCGCATATAGTCTTAAGACGCGTGTTATCTTGAAACGAGTGTTTCCAGACGTATAATGTCCTAAGACGCTAGTCTTAGGACGATAAGTGTCCTAAAATAAATAATATCTTCGGACGAGTGTCTTATAACGAATAATGTCTGGAGACGAGTGTCTTATAACGAATAATGTCTGGAGACGAGTGTCTTAAGATAAATAATGTCTTTAGACGGATGTCTCTAGACATTATCTGTCTTAAGATACTCGTCTCCTAAGATGCTAGTCTTAGGACATTATACGTCTGTAAACACTCGTCGTAAGACAACATGTGTCTTACATCAGCTCCCATGTCGAAATCTTACATTTCAGAGTAAAGGTCAGAGCTGACCATGTGAAATCTACAGATAGCGTTGATCCCGTTCTTGCTCCCCCAACTAATCTACTGGCGTACAGAGGACAGCAAACGCTACAGAGACAGCCATGGTATGAACAACAGGAGGAGAACGAAGGGGGAGACCAAAAATCTATTTTGGGAGAGACCAAATATAGCGCCGGGGTCCACCCAAAAAATGGAGCCCAGGAGATGCGGCAAAAACCGTCTAAGTCAGACAGCTTCCTTTGAAACGGATGTGAGACGAGTCATCATCCAGTATCGTGACGTTCGGATGGCTTACGGTTGTTTTAGGTAGGGGTTTGCGTAAGGCTAGAATCCCTGACTTGCGGACCCATTAGGTCCGCAAGTCTAGGTCCGCAAAGATTGTCAACTCTCGCTACGAGCATCCGGTATGACTCTTAAAGTACCATAGCACATACGACAGCGACTTGCTGAGGTCATTAGCTGCTGCTCAGCCTTATAGCTCTTGGCACGAGGACTTGATTTCCACAAATGTGCCCCGCGAAGATACTGTGTAGACAAGGAATGCTGACGAGGGAATGGGCACCTTCTACATCTGCTCATGTTACCGCTATAGGTAAGCTAGACTAACTCCATCTTCGCTTTTCAGTAGCCAAAAGACCGGGTGTCGCCTCATGATTCTCTCCTAGCGACGTAAGTTCGGCTTCCTAGCCCATGCTCGGAGTTTGAGTGGCAAAGCCGTCCATCTCCTCATATTTTCGAGGGGCGCTTTTGCCTTTTGTCTTTTATATGTAGACTGTTGGACCTGTAAGTATCCTCGGACTGACTTCGCTGCGGCAGATGATTGTGCGATCTTTTCATAGGCGTGTTGGCCTCTATACTGGTTGGATCATTATGAGTCCGCTTAGTTCGTTGGGTTTTATATAGCGAAAAGTAATTTATCTTACTCTGGCCTGCGTTCGTCGAAGAGGCAAGGCGAGAGGAAAGACGTATGGGTAGGGGTATAGATAGAGTCGGGTTCGAGGTAGAAGGCGGAGCAGGCAACCCTAGCCCTGATGGTGGGGGTGGTAGGTTGTGAGGTGTTACGAAGGGCTGATAGCGCAGGAATGATTGGTTGTCCTTGACAGCATATTAGTCATCCGAAATGTCGCGCCCTTTGTATTTCACCTCTCCCTCTCCGGCCTTTGCAACCGTCCGCTATCCACTTCAAATTCACTACAGCCTGCAGTCTCGTTTAGCGACCCGCAATAAGACATGAGATTCGGTATAGATCAGGCCTGGCGCCTCGTATTTCGACATGGCCAACCTCTCGCTAGATAATCGCGTCGTCATCGTAAAGCATCCTTTGGACACATCTTTAGATCATTTACGAGAACCACTTCGGAAAATAGAGCAGTCTTACGAGCCGCGTTCTCTCTCTTACGATGGCGCTGTCGACAGTTCTGACTAAGGACCCCAAAAGGCGATATCGCGACTTCTCTCTGTCTTACAGGGCTACGAGGTTGCACTTGATCTTCGCTTAAAGACCGGGAATGGGGATATAGCTTCTGAGCTATCCACGCTTTTCAGGCGTGTCCGAAATGGCGACTTAAACTACGAATACTACCGTGCGCTATCACGACTTATTATTAAATAAGCCCCCGATGTCGACATTTGGAACACCGTCCTTAACCTCATTATTATAATCTCCCGAACGACCCCTCCCACAAGCATTCCCGTCTCCTTCGATGGCACTCCCATCACGCATTCATCCGCCTCGCAGTAAGGTGGTGAGCAAACTAAGAAACTAGTGGAAGCAAGGATATTCGAGGAAATAAAGAGTTATATATATCGGAACGTAGGAGGATTCTTTTCCAAATATTTTGAGGGAAAGACCTGGACTGAGCAGACCAAGGAAATTTATCGAGCCGTATAAGATCAAAAGGCTCGCGGCAAGTGGACTGCTTTTCCTGACCCGCCTGTGTAGGATGATATTGTTAAATGGTTGTTCCGCTTTCAGGAGGAGTTTCTGTCCGACGCTGGAGGTGTCTACTATATAAGCGAGAGTAGCAAAGACCTTACTGGTGCTGAAGCCCGACGCCAACTCGATATCTTTATTAAACGGAAAAGCAATGTATCCGGAACGGTACACAACTGGAAAGACGTTTAAGTCATTGGCGAGCACCAGAAATTATATAGCAAAGACTTCAAATCTCTACTGCTTCAACTCGGCCGGTATATGCGTGATATGTTTACTGCCCAGCTAACCCGCCGCTTTATTCACGGATTTTTCCTTTCCGGGACAACTATGGAATTGTGGGTATTCGATCGCTCTGGTCCCTACAGCTCCGGCGAGTTCGATATCCATAAGGAACCGGAGCAGTTCATCCGAGCTATTGTAGGGTACGCCATGATGAGCGACGAAGGATTAGGCCTAGACACATTCGTTGAGCGGGACGGAGAAGATCGATTCATTACTATTATAGAAGATGTGACTGGGAAGGAGAGGAGATTGCAGTTGGAGCAGGATCCGATCGTTATACAGCGAGCGATAGTTTGTCGGGGAACAAACTGTTATCGCTCTAAGGATTCAGAATATGTTATCAAATTTTCATGGACATCCGATAAGCGGTCACCTGAGGCAAATTACCTGAGGACGGCACGTGAGAAAGGTGTAAAAGGAGTTGCAAACCTGCTAGGCTACCATCGCATAACCAGCATTAATGAAATGCGCGACGGGTTGACCTTTCCCACTCCTAACCACTTCCGAAACACCTCGCTAAGTACCTCAGCTTCGTTCTTACAGGCTCAATTATAGTTAGTTGCGCGATCTTTCGGGCCGTTCCGAGGCTTAAGCATCGCCGAAAGCACTTCCGGGAAACGAAAGTCTAATGATGATGAACCAAAGTCTTCTAAGAGGTCAAGATCTAATAGTCAAAGATCGAACCTATCCTAGGAACACGAAGTGTCGTAAGCCCCGGAAAATGCACTGATAAGGAAACGAAAGTCTGTGGACTACGAAGTAAGGTCTTCTAAGAGGTGTAGATCCAACAGTCAAAGATCGACGCTACGCGAGGAATAAAAAGCGTTATAACCCGTTGAAAATACACAAACCATTAGTCTCTATGCCCTAAGCGACGGATCATTCGATAACCGCCTGCTTTATTGCCTAGTCATCTCGCCGGCCGGACGAGCTATTAGTAAATTCGACTTAATCTTAGAGCTGTTAACCGCGCTCCGGGATGCAATTAAGGTATATCGGTCTCTATACATCTAAGGGAAAAGTCTACACAGAGATATCTCAGAGAACAATATCATCATAACAGATCTAAAGAAGGCTAATGGCTTCACTGGAATGTTGATCGATCTGGAACTGGTTAAGGAGATTAGTAGCGGACGAAGCGGCGCATGACATTAGACAGGCACAATAGAGTTCATAGCGATTAAAGTGTTACGCCGTATTTCTTACACCTATCGGTATGACCTCGAATCATTCTTTTACGTCCTTCTGTAGATCGGTGCTCGCCGAGTATGGGAAAGGGGATTTCGGTGCAGGGTAATAGACCGACCTAAAGGAAGCATGTTAAGTGAGTGGTATACGGGTAGCTATAAGGAGATAGCTCGAAGGAAGGAGTATGCTATGGGTGTTAATGGATTCGAGGAACTTTTGGACGAATATCCACCGGCCTTCCACTGTATTAAGCCTTTGTATAAAGAGATACGGGGTATTCTTTTCCCTCTCCTTAAGAGTGGAGCGTTATTCACTAGAACCCCGTCAGACCTACCGGAAAATTTATACGACCCTATCGTTGAAGCGTTTGATAGCGCTATAGCTAATATAACCTAGGGAAGAAGGACTCCGAATAGGTAGGAAACAGTGGGGCATTAGGGATAGGTTAGGATGTTGCGTTGCTTATGTTACTAAATAGAATATATGTGTATATGGCATCACAGTAGATGGGAACCGTGGAAATTATTTACTAATGAGTTCTCTCTCAGTACAGTAGGATAGCTAGTCATGTTTGGAAGAGACAACGAAAGCTGAATTATTAGCTTAATTGAGATTCTATAACGACAGTGCGGTCTGCAGTAATTTTCAATTTCTGAGCTCATCTACTGAATCATTATGGCGATCTTGATGACGACAAGGAAAGCGACATCTATAAGGAATCTGATTTCGAAATGTATTGGGAGCAAAAGAGCGGATCTTTCGCAAATCAGCTACATGTAAAAGGTATGTTACTTAACAAGATGTTTAGCGCCAGTGCTTATCACGTGAATCCTTCTCTAATACTATAACGGTAAAGCCGCTTATAGGTAATGCTATCATAGCCCACGTGATATCAGCCCCACTGAAGGGTGCCTAACGGCCAAAGCCGTAATTTCATCGTCACCCTAATTTTACGATAATTCTCATCTTGTTGGCACCTCTAATAATTTAAAAGGCGTAAAATAACTCTTGCCGCAAAAAATATTTCTCTAGCTTTACGCACATCTTCTAGCTTCCCCTATAGTCCCTCTAGCGCTTTTTTAAGTAACCTGTAATTATAAAGGTGGTTAGTAGGTAATTCCTTTCGTCCGCTTATATAAGAATCTGTAGCTGACATTTACTATAGCCTTGCGCGAATTCTCTTTCACCTTCCTCCGCCCTCCCCGAGATCGCCTGCCACCTTCGTCGACGTAACATCGTAGACTATTAAACTTTTAAACAAAGATTAATATCGCAAGCCGTTTGGGAGACAAGGGCGAGAAGAGCGTTCTTCCTCGCCATTCGCCGTAACCTCTACCTAACTACTCGAGAGAACATTGGCGGAAGCCGCTAAATTAGTTATACTAAATATATTTAACGATGGCTTTAAAGATTAGGATATAAAGCTCCTTAGACGACGAGCTGGTGAAAAAGTGCAAGGATAAGGTATGATGATCTTCGTTACTTAAAGCCTACTGCGGATACTAAATACGTTTTAGACCGACTATAGGGACTACGATCCTCTAGTTTAGACGACCCTATCGAACAACGTCCGAATAGATCCTCCTAAGAATACTGTCGCTATGGTTGTCGACGTCAGAGGTGGCTAAGGCGCAATTCGCATTAGTAGTATGTAAGAAAACAAACACGTGGACAATGTAGGCCCGGTGCAAGGAGCCGGAAATTTGGTGATAGTTCTATGGAAAAGTGACTGGTGGTATTATGCTATTAGATCTGTCCGCGTCGCGCATATTGAGAAGAAGTCTTAAATGATTCCTGGTTTCTTAAGTCTTCACATTATCTGTACGCGTTATGCGGCAAATTGAAAGCTCAGGTACGAAGAGATTTAGATCGTGATGAACGGTGAATAAGTCTGCTCGTACGGATCTATCAACAGGATTCGTCCGTGGATTTAATTAGAATTAGCAAGAACCTAAAGGTCTCCGTATGTCAATTCGTAGACAAGCCCAGTAAGGAGACCTGGTAATTAGTAAGCTCCCGCCATAGCGCACACATTAACAGCTTGATATCTCGTACCTGATGCCTGGTTTTGGCCTTCTAGCGGCCCCTTTTTTGATACTGATTTTTCCATTGACTTTGGCTACGGGGTGCCCGTGGTAGAATCCGCTCCTGCGAGTGGAGCTTGTGGGATATATGTAGAGTCGAGGCTAGACTTCGTATTCGTATTATAAAGAGCTATCGTTTCGGGTCCTATGTACCTAAGTTAGACCATTTCGATGAGAGAGAGAGAATTATAACACGTTGCCTTACTAATATTGCCCTCCTCGTGTGCTTGGTGAGACTAAGTCGATTAGGTACTAGAAAAGGGTTCAGAGGAGACAATTGTACCAGTACGCCGGCGTTTTTAAATGGGCGGTCGCTCTTCCGCGTGTATTAGTCTCTTATCGGCCGAGGATTCTATCTTAAATGAGCCGCCTGTAAGAACTAAATAAGCAGGGATGGATGATTTAAACCTGACACGCTGCTAGCGTCATCCCCTTTGCCGCTATTGTGGCTCCTTATAACTAGCGGTCCTGCCCTCCCTTTCCTGCTGACGCCTTTCGTGGGTCCATTGCCGTGGCTCCTAGTATGCCCCGCGATCGAGCTTTGCCTAGGTTTGGTGTTCACGATGATGCTCAGCTGCTAATTTAATTGCTGGGTTGCTTTCCGGCATAAGCGGTCCTTACGCTCCTTAAGTGCCTCGCTTTGCTTCCTTCCATCCTTCTCAGGATTCTTAACCTTACACGTGTCAAGGTGCGTGACAAAGTAGCGTAGACGAGTAAAGGAGCTCCTGCAGAACGCACATTCTTCATTAATCTTAACGTCTAAATATTTATTTCGAATTAGCCTTTGGGTGCCTCATATTCAAAGTGATTCATACGTGTAGTGTAGTGTCGGTTGAGGTTACTCTTCGTCGTGTATCTCTTTCCTAGCTCGCCGGAGCATTCAACGTGTAGGCATCGTAGGTTGGCGCCGTTAATAAAAGAACCCTCGGGAGTAGTACTAGTGGGCAAGATTAGGCTCCCGTCGTTCTCATCTTCGGAGGTATCCGAGCTTCCCGAATGGGGGCTTAACGGCTAATGTTGTGCGTGCAATAACACTTTCTAAAGCTCTGCGAGCAAGTTCCGCGCGCGTACCTAGGGGACATTAGCCGGAAATCAGCTTGCAAAGCATAAAGGTTAGGGGACTTTGTAAGCTTGAATGTGTATGCGTAAATCCTCGTGCGTTAGGAAACCCTAAGAGCAAGTCTGACACGACCACTGGGACTAGCGATATTCGGATATTTTATTCTTAATGATGGCTAGTTATATAGGGAGGTAGAGAGTATGCTCTAGGAGAGCTCCCGCTCACTAGTGGGATCGCGGACGGTCTAGCGCTGACGGGTCTCGGCACGCTCATTAGTTAGAGCACGTCTAGTCCACGGGCAGCCATGAAATTTGATACATCTATCATATTTATAAACGCAACCGATCAGATGACCACAGATATATTAATCCTAGGAGAAATCAAGAGAAAGAGCACGCTGATAGAAGAGCCGCTTCTTAGAAGCAGGTGGAACACTTCAAGTGTCCACATCCCACTTCAATACAGGTGTAGTACAGAAACCGAGTCGGGCGTTTACACTTGTAACACCGTGCTGTGGTCTCCCTACGTATCCCCCTTCCGGCTTTTATTACTTCTTCCTCTTTTGCTAGTCGTTCCCGCTTGATATCATGCCAGAGCTGAGCAGTCTATACGTCATCCGCGCTGCTTTCTCTACTGTCCACACTGATCCTTCCATGGCTTTCCAGCGCCCTGCTCGTCTGGGCTGACCGAGGCATCGAAGGCATCTCTTCTAGAGGCAACCACGTTTGTTTCCCTCCTGAGATCGACTCTGCGTATGCTTATATGTCCCACTCGTCACTGTCCGGCTCGGCCTTTCGCGTTGGAGGCCTATTTTAAGGACTTGTGGTCAAGTTGATCGTTGACGCCTTGCCGCGGCTCCCTGTTGTGCGGTTGTTGGTTCTCAATAGCCCAACGATCTGTGTCGCGAGTTATTGGACGGGTTGGGCAAGATAGAGGAAGAACGTCGTTGATAACACAAACACCTTCGTCGAATCAGCCATACGCGTTCGGTCTTAGATATGGTTTACATACCTCGGGAAGCAGAGCCTGAAGCCTTTCTAAGCACCATCCCGCCACTAGAGCGCCGATTGCGGAGATGGCGATGACGAAATAACTAATAAAGCCTCCCACAAACAGCAATCGGTTGGTTTGGGAAGACGAGAAAACCCAGACACAGCCTATCCCTAAGACAGCGTATTCTACCGAGCTGGCAACGAAGAAAATTCGGAAGGAAGTAGAATAGTTTCGGAAGTAAGTTTCGAAGTTAGTAAAATATAGTCCTCTCGGTGGGTAAGTGAGAATAATACCTTATAAAGATCACTATTTCTGAAAGCGAAGGAAGGATAATACAAACATAAAGAATCCAAGACTAGATTAGTGTCGCCAAATGATGAGAGCAATGCCAGAAGATAACGGACTACCAAGAGTCAGCTCCGATGCGAAGAAAGTCTGCCATAATTAAGGTACCTAATAGCTGATTATACACATTGAGGAGCAGCGAAGTAGAACGCCATTGCCTAGGCGAAAAGGCTCATTTTCTGACCTGAGTCAGCCCCTCTGTAGCAAAACACAACTGAGGACTCTCATATATACCATCTTCACGCAGTTAAAGCTCGTTCAAGACGAAAAGGACTAGGTTATAGACGCAAGTTAGTGCGCAACTGCTGAGAAGCAGACGAAACTTCCAGCGAGCCGTACGAGCAGCGTGCACATATTTATATAAGACAACACAAAGCTACATAAGTGCAAAGGAGAGAAGAGCTGAAAGGACGCCACGATGCACGACCTGTGAAGCTTTCATAATTAAAATTGCGGTAGATTCACTAATGTAAGGCAGCCATACAACTCAACATTGCATCCTATATAAGGACGTTTACTTATTATATTTAGCAAAGCCCATCGACCTAAGAGACCTAGATCATCAGATCCCCGGCGAATACTAAGATCAACTGTGATTAACCCGATCCGACGTGATTATGCTCGTTCTGAGCGTGCTGGTTCTGAATATATATGCCCTGATCGCGCTCACCATGAGCGTGCTTATATCATTTCCGGCCTAGGCCCGCTCTACTAAATAAACGCCCCTGCTCCTACTGCACCGCTTTAAGAGCAGCTAAGCGTCAATTTGACTCGTAATTTAAGTCGAGGGACGAGCACTGATTAAGGTCGGGCAATCGCGAACGTTTATAGCTTATCATATTAAGGTATCCTACGAAGACGGCAGACCATCGAGGCTTTACTATGCAAGTGTTATCACATGGGCCGCGTTAATATGGACGCCATTTTAGAAAATCGGTAGGCTGTCGTCACATCGTTCGTTTCCTATTCCGCAAAGCCTGCATTTATTTTGGTAGATTTTCCCCATTCTATAGTTTTCGTAGATCCCGCGGTTTAGCCCCCCCTATCTAATCACTTTCTCTATTAAAGTTACCATCTCCTTCAGTTTGCCTTTTAACCATCGACGGAAGCTTAATCAGAAACCTCTCTTATTAGACCGCTGTCTACATCGATATCCTGATCAAATTATTAAAACACACCGTCACTCTCCATTCAGCCTTCCATTCACTTTTCAGCTCTCTATCCTCAAGTACTATTTCGTTATTAAGACGATGAGGCCAGCAGATATCGCTCCGAAGCCATCTATCTCTCTATAATTACCGGCTATAACTCCTAGGAGCCTTACATCCCCATCTCTTCCGCAGTTCGTTGCCGTCGACGATCTTAAGAAACTCGTGGTAGCTTTTATTAAGGAAGCCCAAAAGGCAGAGTCCACAGATAAACTCTAAGCCTTAGCCTCCCTAGCTGAGAAAGATGTTCCGCCTGCGGGATCGGGAGCTCGCGCTTCGAGGCTGGAGTATAAGACCGTTGACGAGCGGTATTCCTCCTAATTTCGGGCTTATATGGTTAAGCTAAATGCAGTGCAGCTGGAATAATAAGACAAGTAAGTACGAGACTATGGAGTCCGTGCCTAGAGGAGAAGTAGACGGGCTAGACGAGTATGTCTTTATCGCTCGCGCACGGATCGGTAAGTACATTAATGTAGTTAAGAAGCTTAATCGCTGAGAGACATTAGACAAGAAGACTTCGGATCCGGTGTTCTATGTTAACATCAAATCGGAAAAGTTACGAGATATTCTAAGAACAGTCCTATAAGACATCTATGGCGTCTCCCTTAGGGAGGACAAACCCTAGGTATGGTTTTCTGTCTTTTGCATAAATCTCTAACTTAGACTCTTCGCTTAGATTAAACGAAATCTCCTCTACTACTACCTTCCGGAATTAGAAGCGTACCGGACCAAACTGAGCGACGATGTTAGTTAAGACGCTGCGGGGCTAAAGCATCTCAGCCTACTAGCAAACTTCATCAAGAGTAAATACGCCTCGACGACAGCTCGTCTAATTCCGCTTCTCGAGAATGGCGAAACCTTATACGAACTGCTCTAGGCTCTCTTTAAACCGAACACGGTCGTATATACTATATGTCTTAACACGGAGAAATCCCTATACTTTCGGTTTAATATAAGCGAAGAGCGGACGACGGCGACTAGCATCACATATTTCCATATAGAGTGCCGATATCTCGATTCTGATAGAGCTATCTTTAGCGAAGTCGCGGCAGCACTAGGTATTGCGAAATTTACCGGTGTTAAGCGGATCGTTAACCTCGCCGCATTTCCCCTTACGTACCATCCGCGCAGAAGCGAGATGAGGACTAGTCTCGTTAAACGGGGCCGGCGGTTCGTTTCCTTGTTGGGCGTGCACTACCTCCAGTACTACGGAAACGCCTTCTTTATAGAAAAAGGGGAGGTGGTTGAGGTTCCTATTAAGAGTCGAATCATGGTTAATGCTGCCTTCTTCCGTAAGAACAACCCTAACTATGTTAGACCACGTATCAGCGGATTGACTAAGAAAAAATCCCTAGATGACGGATGGTTCACTATTATATCTAAAAATGAGGTTAAGAATAACGGTAGGGACCCAAGTAAGATGAAGGAGGACGATTTGCTCCTTTGCAGCCTAACAGTGCGCGGGTGGAGTTTTGGTAATAAACTATAGCGTGAGTTTTCCTCTCTCGCAGGACGATGACAGGATAAGATGACGAGCTGACGACCTCCGAAGTTAAGTTTACGGTGGATGATATCTCTAATATTATTTAGAACCCTTCGTCTTTTACTAATCTCGCGATCCTCTCCTAGAAAAAACAACTTATCCTGGCCCTCGCTAAGGCTCATCTTAGTGAAACATCCGACCATACGTTTAACGACTTCGTGGTGGGAAAGGGACGGGGCCTGATTATGCTCTTATAGTAATATGTATAACGTCTAATAGGAATTTCTTGCGCTAACATCCGGTCCAGTAGCCCTCCTAGGGTCGGTAAGACTTTAACCGCCGAGGGACTATCGGAGCATCTAAAACGGCCACTTTACGCGGTAGGTGCTCGTCCCGTTCTATACTATTGGGTATTCTGACCATCTAGGTTTCTGCCGGAGAGCTAGGTTATAAACCGAAGAAGCTAGAGGATCAGCTGTGCCATATCTCTTAACTGGCATATCATTAGAAAGCCCTAGTCCTTCTAGATAAAGCGGATGTGTTCGTGCAGGCGCGCTCGATCGACAGTTATTAAAACGCTCGCGTCTCGGTCTTCCTTCGTAAGCTCGAGTATAATTAAGGGATTATATTTCTTACGACTAACCGAGTCAGGGACTTCGATGACGCAATCTAGAGCAGGATTACTCTAGCGGTGAGGTACGAACCCCTAAGTCTCGCCATAAGAAAGTAGGTCTAGGTAAGCTTTTTAAAAAAGGCCGTAACAGCTAAGGGAGCGGTAGAGTATAATGCCGAAGACCTCGACGGGCTAGCGAGGAAGAATGTTAACGGTCGGCAGGTTAGAGCTCCATTATCGAATCCAGTCGAATCTGTTAATACTAACCGAGTCGTTTATCGTAGATCAAAAACATGGTCGCCGCGGCTTATGCGTTGGCCGTTTATCACAACACTAAGGTGTCTATATCTTAATTGGAATTAATTACCGGTTTAAGCGAGGAATTTGAATCTGATTTCGGTGGTGCTAGCTAAGCTTCTAACAAACACTCTTACCTCTGAAAATACTCGGGTGGCCTAGTCCTACGTCCTACCGGCCGTCAGGGCAGGTGAATATCTTATTCGCGAACTTAATGGCTCGAGTATCGTTGAGATCTTATACCATTGAACTTATAACCGAATCGTCTATAGTTTCGTTCTCTTAGTATTCGCTCTAGTTGGGCAGGGGATAATTACAGATTTATTGTAATTATGTAATATCGAAAGGCCGTATATTCTTCAAGTCCTAAATTGATCACTGCTTCCTAATAGTATTTGCTTATTCAGCGCCACACGAAAATGAAGTACAGATGTAGCTGCCAAATATATGAAGTGGAGGCCTGGTGCGATAAATATATGCAGGCGCAGATGTGATGCGCTCCCAATCCGGTCAAAAAGTTGGTCTCCATTATTATTACCAGCACACTTAAGGGCAAACTTCATTCACTCGCGGTGGGAGACCAGAGTTGCTTATTGCCTGCCCGTCTCTATTTCTCTAATAGAGGTAAGGAGGTTCTGTAGGGCAGCTATTAGGGTGCTAATAAGATAGCTAAAGAACCTTAGACACGACCTAGTCTTTTCGAAACCATTCGTCCTGTAGAAGCTCTTTCGCGGTTGGTCGGTCTCGTGGATCCAGTCTCATGATCTTGTAGATAAAAGTCCTGTCTTCCTTCGATAGCTCCTTATCCGCAGAGAGATAGAAGGGTTTTTTCAGATTGTTGTCATTGATGAAGTGAATTGTCTTTGCAAGGATTTCTAGCCTCTCGTCATCGGTAATATCCTGAAAACTCAGAGGCACCGGCCTAAAGATGCTCGCTTGTTTGATTAGGACCAGAAGCGGGTATTCAGCGCTGTCGACATCAGCATTTTCCGGCTTAAAAATGTGCCAATTGTCGCCCCAAATGAGACTAATTAACTACAATCACGGTCATTACTAAAGGTTGGTGGAGCTGTGGGGTAACATCCAACTTGCCGTTGCCCCAAAGGACCAGATGTCTGTCGGAGCTTTCCAACGAAGGTTAAGCATCGCCTCGGGGCTGCGAAAGATGGCAGCGCCAATCACGGGACCTTGGAGTGGGTCTGCGTTTGGGTCGACCATACATGTGTCCCCGCAATCTCCTAACTGAACTTCACTGAAGCGAGCAGAATCAGGACCGTAGTTGACGAGGATGTTGTCGGGTTTGAAATCTATGATGCTGTTAGGACCAGTGGCCACTAATAATGTGCCCGTGAATCTGACCTGTGTGGATATAACCCTGTCCGTGAAGTGCGTCTAGGGCTGTAAGCACGTTGCGAGCGACGAGTTTGATGTCGGCTTTTTCGAGCCGCGTTGCATTCGAGGCATCAAGCAGGTTATCATCTAAATGCCTTAGAACTAGAGAGGGGGGTTTCTCGGTTGTGTCAAGGAGTGGGCGAATGCATGGATTTCCAGTGACGGCCTGAAGAACTCGGAGTTCGTTATCCAATCGATAATCGGGGGCCAGCTTAATGGTAACCCTTTGCGTTGTCGCATTTCTATTTGATAGTCAGGGTGATGGATTTCAGTGTATTAGGTCATTGTCCCACGTTGCGATCTAGATGCATTCATGCAACTGTTCAAGAATGGTGTATATGCTCAATTTCCCCCGCAATTGTTGTCCAACTTTGAGACTGGTAGCCATAGTGAGAAGTCGTCCAGTTAAACGCGTTGAAGAGAAACCTTAGATCTAGTTAGCATATATCGTATACGTAGAGTAAGATTACATTATTGTTATTGCAAAGAGTAGTGCTGAGGACTGAGGACTGAGAACTTTCTTGGCCGATCGGCACGTTAGCGCTGGCTTGAGGCTTGGCTAAAACACTTAGCGTCCTTCGAGCATCAAAATCCCGGCGTCTACTGCAACGCTTCATCAGCCAACCAGACCACGACGGCTGAGGGTTTTGATTAGAGAGGTAGACATAGGTAACGCCTTAGGCTTCCGTGTTGAAACTGACTTCGGATGGAATGGGGCAACTTATAGTGCCCATCAACGATTGGACTGTACGAGCCGCCCTATTGATTGTGAAGATGGGAGCCTGGTGGTTTTCCGTCATGTGGCCCTAAGTGCCAACAGAAGAAACCCCACGAAAGAGAGTTAATCTCCTTCCTTAAGACTTTGTTATATCCCCAATTCAACACTAACTTTCAGACTTAGGATATAATTTCGACCTTCCGACGGATTTTAAATATCTATTGAAAGTTTTAAACATCTACTAGACCTATTACCATCCAAAAAAAACTCAGTATAGCCACCATGTCTTCTAATCGCATCATCAAGAGCGAACTCTTTTCTACGATCACAAAGGGCGGGAAATAAATTACTCTAGGCGTCGCTACCGAGACTCAGGTGTGGAAACGCCCGGAAGCGACCGCACGTGCTTAAGGTCCTGGCTTTCAGAGTGCGGTTGTAAAGGACTCGGCGCCCCTACCCGGAGGTACAGCCGAGTTAATCCAGCGGTCCCAACCTGTTAATATGTTACGTATCAAAGACTTACAGATACACAGTGAGAGTCAGCATCCTAGCTCCAGCGACAAGAAAGACCACTGGACTGCTGTTGCTAGAGACAAGTCTCACAACTACATTAAGACCATTCATGTTCCAAGATCGACTTAGGCGGCATCACAACCTGGTGATTGGAAATTCCTGGTTGAAGCTGCAATGAGACGGAGATGAACAAGGCCGGGAAGAAGGAGAATTGGGTTACTTTGAATTCATGGCAGTTAGCTAGACGCAAATTTGGCGAACGCCGTAGAAAACTCCTTCCTACCATCGCTGGTGTTCCTCTCGCTATTTTCTGATAAAGTGAAGAACATGTGTGATCCTTCTGCGAAAAAAGGGCCAACGATTACCGATCCTTGCCTGCGCCAGCTGGTCTGCCCCGTTTGCATCCACGCTGTGCCCGGCCTTTTGCCTCATACTCCCGCAGCAACTTCTGTGCGTTTCCCAGCTCACGTTTGGGCAGCCATATATTTTTCCAGCGTATCATATATTCCGTTCCGGACAGTGTCTCTCTCTTGTCGAGTATCTTGATGATCTCCTACTCCTCTTTATCTAATGCTGAAGCTCCATGATCCTTAGGCTGCTCGGGAAGAGGTGGGGTAACGGTGATAGCGTAAGGGGGATCGATAGTCGCTACTACTCCGCGATTACCTCCACTAGTAGCCTACTTAACTAGATCACAGGATAGTACGACACTAGGGGAGATAGGACGATTAAAGGGGGAGTTAGTAGGTTCGATGATAGGTTCGGTAGTAGCATTAGGACTTAAGTAACTATGCGTCTTTAGCTGTTCCCTTAGGTGGGAGCTTAGGAGGTGTACGGTGCTAATCTTAGACTCTATACTCGTGGCCCTCGTAGAAGTACTATTTTAGCTAGTCGTTTCGCAGTTATCCTTAATCACGAGAGGGTTATCTAAAGTATATTAAGAGGGTAATCCGGGTGTCGGTTAGAAACGCATTTTAGGGGCTAGCACACCTTAATTATCGCTAACCTTACTAGATCGACTCGAACTTATTATATACTCGCGTTATTAGTATAATCGCTTAAGAGGATTAATAAAGACAGGTCGAGGAGGCGGTTTAACTAGCGATAGAAACCGGTAATATTCGGTAGAGTCGTTTAAGTTATCGTCGGTGTTATCTACCTCGTCGCTTACGGTTAGGTCTTTATAGAATTATTAGACGCGCCTACGGTAACTAAGACCTACCTACTAACCTATACGCCGGACTTTATCCGATCTATACGCACTTTCGCTACCCTCGTTTAAACGTGCACCGTCCGCTATACGCTTAGAGGAATTTCGAGTGCCTATAGCGCCCGTAGCCGATATAGATCCGTCGGCGTACCCCGCCTCTTTATCCTCCTACTTATCTCCTCTCTACTTATCTCTTTTATCCCCCTCCCTTTTCCCCTTACTAGCTAAGTAGTAAGGCTCGATGTCTTTATAGGCACCGTAGCTTAATTCGTAGGTTTAGATATCGTATATCGGCGATAGGAGGGTATTAGGGGGTAGAGGATCGGAGATAGAATCGTCTATTATCTAGCGGAGGATAGGACATCTAAATCGACGCTATCTATTACTATTAGAAGCGGCGAGTAGGGGTTCCGAGGGTCGTACCTAGCTTTTAAGCTTACCGTACTTATAGAGGGCGCTAGACTCTATATAAATAGTAAAGGAGCCTAGTCTACCGCCGAATGTGCCGTACGATCTTAGAGCGTAGACTACCCTAAAACCGGTAATTAGGTAGGGGATAGCGAAGCTATCGGGGCCCGAAGGGAGAGTAGGATAGTACTATCCTAACTTCCGTTATCCCCGCGGCCGCTTTCGCTATAATTACTTCTAGCACTCTTAAGGGTTCCTAGGATCGTTAGATTATCTCTATCTATACTAGACTCTATATACCTATATCCCTATCTCTAGTATCTCTAGCGGTTTCGCCTTTATACTATAGGGTCGCTATAGGATTCTTACTAGCCGGCTTAGCCCTACTATTAGGTTAGTAGAATTTAATACTATCTAAGTTAATCGTGGTTATTATATTATATAAGCGTAAAATAGCTAGAGAAAGGTATAAATAGAGGAGAAACTTAGGCTAGAGATTATAGTTAAAAATCTAGAGTAAATAGGAGGGGGTAAG
>JAABUP010006038.1_pt1 | contig 17728 bp, 15 predicted proteins | sample 5559201 | NCBI WGS metagenome assembly JAABUP01 (sample SAMN10711887, study PRJNA513373) | rock metagenome | isolation source: Antarctica rocks | place: Antarctica
CTGCTTTCTGATACCGTCAAATGACAGTGATGTCAGCCTGAGTGATAGACTTCTTCATGAGTACTGCATCAGAATTCATAGAAGTGTTGACAGAAACAGCCTGCAACTGCTGAAAGGTCTGAAGAACCTTGTTGATGTAAGCTGTTTGAGTAAGACAGATTGTGCGTTCAGCACGGTTTTGTTTCACTTTCATGTCTAGATAGTAGGACACAGAACTGAGATCTGACATCTTGAATGTGTCATTAAGACATTGTTTAATGTTTTGAATAGCTGACTTATCCTTTTCAACAAGCAGAAAGTCATTGACATAGACAGTGATGATGACACTGTTTCATACAAACATGCTATGATTGAAATCAAGTCAACAAAAACCAAGAGACATGAGAAGGTCATGTAAAGTCTTATATCACAAATGAGGTGCTTGCTTCAGGCCATAGAGGGTCTTATTCAGCAAAGCAACCTTGTCAGATAGCCCATAGCTGTGAGGTAACTCAACATAAACAACCTGATTGATAAAGCCATAAAGAAATGCAGTAGTGACATTCATTTGATTCACTTCAAGGTCATAATGTGCTGTAAGGGCAAAGAGGGTCTTATACATCTGCAGCTTGACAACAGACACAAAGGTTTGATCATAGTCTATGTCAAACTGCTGTTCATAGCCTTTGACAACTCAGTGAGCCTTATAACGGCTAACCTGATCATGAGCGTCATGCTTGACCTTGTAAACCCAGCGTCCTTTAAGAACATGCTGATTTGACGGCATGTTGACAATGTCCCACATGTTATTATTCTTTAGTGACTGAATTTCATCCTTCATAGCCATCTTTTATTTGTCACACAGAGGTAACTTCACAGCCTGCTTATATGTGGTCAGTTTGACGATGTCATCAATAGAAATTGCAACATACACATATGAAACATGTGCATCAGACTCATCAACAACTGAGTGACTGTGAAGGTTGTAGTATAATACAGCTGAGGCTGAAGGGTTCAATGAATCAAGCTCATCTGAATCAGACAACTTGTCTAGAACTCGCGAGTCTGAACCCATGAGTTCAGACTGACAATGTGAAGAGGTAGATGCTTTCTCTGATCATGCTTTCTTTAAAATGAAAGAAGATAAAGAATGCATGCTGACAGAATTTAATCACTGTAATAGCAAGGATCAAAGCAGCAGTGTAGCTGATGCAGACACTCTCTCTGAAACAGAAGAAGGTTGTGACAACAAGAGTGAGAATGCAGAAGAAGAATCAACAGCATGATTGCTAGTGCTAGTTGTCTTCTTCTTGCTGTGAACCTCTATGTTAGCTAAGTTTTCATAAGCAGTAATGCTCTCATCAACAAAGCAGTTATGAGACTCTAGAACCCGTTCTGATTCAGAGTCTTAAACACAGAAGATTGAGCTTCCTTTCATGCCTAAATAGTGGCATTTGAGGCTGCAGTCCTCAAACTTGGCTTCTTGCTGATGTTGTTTCTTAAAAATGTGTGCTCAAGCAATGATATCAAAGACACAAAGACTTGAGAGGTCAGGAACATTGCCTGTTCATGCTTCATAAAGTGTCATGTTGAGTACTTGAGTAGAAGACCGGTTTTTGATATAAACTGCAGTCTTAATGGCTTTCAGCCAAAGGTGTGAGTTCAGGCCAGAGTCTTTGAGCATAGCTCATGCAGGTTCGCAAATAGTGCGATTTAGCCGCTCAGAAACGCCGTTTTCTTCAGGTGAATAGGGTGTAGTAGGTTCTCAGATGATGCCGTTGACTGTAAACCAGTTCTTCAAAACAAGATACTTATGCTCAAAATCAGTGTGAAGGCGTTTTAAAGAATAGTCAGAACAGCCAGTCTTCATCAATGTGACAAAGTTCTTGATATGCTTGATCGTCTCATCTTTGATTTTTATGAAAAACATTCAGGTAAACCTTGTGAAGTCATCAGTAAGGGTAACAAACCACCTTGAACTGTTATAGGCAATGGGTGTTATGGGTTCAACAACATTCAAATGAATAAGACCTAATGATCAAGTCACTCACTCAATAGAAGCATTGTAAGAACAACAAGTCTGCTTGACTTTCATGCACAGTTCACAGACATCATGTCATTGAGAAAGATCCTTAAGATCTATGCTGTTGATGATCTTAGACAGACGCTCAATGTTTGTATGACCTAAATGGCTCAAGTGTCAATGCCACATATCAAACAATACCTTGAACTCACAATTAGCTGCAAAGGCATAAGACTGAGGTGTATTGTCAAGGTGTAGCTGAAAAATCCCGTTGACCTCAGAAGCATATTCAATGACATTGTTTTTGTGACGTAAGGTGCAGTCACACATGTCAAAAGAGATACCATTAACACACATGCAGCAGTCAGAAACAAGGTTTGCAGAGGAATAAGAGGCATGCATAACGTCTTTGAGGATAACCTCTTGTATGCCACCATCAGAATGTACTAAACATAGTGAAACCATGCTCTTTTCAATGATCTGAGCAGGTTCATTAACCGTTTTAAGAGATCTAGAAATAGGCTCATAGATAAGAAAGAATTTGCATGTAGAACACAAGTGATCAGAGGCTTCAGTATTAACAATTCACACACTCATAAGGTGTGATCCTATGACAAACATAAAGCTGAGTGTTGTGACATTGTCACCAGTCTTATTGAAGGTTGATTTGACATTGCTGAAGAACTTGTTTAAGAACTTGTCTGATGATGACAACAATTTGCCCTTCTTCTTTGCAGCTCAAGCTGCATTGAGTTTCTTCTTCTTATGAGGGTATTTGACAAAGCACATGAGTTTCTCATGATCAGTCTTTTTACAGTGTGAACACTGAAGTGACAACGACATTGATTTTGGTTTGCCACAAAAGGCCATTGCAACAAAGCTCTTATTATTCTTCATTCTAGCCTCATCAATCAACTCAGCAACTAAGAAATCAAAAGTAGAAGTTGTAACGTGAATGAACTGGTGTTTAGTCATGACAAAGGCATTGAATGTGAATTTGAGGTTGTTAAAAAGAACAGTGAGTATAACTCAGTCTGAAAAGGTAGAATTCATCTCTTGCAAACATTGTGATGAAGTCTTTAGCTGATCAACATAGTTCTCAATGAACTTAAACAAATTGTAGTGATGACTTAAGAGTGTTGTAAATGTAAGGTATCTGGCATTAAAGCCCTGAACCTCATACAACTTCTTGAGCTTCAATCACATCTGACATGCAGAAAGGTTTTGAATGAACCCCTTAAAGTCATCCTGACATGACAGTGCTATAGTAGCACATGCCCTGTCATTCTCTTTACTTTAAATGATGTATTCAGATGAGAACTTCAAGTTCAAAGTGTTGACATCATCAAGTTCAACAACTGGTTCAAAAGACATGCCTGAAACAACAGCTCATAGATCTTTGTTCATAAGGATGAACTTGATGTTAGTGGCTCATGAGGCATAGTTACTAGCGTCAGCAAGACAAGAAAAGTTAAAAATGCTGTTTGAGAAGGTCATGATTATGTGAGTTGTCAAGAACAAACATCAAAACACAAAGACTATTGAAAAAGCAAAGAGATGTCAATCAAGAATATCATGACAACATGTCATTTGAGGATATTGAAACAACAAACGTGTTGTTTGAGAAAGCACTTAAATAAGCTATTAAAAACAATGAGTCATTCAAGAAAGCACTCAGATGAGCTATTGAAATGATGAAAATGTCAAAACCAAGAATATTAAGTAACAACAAAAGAGGTCATTTAAGAAAGCACTCAGATAGGCTATCAAAACAATGAGTCATTCAAGAAAGCACTCAGATGAGCTATTGAAATGACAAAAATGTCAAAATCAAGAATATCAAGTAACAACAAAAGGGGTCATTTGAGAAAGCACTCAGGTAGGCTATTGAAATAACAAAAGATGCTGTCAAAAGACAGCAACAGTGAGGTCAATGAATGACTGACTAATGTCTTGAGATATAAAGGCAAAATGCTGAGCTCATAATCTAATGAAGTATGATCTCTATAAAATGACTGTTCAATTCATATATTCTCACTAGAATGCAGAGTCTGCATCAACAGCATGACTTTTGTGTGAGCTGACTAAGCAGTGTCACATGACACAGCAAGTTTCAGTGCTAGATCAGAATAGAACTGAAATCTCTGTGAAGCCTTCTTATTTCAACATATAGCTTTTAATATTAAAATTAACACTTATTGTTAGAGTTTAAAGTTAAAGAATTAATTTTATACAATAAAGCTTTATCTTAGCTACTTATTATTTACTTAAGCTTCTTATTTCTGTATATTTATATAAAAGATGTATGTTATACATTTACAACCTTTAGTAATCAATTTATTAATTAAGATCACTATACTATTATACATCTATAAAACACAAACTAATTATTATATATTATTATTATTATTGTGACTGTTATTATTTACTCTGTTATATTAGTTTAATTTTACAGCTTTAATTACTCTACTTATAGAAAGATAGTTTATTTAGTAACAGAGTTTTTTAATTATGATTACAGAGTAGTAAATAACAGACATAAGTACTTAAAATAACTTTTATTAAAAAGTCATTAAGTACACAAGCAGTTAATAATGTTTTAATAGATTTATCTGTTAAAATGTTATTTATTAAGAATATAACTTCAGCTTAACTTACTAAGACTAAAATACAGTTATTAACAGAGTTTAAACTGATATAACAGTTTGTATCTTCTTTTTAGTGTTTGGGCAGTTGAAAAGAGATGGTTCAGCAGCCGCTTTAAGCTGTCAGAACACTGAGGGGCCTTGCGACCCTACACCAAATAAATTGATGAACTGAACAGTTGAAACAACCTGATTCATGGTGACCCATATTGCACTTTACCACTGACTCATTCTTTGAAAGAGAAGGGCAGTGGTCATAAATAGAGACATGGCCTTCTCTGATCATGCCGTACCTCATTCTCTCTTTCGTTCACAGGTGCAGCAAACTTCTGTCACTTGCTGTGAACACTCAGCTCATTCTTCATACTGCCATCCTCAGGGTGAAGCAGGCTTCTCTTACTCAGTACTGTATCATTGCCGCCTTTTCTGTTGCTACGTTGCCCCTAATTCTAGACGCCCTTTACCTTTTGTCCTCAATTGCAGCGCCGTGCCTACCCTTCACTGCAGCAATGAGCCATCATGACGGCCAACAAAACTCTGCAGGCACGTTGCAAGACTATCAAACAACCATTGAGTTACTACAAGAACCTTCACAAGAAGCTTGCAGCAAAGGGCCGGACTGCTTCAAAGCACACTGACAACATCAAGAAGAGTAAAGCTTCACTCCTTAAGAAGTGAAGGAGGTTAGCCATATTGAAACCTTCTAGTACTCATGTATTACTGTGACTGACCAATCTACAGCTAGGTTTTGCTCTGAGATCAATGAATGCCTTGAAAGCTTTCTTCAAAACGCCCTCACAGAAGACTTCAAGACATTCTTACAGTGAACCTTAGATCACTATTCAAGAGTGTGAGCCAGTGAGAGCCTGAATAATTACTGGCGGGTTTTGAATATACACATCCTCAATCAAAGCGGTTGTGAACTGAATGACAGTATTAAAAGAGATGTGACCAATGTAAGAGACTGCACAGCGAACCGTCACATGAGAGCCGGCCTCACTGATTGATATATTGTTGACAGTACAAGAAAGTCCTTGTGAACAACTACAAGCTCTGCAGACTTCTGAAGAAGCGAGGTGTTAGTAGTGTTGATGATCTATACCACATCCTCTTTTACCACTGAGTGCATGACAATGCCGTATTCTGAGACAAGCAGCAACAGAACTATGTTGCCGCAGGCATCCTCATGGCTTCGTATTTTGGTTGCCGACCGGTGTCAATGTTTGACACACAGTTACGGTTTGAGGAGGAGAACAACGCTTGCAAGCCCACCAACCATGCTGCAGCGGCCACCAGACCGAAAAATGGTGATGAGGATCAAGACCCGAACAAGGATATGGACTGGAAGGACGATCGTGCCACGCTTGTCAAGTCGGACTGTGATCTTAACACCGACGATAATGCCAGCACGTACTATGATAGCGACAGTGATAGCGGAACCGACGATGGCGTTGATGCAGGCCTAGATGAGACCGGGTGCTTACTTTGAAGACACATCATTTTTATCATCGCTTTTAACCGCATCCCCGGGGCGCCCAACATCCTATTTGCCAAGGTGATGCTCACTCATACAAAAGAAGAAGATAATCACCCTCAAGAGTAAGTTTTTCCTCTTATCTCTGTGCATCTTCAATACTGTCACTGAACTATTCTTGAACAGGAAGATGTTTATTGTCAAGCGAGAAGATAACCCTCTCCTCTGTCTTTTCAATCATCTACTCTTCATGGCCCTTCACAATGACATTTTTGTTGCTAAGTCTGTAAGGAATGTCAGCCATATTTTCAGTGTCAAGGTCCCCTCTGAGAAAAAATGTCTTCAGTTGAAAATGAAACACAACATTCTCAATATCCCAATCTTTCATGAGCCTGAACGCGCCGTGAGTGAGTATCACACATTGTCAATGCAGTCTTTGTGATCAGCTACATGGCTTCATTATCTCTGATGACTGAGTCACAACTTTAAGCTGAAGCAGTTCTTTACTCAGTATTGTGCACAACATGACTTAGTCAATGTAGTTAATAGTAAGTCAGTTCTTTTATCAATGTGTTCTTTTTCTTTGACAACACTGATACTAATACTCAAGATTACTGTAGACAAAGCATCATCATCTGTCTGAAATCAGATATTCAATCATCACTTTAATGCAGTCTGATACTATCTGAATTGAAAGATTCAATTCAATATGCAAGTGATGTTCTTAAACTGTTCTTTCATTGACATTGTGCAAAAGCTGATCAGACTTATGACATTGACTGTCAATCTCAATGTTCTGACTAAACTGTTTAATAAGCTGTCAAAGAAGATAACTAATAGCAAGTGAGTAGTTCAGCTCAGTCACATAAGCAAAGATCTCACTAAGAAACTCAAGAAGAAATATCAATTTGTCTGACTAGCTTCTTCAAATGACTCATTGCTTAAGAAAAAGAAAGAGGTGAATGCTGTCTTGCATTATGAAAAAACCAACTGTCAAAACCAAATGCTTAAAAAGGCTTGAAAGAGACATTTTCAACATGCTGACACTGCAACTCTTAAGGCTCAGTTTGTTAATTTGTCTCTTACAGTGTTTAATGAAAACATCAAGCCTCTGACACCTCTTTAATACAATATTACTGAGTGAGGTGAAATAGTCTGATTGACATGCAAGTCAATCATCAACCTTTTAAATCATGAGAAGCATGCTTGAAGAATTGAGGTTCTTTAAGCCTGAGTAGCATTATGCAGTCAACAAGAAAGTTGACATAGCTGACCACAGTTAACTCAACCATTAAGAAAATTGATGATCACTTTTAAAAAGTTCTTAAAGAACTCAGAAAAGAATATAAAAGATCACTTTTTTCTGATGTGTAAGTCTACACAATGCATCTTCTGTCTCAGTGATGAACACAAATCTTATTAAAAATGAACTGCTCAGTACTCTCAGCTCAACAAGATGATGAATGAGGTTGAGTAACATCTGAAAACATTTGTCTTAAACAACTTAATCTCATGTTCACATCTCAGATGCAAGATCAGTGAACTGGTTCTTTTACATGTTATGACATTGAAGAATTATACTGCAACAGTGCAGAAGATCTTTTTGTGTGTTTAAACTCTCACACTCAACACTTTCTATTGCTTATTTATTGTTCTGTGTCATAAGTTGAACTCATACTAAGGTCTTATGATCTAGTTGCTTACTAAGACTTTAAGACTAAAGCATATTATCTTTTCACTTCTGTATGAAGCTCTTCTTTTTCTCTTCATAGTATTCTTCTTGTATTTAGAAATTATCAATTGAGTGTCAGTCTCATTGTGAACCTGTGACATTCTGTGTGTCATCAACTTGTTTACATGTTTTTGATATGACATACTGATGATCATGTTGTGTGTATGTATTTCTGTTATTATCAATGTGAAGCTGTACTGATGTAGCTGACTAAGTGTAGAGTGACTGTGAGCCTGTATTGAATCAAGACATAACCTACAGTACTAGGTCTTTTGAGAGAGTACAAGATTTCTTCTAAAATTGAAGCAGATGCTTAAAGTGTTTGAAGATACAGGTAGCTGATTATATGTAAGGTGGGATTTGAGATAGTACTGCATAACATTGTAACAGAAGTGTTGTTACAAATCTGATGATGAAATACATTCATCTGAAAATATACTTACAGTTACTTTTGATCATGATCATTCTCATAGCTATTTAAGTCTTGATATTCAAAACAACCACAGTCAATTTCAATCTTCATGTTCTGCTTATATTGCTGCAAAGAGTAGATGTCATGAGTTAAACTCATACTAAGGTCTTATGATCTAGTTGCTTACTAAGACTTTAAGACTAAAGCACATTATCTTCTTGCTTCTGTATGAAGCTCTTCTTTTCTCTTTATAGTATTCTTCTTGTATTTAGAAATTATCAATTGAGCGTCAGTCTCATTGCAAACCTGTGACATTAAAATACTATTCTCATTTAAACCTGGCCTACACTAAAGGCCTTGCTGTACAATTGTTGAAATCAGTGCAGAATGAGCACAGAAACCCCTATGACAGATGAAGTAAAGACTGTTGCTGAGAAGATTCTTTCTTGAGTGCAAATACTTATGACAGAACTATGCAGCATAAAGAGTCATACAGAAGAGAACATGCAAAACATGAAGGCTTGTACAGATCTTCTTTACATCTTTGTGATGAATTGAGACAACTTCACATCAGCTACATCAGTAGATACAGTTATTTCAACATCAGCTGTTGCAACATCACCTTCTTCTCAAGAATCAGTCAATTGTACAAACAGTTTCACTCTAGAGCAGCTCACTGCAGCAATGAAAGTGAATTGACACTCAAAGCGACGTCTCTTTGACCCACTCAGATTTGAAGAAAAAAGAGTGAAATTCAGACCTTGACTACAACAAATTGTTGCTAAGTTGAATGTGAACATGTCAGACAACAATGTCAGTGTGCAGTTCTGATACTTACACAGTTGACTAAAAGGGCTGACTTTAAGTCAAGTCACACCTTGAATTGCAGCTCATATCAAGCTAAATGAAGTTTCAGATCATACAATCATTGAGAAGCTGATCAATCAGCTTCAGCATGCATACAATGACTCAGAATTAAAGAAGAGAGCAACTCATATCTTAAAAGCTTTAAAACAGAAAGAAAAACCATTTGCTAGACACCTGACCACCTTTGAACAAATGCTGCTAAAAGTAGAAGGCTTGAAATGAGATGATGCTGTCAAGAAAACATTTCTTAGTAACAGTCTCAATGTAACACTCATGCAAGCTCTGATTGTCTTCTCAATCTCTGTGTTGTATGATGAGTACATTACCCTACTGCAGCAAGTCAGTTACAACTTAAACTCAATTCAGAAGGCTGTTACTCAAGAGTGTTGTATGACAACTATTATCATCACACAACAGTTTCACTTGAACAACATGAACTGAGAACCCACTGAGCACATCATTGTCACAGCTACAAAAACTGAAGAGAGATGCAGAGCACAATGAGTGTCAGAAAAGAAAGTGACAGAATGTCATACAAAACAACTATGCATGCACTGCAAAGACAACAGCCACTTCATTAAGAACTGCAAACTTCTGCCTGCTGTATGATCTCACATTATTAATGTTATTGCTGCTGAGACTGTGAAGAAGACAACAGAAGAAGAAGAAAACTCAGAAAAAGAGTAGCTTTTAGCAAAAGTTGCAGCTGAGAGCATACAAAGTGTGATAAAAGCTGAAAGAAGTTTGAGAAACAGATGAACAGTGCCCTCTTCACTATGTCAACATTAATCAATAAGAAGTCATATGCACATACCTTGTACAACACAGAGTGTCTGTTCTATGAAATAATCACTTCTCACTTTGCTAAAAATCACAATCTACAGTGCATGAAGATAAGATCTCATATGATTACAGAGTTTGATGAACCTTCAAATTCATCAGTAGATGAAGTAGCTGTCATACAGATTGATATTGATGAACATCAGAAGTCAAGAGCATTCTTTTATATTGTTTTTAAGTTAGCATCCTACAATCTTATACTAGGTCTATCATGAATGAAGCAGAACAAGGTCATATTGAATGTAAGCAAAGCCTTTCTTATGATTGAATTCACAGAAACTATCATACAAAACAGAAAAGCTTCTGCTAAGAGTGAGTTCAATCATGTTATGATGTCAGCTACATTCTTTACAAATCTTGTATGAAAGAAAGAAGAGAAACAGAAGAAGATTGAGGTGTTTTTAACCAGCATGATCAATATTAAAAAAGCCTTAACCTCACAGAAGAAGACTGACCTGAGGGCTATACTTTCTGATCATTATCATGAGTTTTTAAATGTGTTCAATCATATGATGACTGAGAAGTTGCCGCCCTTAAGAGAAGAAGGCACAGATCATCAAATCAAACTAAAAGAAATGAATGAAAAAGAACCAAAAGTACTCTAAGGTTCTTTATACAACATGACAAGAGAGAAGCTACTAGTGTTGCAAAAAACATTAACAGAACTTTTGAACAAGCAGTTCATATGAGTCAGTAACTCATCTGCTGCAGTGTCTGTTTTGTTCATACAAAAGTCAGAAGATGAACTTTGATTCTGTGTGAATTACTGTAACTTGAACTGAATCACTTAAAAGAATCATTACTCTCTTTCATTGATATATGAGACTCTGCAGAACATTGAATGAGCTCAATGATACATCAAGTTGAATGTCATAGCAGCATTTTACAAGATTCAGATTGCTGTAGAAGATAAATGAAAGACGACATTTCATATGAGATACAGGTTGTATGAATGAATGATGACTTCTTTTGAGCTAGCCAATGTCTCAAGCACCTTTTAAAGATATATCAACTGAGTCTTGCAGAACTTTCTGAATAAGTTCTGCTCAGTCTATGTGAATAATATTCTTATTTTCACTGATGAGTCTTTGCATCAGCACCGAAATCATGTACAAAGAGTACTACTACGGCTTTGAGAAGCTGGCTTACAGATTGACATTGACAAATGTGAGTTTGAAGTCAAGTCAATCAAGTACCTAGAGTTCATTCTGAAAGTTGAAAAGAACATACAAATGAACCCTCAAAAAGTAAAGACAATCATGAACTAACAAGCCTCTAAGTCAGTAAAGAAAGTACAGAGTTTCATAGGCTTTGCAAACTTCTACTGAAAGTTCATCAAGAACTTTTCTAATCTGATTATGTCAATGATGGCTCTCATACAAAAGAACACACTCTTTAAGTAAACTGAGAAAGCTGATCAAGGTTTTAAGAAGTTAAAGACTATGTTCATTTCTGTGTCAATTCTAGTCTCATTTGACCATACATGTACAATCATAATGAAAACAGATTTCTCAGATTGATGCATAGATGAAACTCTGTTGCAGTTGATGAACAATGTGTGAAGACTTTATGCCTACTATTCAAAGAAGAATGCATCTGCAGAGTGCAATTATGAGATTTATGATAAAGAGATGCTGATCATCATACAATGCTTAAAAAAATGAGATGCAGAATTGAGAAGTGTGTCAAGTTTTCAGATTTGTACAGATCACAAAAATCTGAAATACTTTATGACAGTTAAAAAGCTTACAGAGCAACAAATGAGGTGGTCTTTAATACTGTCACAATACAACTTCTTCATACTATACTTGCTGAGCAAGCAGAATGAGAGAACAGATGCTTTATTGAGACAAAAGCAGAATGTGTCAATGAATCTCTCAGATGACAGAGTACAACATTGTATGATGCAGATAATACATTCTGAGATGATAAGCAAGCCTATACAGACTGTCTCAATGACAGTAGCAGACATATCAGTCCCTGTGCTTGTATGAGATCAGAACTTGTTCAGTAAGATCACAGACCTTGAACAGATGTGAGTGAGTGCTGAAGCAGAAGATGAGTCATATGATGAGCTTTGTCAGACAATTCACAAGAAACAAAGATCATTTTCTACTGTTTTAAAAGTGAGGGTATTCATAATGAAATGCTTCTTGAGCAATGAAGAAAAGCTACTCTTTTGCAGAAGACACTGAGTGTCATTCTCAGAACCTCTTTGTATGAAACTGATACAGTATACACATGACTCAACAATGACTGAACACTCAGAAAGGAATGTAACTGATGCTCTTTTATCACAACAGTTCTTTTGACCTGAAATGCTACAGAATGTCTGTACATTCTGCTGAAATTGTGACAAATGCTGTATGAACAACAGCTGAAAAGACTGCTGACAAGGCTTCTTGAAGCCTCTACCTGTATCAGAGCAAATTTGACAAAAGATATTCATTGACTTTGTAGTAAACCTACTGTCAAGTGAGGGTTGTATGAACCTTCTGATTATTATAAATTGTCTTAACAAGAAGATAATACTGAAACTGTGCAAAGATATGACTGCAGAATGAGTGGCTCAGACATTCATATGACATTTCTACTGAGCTCATGAGCTTTTTATCACAATAGTCTCAAATTAAGGCACTCAGTTTGTGAGCAGTCTATGAAAGAGAGTCTGTCAACTTTTAAAGATTGTACAAAGAATGTTCACAGCATATCACTCAGAAACTGACAAAGCAACTGAGTGAATGAATCAGAATGTTGAGCTGTACATTTGTACGTTCTTCAATTATAGTCAGAACAACTGAGCAAGTCTGCTTCTCATGGCTGAGCTAGTCATAAACAATCATGACTTTGTCTTTACAGAGGTGAGCCTCTTCTTCTTGTCTCATGAGTATTACATGAAGCCTCTACAACTACTTGAGAAGTTGAAGCCTGTACAATCTGTGAAAAGTTCAGTACAGAAAGCTGATCAAATTGTATGAAAGATGAAAGAAGTCACAGAGTGAGCACAGATGACTATGACTGTCACTCAGCAAATACAAAAAGAAGTGATGAATTAGAAGAGACAGCAGTCTTATAACTTTAAGAAAGAAGACAAGATCTGACTAAATCTTAAGAACATACATACAGATCATCTGTGCAAGAAGTTTGATGCAAAGAATGTCAAACACACCATTGTTAAGAAGATCAGCTCACATTTCTTCTGTTTGAACACACTGTTGAGTATTCATAATGTGTTTCACTCAGTCATGCTTCAGTCAGCAGTCATGAACGCTCTTTCTTCTCAGCATATGACAGATCTGCAATCCTTGTCACAAATTGTAAGCAATGAAGAAGAGTTTGAAATAAAGAAGATTTTGAAGAAGAGGTTTGTATGACATAGAAAAGAAGAAGTACTTGATGAAATGAGTCAATTATACTCAACTCACATGAAAACCAGCATCTGCTCTGAAAGACACAGTGATGTTAAACTGATGAGAGTTAATGCAACCTGAGGCAACTAGATCTTAATCATATGTGAGAAGACTGAAATGCTTCATGAGTTCAAGGAATTGTATAGAGTTCAAAATTTAGTGTTGAATTTATTTGATTTATTTCTATGCTAATTACTAATGATGCCTTCTTGATTTCATCAAAGCTACTTGTCTTGAGCATCACACAGAGATGAGGCATACAGCACAGGTGTTGTACACAGCTCATACAACTAAACCTATACTAAAGGCAACGCAAGAAAAGAAAAAGAAGTTATATGTACCTAAAGGTCAAGGTCAATAACAACTGCCTCTGTCAGCAGCAAGGCTGATGCAATCTGTTTTAGCTTAGCAATGTGGTCATTCTCATCAGCACTGTCATTGTTCTCATCATCTGAGATGATGATGAGCACATCATTGTTGCATACAGAGTAGTAAGCAGTGTGATCACATCACTTGCAGTTGCTGTAACACTCTTTGAAATGTTCTGAGGTACAACAACATTCTGAAAAGAGTGTCATACTGTGTTTCTGACAGCTGATACAACTGTCAAGAATCAACACACTTTGACTCTGAATCAGAATGACATTAATGTACAACAGCTGATGAGTTCTCATCTGATCTGATGTGATACATTGTTGTACAAACAGAATGTTCACACTAAGCAGCACAAGAATGACCATTGTCTGAGAGAAGTGAGTGTATCAAGCAAGCTGCTGTTGATCAACAAAGAAAACAGAATTGACATCAGTGTCTGCAAGAATGAGAACAGCAACATAAGCATTATACAAAATGAGGGCTCTACAAGTTGTCAGCTCAGAGACACATACTTGTACAACACTTACATGATGATTGTTGTTGTTGTTGTTGTTGCTGCTGAGCTTGTTGTATGAGAGTCAGTGTTAACATATTCAATCAAGAAAGGTTTCACATACAAAAGGTGTTGATGAAGAAGTTGAAGAAGAAAAAAAAAGAAAAGTTGTATGTGAGGTGAGGGGGTTTATAACTCACTTCACTGACAGATAAACTCAAGTGAATTGTTGAAGAAAATCACACAAGCAATGAAAAATTTTCATCTGCAAACCTTATCTGTACAAAGCAGAAAAACATGTGTTAACAGACATTGACAACTGTACAACAACCTTTTCAGAAGCTTAAAGCACAACCTTAAAGAAAAAGAAAGAGGTGATGTCATAAGTTGAACTCATACTAAGGTCTTATGATTTAGTTGCTTACTAAGACTTTAAGACTAAAGCACATTATCTATTTGCTTTTATATGAAGCTCTTCTTTTTCTCTTCATAGTATTCTTCTTGTATTTAGAAATTATTAATTGAGCATTGATCTCATTGCAAACCCATGACAGTAAATTAGCTGTTAGTTTGTGCATTCACTAACCTGAAATCATTTGCAGTTTTAAGACCTTTTAAATGTTTACTTCATTATAAGTCAGTGTATCTTCAACACTGTGTCATGAATATAACTATCAGCTGAAAAGCCTTTGAATCAAAGTCAGCTTTCTTGAACTCATGATGCTAAGTCAGCTACTGGTTAAAAAGTTCTTTCATCAATCATGAATTACATAAAATCTCACTTGCAGTAGGTCTCTCTTTTAACATTTAACAGAGCATTGTTCTGATAAATTACAGAAATGCAGCTTTGTTCTTGTTCTCAAGTCTCTGTTCAAGCTGTTCAAAATTGACATTCAGAATTGATATGAGAAAAGATATGTCAGCAGCAATGCAAATGCCACATGATTCTTGAAGGCATGGCTCTGATACACTAGCTTTGTTTGTTTCTGATGACTAATCAACTCATCAAGAAAGTGCCTTTACTCTAATGTGGGCAAACTGACATCACAGTCCTTCTGCATCACGTGCAGTCTAGAATCCTGTCAAATTCCTCCTGCACCACAGATGTTGGCCCTTGATGTTCAAGTAACGCAATTCATATGAAATGGAATATCACGCAAGCAAGCGAGATGTTTACGGCATACCAATCATCAGCCTATCCATCCCTATGGATCTTCATGACAAAGGCGAAGAAGAAGGAGCCAGAATTCGGATCCGGAAGGAGGAGCGTAAAACACTTCGCGCAATGACTGAATATCTCCGCCAACTACATTACATCGCGGATTTTCTTGAGAATTGGATGTTTAGCAACGCCTTACTTGCAAAAGCAAAGCGTTTTGCTACAAGAACTGATCAAGACGTTAAAGATTTGTCTCGAACCGTCGACGGTGAAATTGAGTGTTTGGAGACACATCGGAAAGATATTTTGGACAGGGTCAAGAAACTGCTCGATCTACAGGGTTCATTGGCTGGATACTTGATAGGCCCGCACACCGACTATGTTCCGGACGTACAACCCCCTCTCAATCCGTTCTCTACCCCTCGGTGGCTATTGAGGGCCTTTCATGGCAAGTCGTTTTGTCAATATCGTGAAATTGGAATCCTCGGTTCAGGATATATGTCGAGCAATCCAGGGTTAAGCTTTGATGATCTGATAAAGACCCAAGGTCTTTCAGAAACCTCTCTACGCAATCACTGCGGAGGTTCAAAACGAACTCCTTTAATATCTATGGCAGACGATCCTGCATGGTTGTTGCATTTTGTCAGAAGTCTCAGCTTCCCGGAAACGACCAGGATTGCTTTCATCAATGTCAAAAAGCTAGAACTTATGGGTGTTTTGCATGGTCAGGCCCGTTTTTGGGCTATGAAAGTTGGGGCAGAATCTTACAGTGCCAAGAATCAATATGGCGTTCATTATCTTGGTCCGACACATTGGCTAGCGTATGGATGGATCCCGTCTCAATGCATTGACGATGTCTGGTCACTGAACGACTTTCGCCAAGTATGCAGTGAATCTGGTATCCCTGAAGGTAACATTTCACTCCTTGGCTTGGCTCCTGAACCGAACTGACAAAGCCAAGATTGCTCGTCAAATTCTAGGATTTCGACGGAGGAAATAATTGCAAAATCTAGCAACGACCTGTCGAATCGCTTTAAGGAGAGCCTGAAATTACAATAGATAGGTAACCCTAAGCTTTCCTTTGTATGTTCCTCAGCCTTGCATCGGATATGTTTATAGATGGGATTACAGTGGGTGGGTCAGCGCTCATACAATGGCTTCATTCGAAACAGATGGCAACTATTCGGCGTCAGCTCCGTGCAAACTCATTCCCCGTATCTCAGCTGATGCGAGGGGGAATTGCTTAATCAGGCTGAGGCTCCGCAACGCAGCCTCCCGAAATCCACACGGAGGTCCTTTTGCCACCGGGGGCCGTTGCGCCACATGAAGAAAGAAATCATGCAGCGGCAGAGGCTGCAGCTGGGTCCGGGGATTTACAAACGTTGTGCATTGCAAAAGACAGCTCTCAACAGGTGCTATATATAAAGATGTTACTGTATGCAATGATACCTATCCCCGTTACCTCAGTACTATGTATGATGAATAGGATAGCTTACCAAGCATAACATCAATATACCTACGAATACTGACTCCGACACAGATTTTCTGATAATAATTGATGAATAATGCGAGAGACTGAGAGCTCTGTCTTCAGCATTATCCAACCATTTACTACCAGGTACCGGCTTCCTAGGTATTGCATTGACAGCTGTCGCAAGCCATCCATTCACAATGACTCCCCTGAAAGCGTTCATGCACATGGGACGAGCCGGTGAACTACTTGATAGCTCGTGGATTGTTAATTTAATCTGCTGAATGATCACCCGATACTTCTCTTCATCAAAGAGAGGCTAGAGCTGAAAAAGAAATCGAGCCTTGCATAGCCGCCACAAGAAACGTGGCGTCTGTATGACTGGCGCTTGACGGAGCCACATGAGGGCTTGTGGGATGGATACAAGTACAATAACAAGGTAAAGTAACTTACTCTATCAGCGGTGCGTTTTCCAGTAAGGAATAAGGTACTCATGTGATACAGAGTAGATACCATATCAACGTGACTACCGCATGCCACCGTCACGTAGCACTCATTAACTATGGTGTAACGCTACCTTTACTTGGGGATGTACGGAGTAGGTACTCGTAGTATCAGTAGTTACTCTGCACCTGATGGATTCATAATCAACCCCACGAACGCTCTGTGTCTTACAGAACAAGTGCCTCTTCAGACACAACTAGCTGCTGTTCTATACAGAGTAATAATACTTCTCTTCAAGAGATGTGGTTACCTACCTGGGTTACTCCTGATGCAAGCTGCTGGTTCAACCATTCATCCTGGCCGTGCCGTAAGCAACAACCTTTGCTCCTCCGTCTTCATCGACC
>JAABUP010006039.1_pt1 | contig 17727 bp, 24 predicted proteins | sample 5559201 | NCBI WGS metagenome assembly JAABUP01 (sample SAMN10711887, study PRJNA513373) | rock metagenome | isolation source: Antarctica rocks | place: Antarctica
CTATCTTTGCCGAAAACGGCAAACCCACCAAATGAAAGGGTTTTTGGGAGGCATAGCTTGGCGTTTTGCATGGGCGGTTTGTAGCGAAAAGGGGCGTGCATCTGAGCTTTTTTTGCAATGGGGCTTGTTTCTCGGGGCAGGTTATGCTGCTGGTGCGCTGGTACGCTGGAGGCTATGCATGCGCTCTTTTCTTAATACCCTCACGAATTTCAAATTAGGGAACGCAGAATATTCTGATAGATGGGAGCATCAAGTAGTAGTAGCATTTCCTGAAACCAATCGAAGATAGAAACGGGATAGATGGATAAATTCTAATGGAGTAGCCTCAATGCATCCGTCACCCGCTCAAACCAAAATAAAATCACAAAGACTTGAAGCTGAAGCACGCTGAGCCGGCGCGTGGTTCCCAAACGCCTTGGTGTGCATTTCGTGAGTCTGCTTGTAGATTGAAGACCTGCTTACCATCCTCTGCCAAGTGTCTTTGGTGCCATATCTCATATAGGGAGGAAGTTGTAGCATCAACGAAGCATACTCTCACATGGCCATTTCAGCCTGCAACTTCGCCAACTCGGCCTCCTCGTCCTCTTCCTCCACTGGCACTTTTTTCTTCGATGGTCGTGATACTGTTATCGAAATCAGCCAAGCTCCTTTCCCTACAAACCCCAAAACTCATGCAAGAGAGCAGAAACTTACATTCCCCATTAACCCCACTCGGCAGGCTGTTCAAGCTATCCGCTACCGGCACCGTCCCTGTCTTCAACATCTTCTCGTCTAGGTTCTCCTGTTCCAGCGCCGCCAGATCGGCTTCCAGCTCGTCTTCGTCAATGGGCTCAGTAATGGGCATGGAGGTAATGGCGTTGCCGATTTCAGTGGTGAGTTCGTGTTGTTCGCGCAGTTGTTCCCTGTATTATTGGACTTAGCTCCGGAAAGGAGAGAAAAAGGGCAAGGGCACGTACATGGTGACATCGACATCCTCCATGGTCATCTTGCCGTGGATAGACTTCATGGCGGCGCCGGCGTTCTTCATGGCGGCAAGGGTTTCCTGGTTGATGTTTGCGGATTCGATGGAATAGATTTGTTGTTCCAGCATGGATATTTGGCCGTTTGTCTGCTCGAGGGAGTGTTCGTGTTGCTTCTTGCGTTTGAGGGCGGCGCGGGCAGCTGTTGTAGAGAGAGATCAGTGGTGGCCCTATACTTGTATTTCACGATGTATTCTGAAGCCTTCAATAGCCTATCTAGCTTGCCTTCACAGTTCATCCAGTGGGCGATTGCTGGGGTAAGGCCAGCCTACCTGTCTTGTTTGTAGTAACATTCTCCCTAGCCTTATCGTCCTCCTTAGCCATCTGGTTCTCTAAATGCCTCTCCCGCTTCTGCAGCATATCGAGCTGTTGCCGCAGGTCGAGTATAGCTTTCTTCGGCGCATCTTTCCTCTTCTGCCCTCCACTTCCACCAAACCAGGTGCCCCACATGTCGCCGAGAGTATGCTTGCTCTCTGTCTACAGGGCAGCAAGACGAACTTCTACTACTCTCAACGGACGTAATGAGAGAAGGTAGGGAGGCGTGGGCAGAGGGAAAGCCAAGGCTTGATGAGCAGGGTTTGGTCAATCGGTGCACTTCGCTTTGATTATAGTGGTTCGCTTCGGATGAGCACCGGGATAAAGTACGGCTAGACCTGGATTTGATAGATCTGGCTGGTACCTAAGGGACGCGTAGGTAATTTTCTGTAAGGAAGAAGGTGTGTTGTTGCCTTGGGGCTATCGAAGTGGAATAATGAGGTTCAGACAATGTCCCCGATGACATACTGCCGACGCTAACAGTCATTATCACGTGCAACAACCCACCAAGTTGGCGAGAGTATCAACACCTGTAAATCAGAGTTACATTATTCAAGATTAGGACATATCGCGTTTAGCCACCTCTTGTGGGTAATGCTACCCTCTGGTCACCGTGTAAAGCCATGACGACCCACTACCCACAACCATGACCTCCGGCCCCATACCTACCCGCCTCGTCTTCCTCAATGATCTCCAAACCCTCCCCCCTGGATCCAAAGTGCGCTTTTTAGGCTGGTACTCGCTTTCTCTAACTCCAACCCGGCTGCTCGACTAATATTTCAGGTACAGCGTAACCCACTACTCGATAGCCACAGGAACCTTGAGGCTCCAGCACGCCTACCCACCTCCGCCTCAGGTCTGCCCAGTTGCATTGGTTGATGTGAATCTTCTGCTTTCGACGATGAAGAGCACGGATACGCGGGTTGGCGAGTGGGTGAATGTTACGGGCTATGTTGAAGAAGAAAATAGGGGCTTGGGGCGAAAGGAATGGAGGGGGAGGGGTGACAGAGGGAATGTTGGCGCCGTCAGGGTGCAGGCGGTGATGTTGTGGTCTGCTGGGAGTGTAAATTTGGGGCAGTATGAGACGGCAGCGTCACGGAGAATGAGTACTGAAAGTGAGAATAGGCCGTTAAGGTGATAATCATATCTATTCTAATAATAAGAGGCTATTGACAGCTATATATTAAATATAGCAATGTTGTGTTCGAAAAAATATAGTAAGATATAACCGAGTAATTTTGAGTAGATACACCTGTCGCCCCTAGAGCTACTGTTTATGGGTGTTTGATGATGCAACCCTCGCCATTTTGGGCAATCGTCATGCGTCTTAGCACATTCAGAAGCCGAGGACGCCAGTCAAAAGCAACAAGTCGAAAGATGGAAACCGAGCAAGAATATGTGCAAAAGCCAAGTACATTGCCGCCGGTAGACGTGCTCAGAATGCAAGCACAGGCGCCAGCAAATGTATTTGTGATATACAGATCCCTCGACTCCTTTATACGCCTACCTTCACGAAAAGATTGTCGTAATTTCTAGAGTCGTTGCGGATTTGAGCAGGCCCTTGCTCCTCTACACAATGCTTGATGTGCCGTAAACCAACACCGTTCTGGCCGTTATAAATTGCCACCGTCCTCCAAATTCGTATGTAAATCTCATATTATAGGATTAACTTCTAAGATGGTTAGCTATGTGAATACAGAGCGAAAATCCGAGGGGTACCTTCGTTGGCCTGCCATGACCTGTTGGCTATTCGCCATGGCCATACCATAAGGGTTTGCATGAGGGTTGTAGTCTTGTTGCTGTTGGAAATAGTGACCAAGACCCTGGCCTTGAGATACTGGGCAATCTTTGTGCTGCAAGAGTATCGTCTTGAGGCCAACGATCTCTTCCCGGAGCTGAGCCACTTGAGCGGACAAGGTATCATTTTCACTAGTGAAGATCTCAACTTTAGCCTGCAAGTTTGCGAGCCATTGCTTTTTGCGTTGTCTACACTTCAATGCGGCAACACTAATTACGACTCGTCAGCCAAAGAGGACAGCAGGTGAATATTAGATGCACGTACCGATTCCTCTCCAGAAAGTTCTTTCGTTTTTCTTCATCAGTCATCTTCTTTCCGTTCTCATGATACTGTTCTTCCTTTATGTTCATTTGCTCTTGCTCTTCATCGGATTCCATACCGTCCATGTTCATATCCAGATTCAACCCACTGTTATCGTTGCTCGTCTTTGACTTCTTTGCAGATGGTTGCTTCAAAGGGGTGTCGTCTGCTTTCCGTCTTCCATTGCCGGCCGCTGCACCTTTAGCGGTCGTGGTACGTTTACTTCGAGTCCTTGTTGTAGGCATTGCATGTTCTGCACTGTCAGAACGTTCGCCGCTCAGCTCACTCTGACCTTGTGCAGAATCAGACAAACTTCCCCCTATCGATCCGTTGGCGTTCCGCCCAGCCCTCTTTGGCATGTTAGGTGGAGTTTCTTGGGCACGGGCTTGATTGCTATTTTGGACGATGCCGGAGGGAGGATTCGGTATGGCGAACTGATTGTTAGTTTGGTCGGTCCCAGCTTGGGCGAGGAGGAATAAGCCATTGGCGGCGTCATTGTGTTGTTGGTTTTCTCCGAAGGCTTGATTCTGCCCTTGCTGCTGTGTTGATGTGTCCATGGAAGCAATAGGTGCCCGTTTATGTGCGGGTTGAGAAGTCGCACCGTTTGCGCCCGTCTGTATATTTTTCTGGGCTGCAGCTGCGCTCATTGCAGTTCGATGGAAGTCCAGTGTACTCGGTGTAGCACCACCACTTTGAAGCTGTTGAAAGAGAGCTTGTGAATTCGGACTGGGCGCAGGAAACATCGAACCACCTCCCCCGGGCGTCAAACCTGTTCGTAAAGACGATTCGTTCGGTGTCGGGAAGCTTCCTCTTATCGAAGGATCAAAATAATCTCCTGTGCCAATAGGTCCACCCAGCATAGCAGGACTCAACGGTCCTGATCTCAAAGAGTTTGTCCAACCGTATCCGCCCGCGGATGGTGCACCACTAACGAGCGGTGCCGGAGAGGTAAGCGCTGCTACCGGAGGAAGTAAGGATTTGTTGCCCGGAGTCTCTGTGGCCGGGATGCCGAATGACTGCTCAAAAGGGTTCGGTTCGCGTGAGAAATGGCTGTTGTTGTGGCTCGGTGCAAAGTAGTCGGACGCGTCCGTTGGATTTTGCTGATTCGGTACCGGTCGAGGTGGAGGAGCGAGAGGTTGGGTTGCATCCGCATTGGATGAAGTTTGGATCCTCTTCGTCTCGTCTTGATCTGGCGGCTCCTGAGCATGTGACGGAGAGTCTGTCGGATGGTCAGAACAGTGATGGAACGAGTTGCAGCGACGGCGCATTGACTGATTGCAAGCATACCTGATCGCGGCGGTGTCTTGTTGCCAATCAAAGCCTGTGAGTCTTCTCTAGATATATCTTTGATATCCATAGGTCAGCGATATGATGATTAAGGATGTCGAGTTGCGAGCGATGATGTCAATCTAAGGTTATTTCGAGGATTGTGGATGCAGGCGCCAATAGAGAATGCTAAAACGAATAGGGACGGTGCACTATTGAGGAAGAAGTAGCGATACAGGACACGGGATGATCATGACTAACCTTCCGACTTGACAGCGACCCTTTGGATACTGTCATTCTCCATGGGAGGAGAGTGGTTTCTAGAGGCTGAATATGGCATGTGTGGAGAGCGCCTACGTGCGACGGCGACTGACATATTTTTCGATGACGAAATGCGTTGTTCATAGGGCTCCTGGGGCGGGTTTTTTCTCTTTCCGTTTGGACACTTGTATAGGAAACGACAGACGAAACCCGAGACAGAGCTTGGCAGTATTGCAGTAGTACTGGGGGGGGGGTCCCACACTTGGAAGATCTCAAAAACACCTTTTGAGTCGTACCAAAGATTCGGGTGGACGAAAAGGCGCAGCTTCCGTGTACCGATGACGGTGATGATGTAGTTTTCTCGAGGGGGAATTGCTGATCGCAGAAATAAATTCTGCAGAAGGCGTGGAAATATTACTAGCTTCGCTTGTATAGTTTCGAAATCAATTCCCCCTCAGTGACCAAGAAAATGATCCATCAATCAGTCACATACCTACCTTATGTATCGTACACCAGCGACATTACTGGGTAAAGTATTTCTGTCAACTGTGCATTGTTCGAGATCATCTTGGTTTTCTTGGTCAATCTCTACCTGCAGGTTGCGACCTGTCCTAGAACGCTCTGCGGGCCTTCAGGAACCCTTGGGGAGTAGGAACACAATGGGTGGCTTTTTAGATGACACTAGTGGTTTCGTTACGGAGCTTGCGTGCCGATCCGATATGTAAGCATCTTGTGCTGCACCACTGAGGCACATACTTAGTTCTAAATAAACAAGAGTTCAGTTCTATTGATTTGCTGATGGGTTTGAACAAGACGATGTTTGTAGAGTAGAGTGAATCTCCAGTTGGAGTGTCTCCGAATCGCGCATTGATCTCGTGAAGGCGCCGAGACATACATTAAATGCATCACTGGCGAAGCTCGGAGTATAGCTGTAACCACAATAATATATTCCACAATGTCAAGGTGAAGACCCAATTCAGCTTCAAACTCTACCACAGTAAGTAGTTGAACGTGAACTCGAATCTCTATCCTAAAGATACCTTCATACGCAGGTACTTGAACTTTTGTGCCCGATGAGATCACACATGCGAGGTCCAAATCGTACAAGCGTACCTCCGTACTAGCAGCTAGAAGCATCTCAAGCATGATAAAATGGGAGGAATCAACCTTTGATACTCAGCATTATAGGACGGCTATGCCACGTCGTATATCTAATGTCCACAGTTCGAATCAATTCAAGGGAGAAAATAAAAGTTATCTGAACGGCTGTATAGCCGCTGAAAGGCGACATTGAATATCAGAAGACAGCGAAGTTATGGCACTGTGATCAGAATCTTATCATAATTCTGCATGTAAACATGGAGCAAATCTAGGAAATTTAGATACTACCAGCAATAGCGGACACATCTTCGTTTTGTTTTCTTTTATGTCAGCATAATCTCTCGTGGCGGCATAATGTTACGTTCTATTGACCTAAAGGCTCAAACTGAGGAGGCAAAAGAAAGAACTGTAATAGCTCTGTGAACACCAGCAATGCCTGGTCATGGGAGAGATTTCTAGCGTTCAGGCAGGCAAATTTTGGGAAATGAAGACCGTCTCAAGTTTGAGCTGGGACAGTTTGCTAAATTGAAGGCCTGATGGCCCCTCAACTTATGGAGAGCATTGACGATCGCGGTGGGTTGGACGAAGGGAATTTGACTGTTGTACCGAAAGATATTCCGTTCGGGTTTCTTGAAAAACATATTGAAGGCTCTCTGATCGAAGCCCGTTCCCGAGTGGTAAATCCGACGATCTTTTGAGATATCATAACACCCTTTGACCCGATAGCTGATATGAATTTGAACAACGGAAGACTTTCGATTGATATGCAAATTGACCACAATTGCGTTAAATGACCATGTCCTCTATGTATTTTTCCAAACATTGATGAAAGATCTGTGAAGAAACTCGTCGGCTAACTCAAAAGCCAGTCGTCTGCTCAAAGGCTCAAAGAGAAGCATGCCACGATATGGTTAGCTCAGGAGGCACGTTCAAGCAGATTAGGATTCAAGACAATCAACAAATGTTCAAGGCACTCCCGATTTCCATGAGTATGCGCAACATGTACGTAACCGGGATTACGAACAAGTAGACGTTGTCATCGGCCCGGTCCATTCAGTCAGCAAACCCCAATGGCCTCGATGGTCAGCCTACGCCCGTAGGACCCGCGCCTGACAAGCGAGGTCAGCGCCATCTGATCACTTCTGGCTTTCGTCTCCTCGATATGCCCCTACACCCATGATCAGATAAATCGAAGGATTGCGACCACCGTGTTTGGGGCTTTCAAAGGCAATTTCGGTGTTCGGACACCGAAGCGTACTGGGACATCCCCGATCCCAAAAGTAAGGCTGTTATCCATGAGCCGCGACCGGCGCTTGGTACTCTGAGGCAACGTACGGCTGCTGTCGTCTAGAGGCCTTATTGGGTATGGCTTACTTCTATGAGGTGTCTGTTTGGGCTGTGAGTGCCTGGCCGACTTCTCCAAACCGCTTGATCTGCTCTCCGAGAGACTGCCGGGAGTTCATACCTTCGTACATAATTTGGAGTTGCGGGTCTAGCTTGCAGCTCTTGCTCCTTTGCAGGAGAGTCTAGCTTGGGGCCCTGGTGATAGTATGATAGACGCCCTTGTCTATGGATTACGAGCATGTCGCTAGGCCACGGCTGATATCTTCGACTTGCATTACAAGCGGCTACGGCCGGGATCGAAAACATGGTGTGAAAGGACTCGCCATTGATAAATGGTGAGAGAAGACATGGGATTGCCAAACAAAGCCTCTAGAGCGGATAAATGTAGACCATGATCTTGCCTGACATGCTCAGACTAACAGATTATACCCGTAAACACTCATCCATCGAAGAAGATGATATAGGGGTGAAAGGTCTATTATTTGATATAAGTAAGGGCTGAGGAGATGTTTAGTAGCCTGATATTGCAGATTTTCCACAAACAAAGATTTATATTATTATCGCTCAGAACGCCGCAAGGAACATGAGCTGCGAGAAGATACCACAGTAAGACCAAACAGATTGATGCAGTGATGTTGAAACTTTTGGGTTACATAGGAAGGTGACGACGAAAATCAGACTGACAACCAGAACAGAGAACTGTGTGGTTGTGCCACGTAAATGCCTCGACTTTTATATGCCGTCGCCGGCTATGCAACATCTCAATTAAGGCCATACTCCAGCGTGACCGTAGTGTTGAACCCGACCGCCGACAGCGATAGTTTTAGTAAGATCGGGCATTATCGGCTTCGGCCGTAATTATCCGGTGCGTATCTTCTTCGCTGCTGCACCTGCACAGGGCGATTTATGTACATGTCCTCGTCGACGCCACTGCCGCTTATGATCATTCGCTCCGCGGCTTGCTGCTCGTACTGTCTGGAGAGATTCTGAAGATCTTCTATCTGGCTCTGGGGAGAGATTAGAAGGTGTCATGTTGGAGCCTCTGTCGAAGGCTAACCTTGGTAAGAGGAAGGCCGGGGGCAGTGACCAGGTAGCCTTCGCGTCCTTGGTAAGAGTATGGCCGGACCGATGCGTATGGCCCGAGATAGAAATGGATGTGGCTGAAGATGATATGCCGAGATATGCCAAAGCCAGGGACGAAATACCGTTTGTAGTCGCTACTTTGGACGGAAGGCATCTTGGAGAGTTGGAAGAGGGCAAAGATTGGGCAAGGCTTTTCGAAAAGTTAAGAAAGAGTTGCTGTTGAGACTGGCCTCTATAGGGACCTTTGATACCTCCCTTATACCCATTACAGCCTCGGAATGTTCAAGCTATGCTATTGGGCAATATGTAGTAATGGCCTCTACCGCCAGTTTTTACGCAGGAATGAAAATTCCAGACGAAGATGTCGTCGGCGTTTCTGAATCCGAATCCGAATATTATACCGTGGACGAAGTACGCGTTTCTGGCTACGGAAGTTCGCTGGATCCTATTGGCCGCTTCACTTTCACTACTTTTGCACCAGGGAGCCTCATTATTGCGATACAATAATTGTCCCTGTATGCGTGGGTGATCAAATTGGTTAATCAATCATATAATGTGGGCTGCCACCACCCAGATCATACGGCGCCCTGTTTTCTAACGTTCCTGATTGAACCTAGAGCCTCGAGAGCCTAGGTCCGCGTTTTGGCTGCCTTGTACACCAAATATACATAATAAAATGGGTTCATGCTGATCTTCGTTATCAGAGGATGTAGCTAGCATAATGACAACATCTGTTTGTCGGAGCTCTATGGGTGATGATGCGCAAAGCGCCTTCGCCTTGAACTGGACTTGAGGAGTAATCCCCCACGCCCAACAAAAAGAAGCATTCGTACAATGCTTGTAGCCGAGTTAACAGGTTGCACTTCTTGTTGGAAGAAACAAAGATCCCTAACAGGGCTGGTTTTCAGCCCTTCCATTTCGCACCCAGACTTGTCCAAGATGTGTTGAGGAGGAATTAAAGAGCTAGAGTGGCGACACAAAAGATTCAATTACCAAAACCTGAGAGATAGGCCAGTGATGATTCAAAGAATAATCCGCCCACGGGGGCACGGTGGATCAACCCCAGAGCCCGTACAACCTACCTAAGACGCGGACTCCAATCGGAATAGCGAAGGGTGCTGGACTCTAGAACCGAATTTTGTTGCTCGAACACCGTTCCTCAGCTTGTGGTGTGGTATCCAACATACGGATGCAAGGTTTTCTATAGACTAGAGAACTTGCTGGCCTGGCTGGAATTGCAGAATCGCCCTATAATCGAGATTGATAGGAGGTTAAGGGAACTGGAGAAAATAAACGTTTGCTCTTGCCTGGGCTTATCTTCATCGGCATCAGTTCAAAATCCAGTGAAATCTGGACAGCACCAAGATATGCACGCAATCTAATCCTGGGACTTGTGCTCCTGAACTTCCAAGCCCTGAGATTCCAGCATATCATCGTGTCCAAAACCATGCATGCAGCAGTGCACTGACCGATGAGAATCGCCACGCTGGAAGTATTGAACTTACAGGAGGCGTTATGTTGACAAGGCAGCCAACAGACCTGGCGAATACTCCAGTTGTTCTCATTGCTAGATGTCTGAACAGTACAGCGTGAGTTATGTTGAGTTCATCGCCAAGCCCTCGCACGACCTAAACCATACTCATCCATGGGGCATTTCTCACAGGAATTTCTACTGGAATTCAGCTGCTTTGAAGAATATCCCTCAAAATGAGTCAGCGAGACCTGGCAGGAAGTTTTCTTTTGCTGTTGAATATTGTGATTGTGATTGTGATTGTAATTCATACACCCTTGTGACATCGGTTTAGGCCCGATCCATGGGGGACTCTATGCTATTTATATCGAGTGGACAAAACCCTCTGAGGGAGAAAACCACTCGCCGTCTATACGGCTGCTTCGCGCAGCCGAAACAATGAGATTGACACTGTGTTACCAAGTAATGAACCTATAGCTTCTATCCAGCGCGTGACGCTCGAGTAAACTCTTGATGAGAGTGTCTGTGCTGTTTGATTATGACGCATCGTCTTTGCCCTGCTCTTCATTGACGATATTCTATACAACGATGTCCCGGTCCGATCCTCGGTCCGAAGACGAAAGACGTTTCCTTTGCACCCGTGGTGCTCGTGGTTGTAACGTACGTAGAGCTGTGTTCTCTTACTCAATGATTGTCATTCATTGAGCAGAGAAATATGTGATGAAAGAGAGACGCACACGATGAGAAGATAGAGTGTGATTGTACTGAGTAATTCTTTCCTTCTCTTGATTTGACTTGTGTCACGTAGACGTTGAATGAATTGTTAGTATAGGCGTGCGATCGCAATCGTTCGATGTTTGACTCTGATCGATGAAAGAGAATGCGTTCTGATCGTTCTCTTGAGCTCTCGATTTTCCACGTGAATAGATGAATGACTTGACGTCAAGTAAAGAAGATGAGCTCAAGCTTCCTCAGTATATCAGCGTGATCGACGGGTCACTACTCCTTCGGGCACTGTAATCACGTCTCTCAATACTTGAAATGACTATTCTATCTGATATCTTTCCATCAATTACTCGACGGCACTGTCGATGTGATGAAGACGTTTCGATACCGACGCAGTCGACGAATCGCAAATTCTTCGATCACTTGTAGTCACAACTCGCAGACTCTTCATCTGAGTTGTCTTTTTCACTAGTAGTATCTTTCCATCTCTTACTGACATCGACATGTCATTAATCTTCTTCGTAGATCGATTGTGACTGTTAGGGAGGGTGTTGTCGCGTGGATGAAAACTCTGCACGACGGCTTTCCTGGCCACGCAACGTTCTAACATCGTTCGAACTGCGTCGAATTGAGATCTCTTGACTCTTCTGACTTCTATTCGGACACAGAATAGAATCAAAAGGTTCGTAGCCGGCATCACGTACAGATGAATCTCGTTGCCAGCCCTGTTGAATATTAATATACTGCCAACGGTCTCATCTTATAACAGTGGATCTTTCTAGTTTATTGCAGTTTCTATGATACTCTTAGGCTCACAATCGATGGAATGCCTGGATGGCTGCGTCATAAGATCAAGGAATAGGTGTGTACCATAACGGCTAAGTGCTTCTACACTGCAAGACGTCAACAATAAGAGACTCCTTCACGTCGTTAATCTAGCAGCCTCTTTGCCCAGACCCACCCGAACTACTCTGGCGGCTCGTAAGGATGTACAAGCATCTCACTAAAGCTAAAGTGGATGCTATAGTTAGCTAACAAAGACGGTAAGTACTTGGCTATAAACACTGACCTCTCCAGCTTTTCCTTGCCCCTCACCTCTTCCACCAAAAGCGGCATCTTGACAACGTTGAATTCATCATAGAGCTCCTCGATTTGGTCTAGATACTTTTTCTGCATCTTTCTTCTCGCATTACATTGCTCACAGACATTGCTCTTTTTCGGGAACAATAACTGATTCACCACAATGGAATGCGTGTCGATCTCGTACGAATTCAACTCCTGAATCATTCTCTCCGTTTCGTACAATGACAGAAATTCTGGAATACAGACACACACGAATGTTGTCATATCAGCGTTCTTGAACTGGGTGTTGACTTCTCCTATAGTTTCTCGAAGAGACTCCATCTTCTGCAGGACTTCGTCGAGGTTCTGCCCACCAGGAAGCCCACCTCGTGCACCAATAACCGAGTTCAGCATGGGTCCGAATTGAGTTGATAATTGCGAGAGCTTGGCAAGCGCCTTCTCCATGACAGTAGGGAATTGGAGGAACCGAAGAGTGTGGCCTGTGGGGGCTGTATCGAAGATGATGGTCTCGTAGGAAAGCGATTTGACCTGCTTTAGTACTTCGGCGAAAGACATCGCTTCGTCGACACCAGGTATCTATATCCTCATATATTAGTATTGTAGCTCGTAGTCTTCCAGCTAAAGATCCGGAGACGCACACTGAACGCCAGATCCTGCATCATGCCTCCCATACCCCCTAGGCCTGCCATAGCCTCTTCCGCACCCTCTCCCCCTTCCTTCAATAAATCTTGGATGCTTCCATTGGGATCGATTTCCATTGCGCTTAGGTTCGTAAAGCCATCGATCAGCCTTGCTTCTTTACCAAACTTCTGGCTAAACGCATCACTAAGATTATGCGCAGGGTCGGTCGAGATAAGCAAGACGGATTTGCGAACACGGGCAAGTTGGATAGCGAGTGAGCAGGAAGTTGTGGTTTTTCCTACTCCACCTTTACCTCCAACAAAAATCCAGCGCAGTGACTTCTGGTCGAGGATGTTCTGTAAGGTAGGCTCAAGTGTATCGGAACCAGCGTCGACAGCTGCAGCAGACATTATGAAGTAAGAATTATCGCAAGCCTGTTACTCTCGTTGTTGTTTCGTCTAGGTTAGATTGACGGTACTGCCTTGAAATGTGGAGTCAAATATGGGTCGTGCACAAACCGAGGATATAGTAGTCTTGGTTGTTCTAGTCTTTTCGATTGGAATACTTGGTAACGAAGGTATTGCTCTACCTCAGACAATATAAAGTGGTAAGACACCTTCACTACTATCAAGAGTACCTAAAGTGCGACACATCAAGGCCACTCGCGGCTTCTGTGACGTAGAGCCTGGGCTCGTCCTTGTATTACACTTGGCCGATAACCTTATCGGAGCGACGGCCTTTTTAATAGAACCTTATCGTCGCTGTGAGGCACCTCGGACGTCTGGACATTCAACTACCTTACTTAAGTGCTCTCTAGCTTCACGAAGACACATAATAACGACGACATAATGAACACAACGACCGCTGCAGTCCTTACTCCTCATCCAGCTCCAAATCCACAGCGTGACCCTATAACCTGCCATGTCCTTGACCTTACTACCGGACGCCCTGCGCCGTCCCTCGATGTCTCCCTTACTCTGATCCGCCCACTGGGACCGTCAAATCCCTTCCGAGCCACCACCACGTCTGACGGACGCATTTCCACCTGGAACGCACAAGAAGGTCCTAGCCTCTCAGAAATCTTCGCTAATCTGGCCGAACACGAAGACGGGAAGATGGTGTGGAGTCTGAAATTTGAAACGGGCGCATACTACGGAGAGGGCAACACATTCTTTCCTGAGGTGGAAATCAGATTCTTTGTGCACCCACACAGCGGACACTATCATGTTCCCTTGTTGCTGGGTCCTTGGAGTTACACAACGTACCGAGGGAGTTGATGAGCATCGAGATGCTTGGATCCACTCTGGAGCGAATGAATTGCGGTGGTCAATGTGTGTGCTTCATCATTTGTTACCTCGAACAAGAAGATCGGCATACTGTCTACTGTTTGGGGAGGTTATGGGCACTTTCCCAAAACCAAGCTACAGTCGCCCTGAGAAGATCTCTACAGTCGCCATCGCCGAAGTCCGGAACCTTCGATATAGATAAACTCACAAGGATTACGGCTTGCTCAACAAACCGAGGTAGCGGTTTTCCCAATTCCAAATAAGCAGCTGGATATGATTCTACTGATCCAGACAGCGTCATTCCTTTAATGCGGAACAGGCTCTATGTTCCTCAATGTGAGGGTACAGTACCACGTCCAAGTCCGAGCTCATCCACTTGCCGAGCCCATGACAAGAGGGCATCTAAGGCAAGAGTAACGCGAGTGCAAAAATTATCTGTCACCATCCCAGCGTTGGGTACGGAGAAACGCAATTTTTTTGGCTATGTGCAGACTCCTACAGCTACTCGCGCATTTGTTGCGGATCCAGGAAGCTGGTCATCTGCTGATGGTGTCATATCTGCATGGGACGAGAACAACGTTCTGCGCTGCACCTGCTTGGATTGCTTATCAGAAATGCGCGATTGATCAGTCGTTGGTAGGGAGGGTAGGCATCGACCACAAACCCATGCAGCCAGCATTTATGCATGATGTTTTTGAAAGTCAATCACAAAGATCTAGATCAATGAGATGGTGGCGCTATCTGAAACTCCCTGCTCGACTGCCAGCATCATGGCACTCCACCTAACCTTCACCGCTAAGGGCATGGCATGTTTAGCCGGGCCAATCGATGTTATGCAAGATAGGGCCGAACCCTTGTTTAGTCTTGACTGACGGGTTCCTGGGTCAAGAGCAACGGCTTTAGGACAGGAACAAGTGCATAAGGTAGTGATCCGTGCTCAATGTGGTCTGTTCAATCACAGTGGCACAATTTTACCCGATCTGCATATCTATCATCTATCACTTACGACATGCAGCTCTCGGCCGCGGGGCATCAAGGGAAAAAAAGGAGCATTACGACGACAGCAAATCCCATGGGACTTAGGAACCAGGATGGGGCATGGTGTGGTACTGTCATTCATGTGAGCTCAGGCCGTTGGAGAGGGGAACTCTTAGCACAAGGGCGTCTCACACCATCTCCGTCCCTGTACCGATGGGAACCGCCGTTACCTTTTGATGTATATATACCTGTACCTCTGTCTCCTCAAGACCCACACCCTTCACATTGATCACCCTGGGCCAAGAGTTTCTATTCAACTGCCACCCTTCTTTCCTTCAATAGCTGCGAGGTCTGCGACTTCTACCCACTTCCGGCTCCTATATTATATTCCTTCTACAAAAAAGCTTCATTCATTCATCTTGTTGTCGTTGGCAATTATTCAAGCCAGACCGAAATTCGGCTCTCGAAACCTAATCCTTTGAAATCCGTGTCAAAGTACCTTCATCCATCTCGTTCTATATTCCCGTCATCATGCGCTTCTCTGGAGGAGGCATATTAGCCCTTGCGCTTGCGATGTGTCCGGCTCCAGTTACACCAGGGCACGCCGGGTCGTTCACTGTCATTGGGTTCGGAAACCCTGTCGTTGTTGGGCGTGAAGACCCTATCATCAGCCCGGGGACGGTATCAGCGCAGTATGTTCCCAGACTTACATTCTCATCATTTCCCCTCACATTTCCCTCCTTTGAGCCTCATCCCGAATCTCTCGACGTCTTTCGGAGCACATCGAGCTTTTATTTCCCTCTTCTCTCTCTTGATCTACTATAAAGCTTGATCCTGTAACCCGATACGGTAATACTGACTCCGAATATTATGACAGTGTCCATACGGTCATTGGCGGCAATGCTTTTTTGCCAACCATGTCCGACACTCAAGCCATGAAGTCAACGTGCACATCTAGTCAGGTCAAGAACGACCTCAGCAACTATTGGATACCGAGCTTATTCTTCCATGCATCAAATGGTAGCTTTGTCCCAGTACAGGCGACCCAGTTCAATGTTTATTATATGTTCGTCCCATTAGCTGTTTAGTTTCGATTATTTGCATGTTGACTTTACACCAGCTTCGAACAAACTGATGACAATATGGTGCCTTTCGATCAAGGTCTTCGAATTGTGGTTGGTGATCCATTCATGCGTTCTCAACCACAGAACACCAATTATAATATCGATCCTGCACGTGGCGCGATTCAACCGATTCAAATTAGTTGTCCTGGTTCTGGTGCTTATGCTTCACAAAACCCGAATTCTCCGGATACAGGCGTCGGTTTCCCCGATAAAGACTGTACCGCTACCGGGACGGGATTGCGATACGATATCTACTTTCCATCATGTTACAACCAGTCAGCTGGTCTGTCGAATTACCGGAACAATATGCAATACTCGAGCAGTGTGGGCGCCTCAGGAGGCAGCAAGAATTGCCCAGCTGGGTGGAAACACCATCCACAATTGCATGTTGAGGTCTACTGGGATGTCCACGCATTTGCTGGCGAATGGACCGAGGGTACTGGTTCAACCCCATGGGTTCTGGCGCAAGGAGACCCTACTGGATATGGTCTCCACGGTGATTTTGTAAGAGTCTCATCTTGGAAAACCCTGAAATCATAATAAGCGGGGCTAACATTTTGCTAGTTCAGTGGTTGGGATACAAATACGTTGGCGACCTTGATCAACACCTGTAATTCTGGGGATGCACGCGTGGACAAGTGTCCTTCGGTACCAGGAGGCATCAACTCCAACTCTGAGATGAACGGTTGCTCCATTGCTCCGTCTGTCGATGAGCCAATCTGGGGAATGCTCGATAAATTACCTGGATGCAACGACATCCAGTATGGCCCTGGAGAAGCTCATTCACAAACAGGATGTGGCGCCACAACTTCGTTGAGCACGCCAGTAACTCAGCATACTGATATGACTCCCGAAAAATGGCAATATGTTGGCTGCTTCACCGATATGGTGAATGGAGTACGAGTCTTCACCAAAGCGAGCAAGAATGCTTACACATCAAATATCGTCCCTATGTCAGTCGAATCGTGCATAACATTCTGCGGTGGCTTGGGCTTTTCCATGGCTGGCCTAGAAGATGGTAACCAGTGCTGGTGCGACAATGCCATGAATGTCGCGAATGGTGCTGGAGTCGCGTCTGGGCTTTGCAATATGCCCTGTTCGGGCAATGGCAAGCAAGTCTGTGGCGGCGCTCTGGGCTCGATGGGCTACATCTCCATATATCAGAAGTGTTCCGGAACCTGCGCTAATCCTGTTGCGGAATCCGGAACGAAAACATCGAGAAGATTCAGGAAGCGACGATCGCATAGGCACCTGGTACACGAGGCGCTGGTAATATCTTAAGCTATCGCTTTTACTCCCTCCAAAAGTCAGTCTCCATATCGCTGAGAGCTGGCCATTCGAGACACCGGCAAGCTCTTCCGTTCATGACCTCATACTTACATCTCTCTGAAAGGAACCATAGATCTGTTTGGGAGGTTTCCCAACGGTTCTGCACATATGGCCTAAGGATTGTGTTTCCCACGCTCTTCGTCTTAAAACCGTATATAAAATTCTCTTCTTTCCTTATGTCGATTTAGAGGCCGACGTTTATGGAGATCAAGGGTTAGATGGTCTCATTAACGAACGATATGACTATATAACTATATGATTACCTTTACAGAGCATCTCGATTTCTGTACTTGGTCGCTGTTCGCTTTGGTGTTGAACCTTCTCTGATTGTGGAGCTAACTCATGCCTACGCCTACACCGGTTGCACCGTCTCTATTCCTTTTCATGTCATATTGCGAGCCCAGAATAAATTGCTGAGGATGTGAGGCATGTGTAGTATCCTTGCCATTCTATGATTATACGTACCGTTGTGCCCAAATACGTTAGGGACGCGAGCTTCGCCAGGAACTACATGCCTGCGAGGGCAAGGACATCGGCTCGACGGTCGGCATATTAGACCTATATTCAAATACTCGTCTTCTCCCTTAGATAAGTGCAAGCAAGATATCGATGGACGTCTCGC
>JAABUP010006041.1_pt1 | contig 17725 bp, 25 predicted proteins | sample 5559201 | NCBI WGS metagenome assembly JAABUP01 (sample SAMN10711887, study PRJNA513373) | rock metagenome | isolation source: Antarctica rocks | place: Antarctica
GCGGCAGTCCAGCTCACTTGCAGTGATCACCCAGTCAAGCTGCACAGTTGACCAGTGTGCTGAGACAGCTTCCACTGTACTGCAGCTGCATGGCTCGGTCCTGAAACGCTCCAGCACCTCACAAATGTCGTTGGCAACATTGGCGGTAATGAATCCCAAGGCTTGACGTGATGTCAGCACTCTCCTGTACATGTTTCAAAGCTGCAGGGGTGTTGCTGAGCACTTGCTTCATGCAGAATTCAGTCACGCAGAAATTTACAGCATTGGTCATGATTCAGGTCATGCACACTGCTCGTGCGAAACTTCAGAATCGGTTGTCAATATCGGAATGTATTCACTTCAAGTGCAAGCTGTGAGCGATCTGACCAGCGATTCAGACTGGATCTTCATATGTCAACAATTGACACGCATCTGCACCAGGATGCCCGCGAAGGTGTTTGATGAAAGCTTGCGAACGCGGCAGCACATAAGACTTTTTGTCAAAAGGTGGTCGTGCTGATACCAAAAAATGAAAGTAGAATTCATCTACCAGCAGAGGTCTGACTACCAGCTTGTCACCTAGGTCACTCAAATGAGTCCAGCCTCTTGCAGGGACATGTCGGGAGCTTTCAGTGAGGTGTTCCCTGGCGTAAAACTGCGCCTGGTACGATGAGTTCCGCAAGTCCTGAGGCCGACACCCTGATACATAGACATAACGAAAGAACGATATGCTTGCAGTGTCAGGGTTCGCACTGACTGCTTCTGCCAACAAAGCAGCTAAGCTGTTCCTTGTGTCTTTTAGGGTGATGAACTCATCGGTATCCAAAAATAGTATCAGATCGTACTCATGACGATGATAGAACATGCACTGCGCATATAGTGTCGCTTGTCCGTGTAACCACCTGAACAGCATATGCATAGTCAGTTTACTTGACGAATTTGACGCATGCAGTTGATCATGTCATGTTCCGGCAGAACAGTTCCGCTGAGATGCAAACACTACAAAAACTCAATAAATCAACACTTGAATTTTCGACAACAAGTATTTATCTGGCCCAGTGATATGGCACAGACCTGTGAGCTTTACTGAAGGTGTCCACATGAATCCATTCTACCCCATGCAAGTCTTGGTCCGCTGTCACGTTGTGAGGATGAAACCAAGCCACTGCATGATTGTCAAACTCAATGGCACGGTGAGTCGTGTATATGTGGAAGTGGTGAACCCCCAGCTGGTGCATATGCAGCACCCACTCCTTAGTCTGATCTGAAAAGGCCCTTTCTTCGTACATGGTGGCTAGGCAAGCCCCCACTGCAGCTTGCCTTTGCAATGGCACCTACAGAGCATTTTACTTGACACCGCGGCAAAGTCCTTGGAGACAGCACGGATACGTCTTGAGTGCCACATTGCGTGGCTAGATGTGGCGAACCTGAACGATGGGTATTCTAGGGGCAAAGGACTTCCCTTCAAAGCTTAGTCCCAGCCATAAATTATCTATCGAGAAATTGGCGTCTGAGAGTGCTGCACCGCATATAATTCTATACCCGGTGAAGAGGACAGCGTTGTCGAACATATGCTGCGCTTGAGCCAGGACGGTGTATATTGGCTCTCCATTTGGGGTTGAGAACACGCAGGCATCTACTTGCATGAGCCCATTTCTCGAGGACCGAAACTTGTTCAAATCGGCAAAAACATGTACCTGCGGCGTTACAGAACAGTTGGCAGTTGTGTATGATGCGGGCCAAAACTTGTGCTTGTACCTCGTTCAGACCGGGATCGTAGAGAGCCGAATACAGATATCCCAGCAGCTCTTCCCCCGCCAAACAAGATTCTGAGCATGATGGCAACGTGCTGGCTGAGCTGACCCTGCAAGACTCACTCTGATCTGTGATCAACTAGCACGGCACAGTCTCACAGTTGTTGGCTTGTGTTTCCCCCACAATGCAAATAAAAACGTTGTGTTAGCCGTGACATATACGCAGATGTTCATATAGGCCTTACAACGTGGTGTCTTCTTCAGGCACTTGTTTGCTCGCAGTATACAACCCTGCTGGACGCGAACAATATATAATCACCCATGCACGGAATTGTTTCTGTCGCGATCACCAGGCAAGACTATGAATGAGTCACGAAAGAGAAATTCTTGAGATTTCTGACCGTCATCTGCTGTCACGGAAGTTATCATCACAATCAACATCACCTTCCGCCACATTGACCGCTTTAGGGAATGCTGCTGTGAACGCTGACTGCGCGAGTCTGCGCGCTGGATTGGCTGAGAAACGGCGAGACAAACTGCATGACATTCCGACTTTGGGGGTTAGACTACAAAATCGCATGATTGATCATGCCCTGTAGTTGCAAGGTGCTGTAGTTGCAAGGTGAACGTACGTTGATCATCGCGCAGTACGATTGCAGCGACACCGCAACGTCACAGTACTGGGTTCTTTTTAGTGAACTCGTCTGCCCTTGTCTGGGCGGCGATACTGGCGCGTCTCATCGCGTTGAAGCAGGCAATGAAGGCTCTTCATGACCAGCTGTTGCTGCTCTGTCTTTGGCATGTAGGAAACTGACAACAGATGTATTCATGTGCAAACTCCTCCTGCGAACAGAAAGCGTGAAGTGTCTGCCTTCCAGGTTACCTGCTTAAATGGTCTTTCAATGGAACGAACATCCGGGCATAAGACAGGCAGTCGCATGCTGCTGCAAGGCCGTCTTGAGACCAATGCTCTTATGGACTGCCACATGCACGCTGAACCACATGTCCCAGACAGAAGCCTGTGCTTGAGCAGTGACCTGAGTTTGGGGCAAATCGACAGGCTCGTTTTAGGTACGTCTCAGATTGCCTTGGAAACCATCATCAGGTATAGTGACTCCCAGACAGACAGTCAGACTCCCAATCATATCTAATCTGCTGTAACCAACAGCTGTGCATGCCATACACACTCACATGCACAGCTGTTGATATTTCATGACGTATTACATGCAATTTTGCAGTGGCTGGCACCAGGCACTCCTCAGCTTGGCTAAAAGACATGGGGATCCCATATATTGTCTATCAGCACACAGAGCAACAGGAACGCCATCACTTCACAAATTATGCCAATGAGGCAACAGCATATGTGCAATTCATTTACGACTACTACGACTGCCTTCCCCAGGCAGGTGTTATTTTAATTCAGCTGCAGCTTTATTCACACGCAAAGGCTATTGACTTTTACCACATGAGCGCAGGCTATAGCTTTTGTTCATGGGCACGCAGAAGGCTGGCACAATCTTGATATGCGGGACACGCTGGCATCCCTGCAATGGGGGTTGGTCTCTCGCTATGTTGACTTGAATCAGAATCAAACTGTCTGGACGCAAGCTGTGAAGTCATTGCCATCTGGGCCTCCACTTGCCCCCATTGCAACTGGAAATGATGCGTACAATGGTACCTTTCCTGTTGGACAGGTGAGGTTGCCCTTGTTGCATGGTGTTCATCGTCATTGCTTGCAATTATGGAGCAATACCTGTGGTCAACTCTCTGCCATCATGATGCAAAATTTTGGCTTCAAATAGACTCCAATGCAACGGCAGATGTTCACTGTTGCCTTGGAGTCAGCAAGTGTTACAACTAATGTGGTCATTGCTGCCAGGTCATAGCTGGAGACGCTTATCCGTACTTTGAAGCTTATATGTGGCATCAAGGCATGGCTACAAGGCAGTTCTATGATGAGTTCTTAGGACCAGCAGGTTTTGGGCCCATGCCTTCTGAGGTTGAATATTATTGCTGTGGGCAATTTGCAGTGCCTCGGAAGAATATTCAGGCTCACAATCGATCCTTCTATGAAAACATGCTGATGTACTTTCAAAGCAACACTATAAAGGGCAACCACCATGTTGACAAGGTGTTTGTCATGGGAGACGTTTTGACAACGTATTGGCCAATGATCTTCGGAGAGAAGCCAAATATTGCCCCAGCTCATGCAGACTGCGAGCTGTTTGTCAGTCCAGGATGCAGTACACTTTGAATGCGCCAAGATCACCTTGACTGTGATTTGACTGCGGGTGCGAGAGAAGACTGCTACACTGGAAGGTGTCATGACAACAAGTGGCTCCACCAGCTTGACAGCAACATCAACAAGAAAGTATGTACACATTCCCTGAAGCGACTAATGCGGAATAAGAAGTAGGCTGATCCCAAATTCTCAAATTACAGCCTGGTATAGGCTCAAATCAAGCTTGCTCCTTTACCTTATTAATGTGGAATGTCATTGCATATTTAATGTCTTTGGACATTTTTGAGAAGGTGAAGTACTGTTGTCTTGTAGGGGGTTTCCATTCTTATGCAGGTACCGCGGCAGCTATGTTAATGGCATGGCTGCCCTGTTGAAAGTACTTGTTTTCTTAGAGAAAATGGCATTCAGCGCATGCCACAGAACACCCAGGGCTCAAAAATGTCCTGAGTGGTTTGGCACACTGCCGTTATACGTCTCTATGAGCTTTTGTGCACATCCATGCATGCATACTGCAGTACATACGAATGACACTTTTGAACAGGTCAGGCTGTCTGATATGCTGATTGGGTTGGGAGCTTTGGTCAGAGTGGTCAGGAGGTTTCATTGTGTTCACCATGGCAGTCTGAATGTGGTTGCCCCAAATGTGGTTGCTCCAGTGTGAATGTGGTTGCGTCGGTCTGACTGTGGTTGCATCTGCTGTACACTTGGCTTTGGACCAGCTTGTGGATGCTATGACAGACCTCTGGAGCTGCAGGCTACTGACACTTACTGTCAGCATCTGAGCTGTTACTACTTAGCTGACTGCTATGTTGCATGGCAAATTGTGCTGCTTGATGTATTTGAATTATGGATTTGGTGTATTGGAGCCAGACATTTACAGGACCTCATAGGTAGATACAGAACAGTATCTATTGCTTATCTACTTGCGGGTTGCCTGCAGCCTCTGGCAAAGTTCTTGCGGTTTTACTGATGACAGCTGTTTCAGTCAGACAGATACGTATGCCATCTACAGCTGCCATCAAAAGCCTGCTTACACCAGTTTGCATTCCTGTGCCAGACAGAATTCTGCTGCAACCGCAATTGCACATGCAATTTCACATGCCTTTCAGACCAATGTACTGGCCAGTGCGCAGATTGCAAGAGCAAAGCTGATGTCACTAGGTCAAGACTTCAATAAAAATATTGGGATAGCCTTTGCTCAGCTTGCTTGCTGCTGGCGCAGCCAACGCGTGCACCACAGGGCAAGGGGACGGCCAAATGAATCTGTGTGAGCCTCTGCAGGTGTTCAAACTGCAGACAAAGGTTTGCTGTCTGCACAAGCTGCTGTTCCATCCTGGTCAAACGAATGCTGCTTGCTTGCTGTTGCGTTGCTGGTCCTGGGCAGCCCGGTATAATACATGTCTCCTCATTGAATTGACGCCGAAAGGTGTAGTCTTTTCTTTTCTTGCGTTGCTGGCAAAGTAGATACTAGGCAAGCCGGCTGGCCTGTTTCGGCATCGCGTTTGACCTTCCCACGGCCTCGCATCGTACGACTGTGGCTGGCTACACAGCCCTGAACCTGGTCACTTGCTGTACCAGTGTTGTGAGCAGACTCTTGACAGCAGCTGTATACAAATGTGAACGAAGTTGACATTCATGAAGCAGCGGTGAACCCTCTCGGGGACTAGCCGGATTGAACGACTGACCTCCAGAGTGCGGCCAAAACTGTGGCCAGAACGTGGACATTGTGTGTCCAAAGTGTGTCCAAATTTTCTTTAAAGTGAGGCCACCCTGTCCTTTTTTCTTTATTTTTTTCTAGTAATCCTGAACCTGACTTCAATCTGAAACTATTGCTGCACAAACATGATCAGACTAATCAAAAGCTCTCTTCATGAGTTTGAAAATGTTGTTTGTGTTTGCTGATGCTCAGTTTTAAGCAAGATTGGACCAGTCTGTTTACTTACCCTGTGCAGCAATTTGGATTGGCAATATGATACATTGCTTTCATCATGGTCAAGCATTAGTGGCCACAGTGTGGCCAAGGTGTGGTCACCAGCATACTTATGCTCTTTTCATGAGCCCTTGTCGTGTCTTAGTCACCTGAACTTCTACATGCTTGCACACATATATCAGCATTTTTTTCACGTGGGTATTGCTGACGCTCAAACACAAGAAAGAAACTGTCAAGCTTTTGTGTTTGTTATTGATGGCTGCAAATATGCAGCAACCTAGTCTCTGATACAGACAACGCAGTTACTGACCTCCAGATCTTCAGTCTAGTGCTCTCCCAACTGAGCTAAATCCCCTGGTGACTGTCACCAGGGCTGATATTTGCCTTGTCATCAGCATTACTGCAGCAGTGCATCTGCAATGACATGCAAATGCGTTCTGCCACAGACTGCCGCCATGAACACCCATAATGGCTACAAGATGCATTGTCATATGATGTTTGCACCTGCCTGCCTGCGCCTGCATCGCATTTACATTGGCATTTATATTGGCATTTACATTGGCATTTACAGCCTGCATATCTTTTTAAGCGGGTGCAGATTCTGCTATTGTTGATAAACTCTATCAACATTTCTGACTTTTGTATTTGCATTGGCAGGCATGCTTGTGTGAGTCAATGCACGGCTGTGGGATACCGTGATAGTCCAAATAAGTAAGGCTACAAATATTTTGGTGCACTGCTTGCTGACAGCTTCCAGCATCTACTTAGTATGCAACTTTACCTGTCCTGAATCTCAAGGTTGAGACACTTGTCATTTTGCGGCCATGACGCTGCTATGCTGTCACCCTTTTTAATGTGTGGTATACTTGCTGAATGCCTACCAGGAGGTCGTGAATTCAGAGCAGAAGATATCTTATACACATTTGTGCACAGACAGACAGAGGAGACTCGAGCTGATTCACTTAGAGACCCTGCCTGTCTAAAGTCGTGGAATAAAATGTTTATCAGCCAACACGACGGTTGCTGCTTTGCATACAAATCACACACCTGCTGTGTCAAACAGATAAATCAGACTCATACAAAATCTTCAACATTGCACTTCCAGTTCTGGGTGTTACCAACTTCAAGATGTCACTTCAGCAAACTGGACCACTAATACTTCACCAATTCCTCACCGGTATTGGCATTGTCAGCGCTTCAGCAAACTTTGTTGTAAGGCCACAGCTGAAGTGCTGCCAACCTTGCCATCACCACTCAACATATCGGTAGACTTGGCGGAGTATGCTGTGATACATGACGCAGCTTGGGTTGATGAGGTAGCCCTGTTCCAGGCAGGTATGTCCTCAACTGGTATGTCTTCTTCACACTCCCTAATAACCCATAAATTCACCAAATGCAGTATGTAAGCTGTCGACTCTGACTGCCAAAGTGTTATATGTGTATCAGCTTCTCTGCCTAGGTGGATCTCACATACTGTCATTTCTTTTGCATTTATCAGAGACTTGCCCTTTGTCAGTATGTATGGGGTCTGAGAACGTGTCCTGAAGTGGTCCAAAAAGGATACTGAATCCTGCCTTAACAAATTGATGTCTGGAACTGCATTGTCACGTTCACCATTGCGACAAGTAAAGCTGTCATATCTAGGTAGTACAACTTGTGCATAAGATTGCAAAACATCTTGTGCAAAGCAGCTAATGTTGCTGATCACTGCTGCATTTGTAACTAGATATTCATCCGTGTCCAAAATGAGAAGCCCTTTCCTGGGTTGAATGCCAGCAAGTCTGGCCACATTGTACACAAGGATCTGATGCTTGAGATGGTGTCCATCACTTTCAATGCAGTCTGAGTGTTCCTCACAAAACATGTCTGGCCAATTGATGAGTCTCAAGGTACCTGATTCTATTACGTCCTTTAGCTCTTGACAGGCATGTAGATTTACGATTTGTTGGTATGAGGCATATAGCCAAAACTCCTGTATGCCCAAGCGATGATGATACATCAAGTGAGTGTGCAACAGAATTGCCTTGTCGACTGTAACTTCGCCACGGAGATGCGCGTAGACTATAACTGTTTGGAACTCTGTATCAAGCGGCTCGTCGACCTGATGAGGAAGCTGCATGGGCTCCCAGTCTGCCACTTGCAGGAAAGTCATCTGAGAGACTTTGTCAATGCTAACCCTCAGCTCGAAAGTCAATGGAACACATCGTAAACCGTTTACACCAGGATCGCCGGCCCATGCATGCCATTTGCGAGTTTCGACATTAAGCAATGACCCGTCCAGCAGGGTTACCCTCAGCTGTGGATCCCACGACGTCGACACAACTTCTGGTGGCATTTCCAGGTACCAGTTGTGATAGCCACCTTGACTTCGGTTTTCGTTCGGCATCAATATTCCGATCAAAGTGACATAGCCGTGTTCCACGTACAAAGTCAAGAAGACGTGACAGTCGACTTGCTTGGAGACAGGCCCAGTAGTCATGGCACCGCTTATGTAGTAATACTTTATACGCTGATCTTCGAGAGTGAAACTAGTTGAAGACAGCTGTGACAATGCAGGTTGCCCAATCTCCCGGCAGCTGGAGCATGCAAGTATTCCTGTGAGCACTACGACGAACACAAGCACACGCCAGTTCCCGTGCGGCGCCCCTGGTCGCCACATACTGGCCAATCGAGACCTGTACACATGTGGTGACAGAACTCCTGTGGGCCATCGTACATTTGTCCAAATCTCGGTTCAACAACGTGCTTTGAACAACCACAAGAAGCGTATGGAAAGCTGGAGATGGATTCAACACCTGCCTCAAGGTTGATTTGGAACAAGCGGTTGTGCTTGAGAAGACCGCGGCGCAGCCAACAGCAACACAGCGTCAACAAAGCGTGACGCGCAGGAAAATTTTGACGGCTGACAAACGTGTGAACTTGCGACGTCAACTGTGTCGAGTCCAAAAAGAGCAGTGCAGAACGGTCAGACCAGGAATTATCTGACTTGTCTTCCGATCTTATTACGCTGCGTGCCGGTTAAGGGCACGTAGCAGCCTCATGACATCGTCATTTTGTGTCTACCACGTGGGCTCTGCATGGTCGACACGTTTTCTGTGAACGAAATGAATTCGATAGATGCTTTGTGCAGATCGCATGCAAACTGATGCTGTTGTAGCCAAGGCTACACGTTTCTTAAACAAGAGAGAGGGTGATGCTATTCCAGGTCTTGTCATTGTGGAGTTTGGGAGTGTGGCTGACAAGAAGGTCTTCAGGGCCAGAGGAAAGCTTGCAGGCTGCAATGTTGGCTTGGATGATGACCTGACTACTTGACAGCAGAAGCAGAAGGCTGCTGCATGGGACAAGTTCAAGGAAGCAAGGGCTGGCAACCTGAAAACACGCTGGGAAGGTAACTTACTAGGTCCTTTAGTAAAAAGCTGTACATTAAGCAGGGTGAAGAATGGGTGGCGTATGGTGTGTGCGCTTACTAGGAATGCTGGGGCAAGCTAAGTAGCCTCTCTGCTGTTGTGTGGAACATGAGAGGGGGAATGCATAAGAAGCTTGATGTATTGCAGTCCTTGTTTAGTAGTAAAGCAGATTTGTATTGCTTGGTTGAGATGTGATTGACTGAGCACTGTACAGCAGTTGATGTACCTGGGTACTCTTGTCATTCTGTGTATAGAACATCATCGCTTTTTGAGCAAGATCAAGTCTGCAATGCTCACAAGAGCTTGGTAGACTGCTCTGAACGTTCTGCAGATGTCAGCTCAGACAATGGCCAAGGTAGATATGGGTTACAGTCACCAATAATCATGTGCAGCACCTGGGCAGGCAGGCAATGTTTGCAGAGATGGAGATGCATGCATACAGCATTACCAAATGGGGCACTGCAGCCTGACTTCCGCTGTGGTCAATGCGTGAAAGCAGTCAGTACACCTTTGGCTTACAGGCAGCTATTTGACGGTCTAGAAGGGTTGTAAGCAGTGTGCAGCATTGCATGCATGCTTTGCATCAATGATTGTGGCTACAGGTGTGCTTTAGCTTGCAGTGAGCTATTTTGATGGTCTATAGTGGTTCTTACAATTGCTGTATGCAGCATTGCTTGCATGCTTTGCACCAATGACTGTGGCCTGGAATCGATTTCGGTCTATGTATGACAGTATTCAATAAACCTGTAGATTGTAGGCAGCTGAATTGACGACCTACAGTGGCTGAAATAGTTTGCAGCAATGCAAGCATGCCGCGCAGCAATACATAGCGGCCTGCAGGCGCCAGCTCAATTATGGTTCAAGCATGACAGCAATCAATACACCTGTAGTTTACAGGCTATATTGACGATCTACAATGGTCGTAACAGTTTGCAGCATGACACGCATACTGTGCAGCAATAACAGTGGTTTGGAAGCTGTCTTTGGATTCATACCTAAGAAAATAACAGTGGTATGGAATTCAATCCTGGTCATTACTTGATCAGTGCATGACAGCAGTCAGTACATTTGTGGCTTGCATTGAGCAATTTTGACGGCCTGCTGCAGCAATGCTTGCAAGCTGTTTGCAGCATTGATATTACATGCACGCTGTATCAAGCACAGTAGCCTGAATGATAACCATTGATACATCTTCTAACATGAGGCAATAATATATGAAGGTTGCAGTGAGGTAAGTGGACGGTCTATGAAGGCTGTACCAGTATGCTATCTGCAGGAATGCATGCAGTGTCAAGCACATGAGCCTGAAAGTCGATTCCAGTGACAATGCATTCATGAGGCAATACATGTATGGCTTGCAGTATGCCCTGTACACTACACTGACAATCTGCAGGGCCTGTGCACCATATAACCTGGCACATGCACCAATCACATTAATTTTGATTATCAATTGTGATGGCAGGAGGCCATACATCAGTCGCTTGCAGTCTGTTCTACAGTCATAGACCTCTTGCTGTATACACATGCCATTTGCAGCAATGCATGCATGCAATGATCTGTTTGCATACATTTTGAATGCATTCAAGCATTCTGCATTCTGGACGCACGACAGCAGTCAAAGGATTGACTAAGCACATTCAGCTTTGGTTGAGCTATGATGTGTCCAGTATCACCAGTTATGCCATCATCATCTCTTGCACAGCTATATATTGTCCTTTGCAGAAGAATCTGATGTATGTTTTGGCATGAGTTGTGTATGCCACCTGCAGTGCAACAGCCCTGTCAGGTTGGTATCACGTAACACAGCAACGCACTTCATATTGCCCAGCAAGATGCAACTCAGTCACAGAGTCCAGAACACACATACCTGGATGGACCCCAGATCACTGATTGGCTTGAATTAGCAAGATCAAATTAGCTTACCTTTTGTGTGCATGCACGTGCGCGTGCAGCCAGTCTACTTTGTGAGCTGTATGACGACAAGGAAGCATGTGATGACGTCACAAGAGGGACGTTGACATCAGCATTGCAGCAGCCAAATCATCAATGTAAAGTGTCCATGTGATGACACTTGACACATGACTCATAACTGCTAACAGCATAGTATATGTGTTTACCTCCAGCTATTGCCAAATCTGGGAGCATCAGTTTTACTTGGCAAATGGCAGGAGGCCCTGGTGCATCTTGCAAGTGGAGCCGAGGGCTGCACAGCGGGCTTGAATGGCCACAGGAAAAGATTGCTGTGCTGCTGCTGTGACTACCAGCAACTGTTGATGATATCAGACATTGGCCTGACATGAACTGGGAAGCAGGATATGCTGACAGACTGCACAGCAGTGTATGTGCTACAGCTAGTATACTCATAGTCTATCTGGTCCACAGACACGTGAACATGTATACTGGCAGATGTGATTGCTACTGGTCTGCTGTGCTGGAGCTCATCACCGGAATAAGCGTGAGTATAGACAATCTCAGCAAAGTCTTCCTGCCAACGGAAGTACTACCGCTCTCCTGTATGCTGATGTCTGCTGTGCTTGCCATTGCTAGGTACACGATTTGCCAAGAGCGCCGTCTGGGCGGATGGGCTGCCGTTCTACTCGCTGCTCGTCCTCTTGTTGCTATGAAGCTCCTTGAACTGTCGGCTTGATATGCCAGGCTGGTAGCTATGGTGACATTTGACTTGATTTGCGCTGTATAGTCGGCCGTGTGCGCCCAAGAATTATCGGTGTTCTTCGCTGTTGGTCTCGAGTACAACATCCTCTTTGATCTATTGTTCTCTCCGTTTGTGGATGGACCTGTGCAGTGACAGTCTTGCCTGTCTTGCCAGTTGTGTCCTGATGCACTACAGGTGCCACTCTCAAAGGCTGCTCAGACTCAAGTGTATCAGCGGCAGCTCGCCACCGTTGCAGCTTGTGCCGGGAAGCAGCTATAGCGCTGGAATGGAGGACACAGAAGATCACGCTGTTGAAGATCACTGCGTGGAGTGTGTAGCAGGCGAATTGGACGTTGCGATGCTGTCGGCTTTGTTGCGAGGCAGCGTAGCAAACGCGATCTGAAGTGTGCTTCCTGTGTGCCGACAGGAGTTGCGGGTGTGTCGACCAGTCGACCAGTCGCCATTGTCTGTCTACAGCATGTGTATACATTTTTTTACCATGCTATTTGCATGACTTGTTACACTGAAGAAGAAGGTTACAACCTTGGTGTTGCTGAGGTTGACTGTGAGCTGGCATTGCTCACAGGCAACTGCATCGAGTTGTCGCTGGTGTCCTTCTGGGCTGGTGGACATCAGAATGGGGTCGTCAGCCAACAGCATACAGCATACAGCATACAGCATACCGCACACAGCATACAGCATGTCAGCTGGCAGCAGGCAGAACTGTGCCGAGCAGAAAAGGAAATGACCGACCAAAAAGAAATGGCTGACGTCGTGTTTGCGGAAATGTCCGCAACACCTCATGCATCGGACTGTGGTGATTATTCTAGCCCTAATTACTGGCAGCCATTGTCACGTGTCCTGCCATTCGCCACCTGTCCTGCCAACACTGCTGCCCCAGATGATCTGTGCAGAGATGGCCATGTGCAAAGTTTGACCAACGGTAACTTCCCAGTGAGTGTCGCTAACTTGTCAAGTTGCAACAGCACGTGCACCGTACTACTAGCACGCACCATACGGTATGCTCGAAAAACCTCCTCAGCATTGTAATTAGTATACTACACTACAGTGTATGACCTCGACATAATTATTATACGTTGTCTGCACCTTCGGCTGTGCCACATAGCGACGCCTGGGTGACCCAAATACGGTATCACAATCCCAAGGCAAACCAAGCAGCTAGTCACTCTTGTAGATGCAGACCCGTGTTGTACATGCAGCAACATGCTTGGACACAGACTCGTGATCTGTATTGTACAACAGTTGTACAATGACTATCCGTGAGGGTTGCGCAAGATGCTTTGAGTTGTGGAAAAGACAAAGTCAACGGGAAAACAAGGTCAACGCCTTTCGGCGATCATAACGGGAGGCAGCACCCAAATTAATTTATCATTAATGAACCGTGCTACACCATAAAGGTGCGTTCCCGGAGACGAATGCCCGGCGATCGCAACGTATGTACGCTGAGTGCGGGATACGCTGAGTGCGGGATACTCGCGGGTTTCATTTTTCAATTTGTCAGGCCTGTTGGGATGTCAAAAGATAGTTAGCATTCACACATACCTTTTCCACTGCCCCTTTTGCAAAGCAGCTATGCAAATATTCCCTGTTGGCGACGCTCAACACAGATGCAGATCTACAAAATATCTTTTCGCCGTTGATTGTCTCACGAGTGTGATTGGCCTAGTCACGATTGCGTGTCACAATAGTCGCTTGTTAAACCCTTAGGCCTGCTTCAAATTTGCTCACTCGGCCAGAAAGCTGCAGAACGAGCGGTTTGCAGCCTTGTCAAGACACTCAGCGCACTCTGCTGCTGTCACGCAATGACTGCGGCGCCTTCTTTAACTGGGACCGATCGCGCAATACAGTCTGCTCTCGATTTCTTGCTCGTCGTTGCCTTCTTGACCCTTAACTCAACCTTGAACCTGACCAATAAGTGGGCGCTGAGCTCTTATGGATTTCGCTTTCCTATTCTTTTAACTACATGCCACATGAGCTTCAGTTTTTTGGCCTTGCTCCCGTTCATGGTACGAGAACCGTTCAGGAGCAAGCACCGGGAGTCACTTGCAACCCAGTGGAAGGGCTTAATTGCAATTGGTATATACATGGCCGCAAATATATCTCTCAACAACTTGAGTCTTGTACTCATCACTCTCTCCCTTAATCAGGTCATCAGGTGAGACTCACTAACATTGCTGGGGTTGCTGTGACAGACTTGGTGCTGGGCAGTTGAGTTTAGGGCAAACAACATTCCTGGTATCTGCTGCATTGTGGCAGCTGTCTCAACATGCCTGATCAGCAATTTTTTACATAAAACCTCAAGACATTTTTCTTGCTGTTGCAGATCGTCCATTCCAGTCTGTGCAGCAGTATCTGCAGTGGTCATTGAAAAGAAAGTACCCTCTGCAACAGAAGCTGCAGCACTCCTGGTGCTTACTGTTGGAGTAATGATGGCAGTGTTTGAGGGTTCTGTAACGGGCAGCACTGCAGGCATACTGCTTTGTGTTTGCGGGACTGTTTGCAATGCTGCCATGATCTGCACCAGTGGGAAACTTCTTTCAGAGAAGATGGATGTGCTGCGCTTGGCTTTTTACACCGCACCAGTTTCATGTGCGGTGTTGTTGCCTCTATTTGTTGTACGAGAGGTGAGCTTTGAATTTGTTAGTTTGTCTATGCATCTGCTATGTCCCAATGCACTCATACCCACAGTGGATGAGCACCCACACACAGTTTCCACAATGAGACTGGAGGAGGTGACATGGCTCACTAGCATATCATTGAGACAGCATGCTCCTGTGTGTGTGCAGTAGTACAGCTGCGTCTATAACAAAGAGATTTCACAGAAGCCATAATTGCTTCTGTCTACGCTGTTACACGCTGTAGTGCCTTTGCAGAGCGCCACATTTAGAGAGTATGCCATGGAAAACAGCGCTGGAGTTGCGCTGGTGCTGCTATGTAGCAGCGCAATAGCCTTGCTGTATAATGTGGTGCATGCTCTCATGATCAAAAAGACTTCTGCTGTCACTGTGACGGTGTTGGGTGAAGTGAAAGTTGTTGGGCTACTGATACTGTCAGCAATACTTTTAGGTAAGACACACTCATGCCTTCAATGGTGGCACAAGACAAGTGAACAACCCCAGAACAGGTGGCATCAATCCAATTGAGCTGAGACCATGCACAGACTTTGTCTGACTGCCAAATGTGCTGCTGTAAGGCCAAAGCAGGGCATACTATAGTGTAGTGCATGCAAGAACACTGAATGTGCTCGTCGCTGCATGCAGACGAGAAGAAGATCCTTACAGTGAAAATGTCCATTGGAATCTCACTAGCAATGCTGGGGTTTGGCATGTACTCACATACAAAAGTTAAAAAGATACAACAGCAAGCTGAGCTCTATGGTGGGCATGGTCCACAGAGGTTTGATCAGATACCTTACGCAAAATTGGACTCTGGCAAGGGGCCCTCAGGCAAAAACGCAGGTCTGACTCCACTCCCAAGTCTGCTGGGTGTTGACAAGCAGCTTGAGGGCATGCCCAAGTGAATGGCATGATCATGTTGGAAGCTGTCTGCATCATAGATCTGGTTGTGATTCTATCCGCATTCCTTCCAAGAATTGCGCCTGATCTTGCCTTGCACTGGTTGGATGCTCAGGCAAAGAATGCAAAGGTGACTTTGGCAGAAAGTGACCAACCGTTATGGTGGCTTGCGCATGAAATTGCTCAGAATAACATCGAAGGTTGGTTTGTCCAGCAATGTAAGTCCTTTGAAGTGTGACACACCTGAAGAAGCCATCAAGGGCTTGCCACTTACTGTCACAGTGTAACCCTCACAGATATGAGCATGTTGCTGATGTTGCTCATCAGCACAATACATTGGTTGTCTTGCCATGGTGTGGTTGAAACAAACATGCTGTGCACTGACGCCATAGGTGATTTATTTTTTGCGCTTGCGCTGTCTAGAGCTTCCAACATCTTTTCCATGGGTTGCAGCTGCCAACATGGCTTATAGCTAACTCCTTTTTGCCATGTTGCCCCCAGGCCTTTTGACTGATCCTCATTCATCAGCAATGAACTGCCTTGCCAAGCCCCTTGCTGCAAATGATAGCCAAATGTTTGTGTGGAACATCTATGATGTCAAAGTGCTTTTGTTGAATGATTGAGATTCTTGCTGAAGCTTCAAACATGAGTATGCAGCCTGTTTAGTATACTAACCGTTTCTTACATGATACAAGCCCTACGTAGAGCTTCAAGTTTGACACTTCTTTGTTGCTATGATGTGCCGTACGCTTCATGACTTCCCAGGCCTGCAAGCTAGCTGAGCTGTACATCCTTTCTGAAGCAATTATTCTGAGCCTGCTCTGCTACAGACAAGCGAACAGCATCAAAGCTGACATACGTTCATGCTCAGCAGTTAAGTTTCTGTTGCTGTGAGAAAACATGTTTGCAACACAGCAACAAGATTTGACGTCTGTTGTGCGGCCTCTGTAGGTTGACATTGCCAGGCTTGTTGACGTTGACCTTACTTGACCTGGACATGCACATGTACTGGCTTCGGTTTTGCCACTGGCAACATGTATGCCAGTAGCACTGCATCAGTGTCAGCCTGATCAGGGGTTTCATGAAACCCCTGAGCTAAGAGAGTGAGCATGTTGCAACCAGTTGGCTATGGCTTTGAAAGGCTGGCTCTCTGAGCTGAACATCGCCCTTGACTCATGTCGGCCCATTCAGCAAAGTGTTCCCCTGTTACTCATTATATGTAGTACTATGTATTTAATTCAACGATGACTGAAGTTTGTTGTGTGATAGTACGCGCTTGGAATCCGTCTATGATATTGCTAGGGTCACATTGATATTCTGGCAGAAACCATGTTCAAGGTGGTGAATATTGATGCATAAATCCACAGCTTGATGCTGACTTGATTGATGAATTTGAATCTGTGCCAGCATCTGCTCTCGCATCAGCCAGGTAGGTGTTAGGTATGCTTCATGAGTGATCACCCTGATTCAGGCGGCGTATCTTTATCACCCAATAATAATAATAATAATTTAAACGCTTTCCAGCTCATGATGAGCTAGGTACGTGCAGGACAAGTCTATTCTCTCCTGAGCAGCCTGTCTTGTGCATCCCTGCAAGGCCAACTAATACAACAGTTTTGACAATCACGTAATGCAACATCATTGCAACTAGGCCTAGGGCGGCCAGGTGGGCGAAGCCCCTTGACTTCACCAAACAAAAGCTTCTTACGCAATCTATTGTTAGGCATCCTGAAAACAGGACCTAGCCACCTGAGTCTTTTGCCTTGCAGCTGAGACTCCACAAATAGGGTGTTGCACCTATTCAGTATGACAACATTTGGCACATGATCGCGCAAGGATATGCCACAGATGCGTCGCAAGCAGTTCATCTGAGGGCAAAGGGCTAATGTGTTGTTTCACAACAGCCCATGTTTCTCCAGAGTACAGCAGAACTGGCATGACGATGCATTGAAAGAATTGCATTTTAACAGACAGGGTCAAAGCCCTAGAGGACCAGATGTTGACCCGTCTGAGTTGCTGGAAGGCACTGTTTGCAGCAGCTGCTGGATGTGTGATCTCAGCATAGGTGCAATCGGAGGTGAAAACACTGCCCAAGTACTTAAAGTGGGACACCACTTCTAGTTGATCCCCACGCAGCGTGATGACTAAACCTGCAGCTTGAGCTGCAGCATTTCTGCCGACAACCAGCACTTTGGTCTTCTTTGTGCTGATTGTAAGCCCCCAA
>JAABUP010006042.1_pt1 | contig 17724 bp, 15 predicted proteins | sample 5559201 | NCBI WGS metagenome assembly JAABUP01 (sample SAMN10711887, study PRJNA513373) | rock metagenome | isolation source: Antarctica rocks | place: Antarctica
GTATCATGAACTGTATTTTCTCGCTGCTAAAGACTAAATCAATCGTCGTAAATTGATTGTGAGCTTCGCGAGTAATAGTGTCTGATTTCAGCAATAATTTCAGTCTTGCGTTTGTAATGACGTTTAGTAGAGTATCAATCATTGTATGACGAGTGAAGCATCTTCATCTCTCTCAATGAGAATGATGTAGATTGAAATCTTCTACGATTAGTTGTTTGCAGTCATTCTTGAGTAGTTCATTCAAACGAGAAATGATTAAAGATTTCTCTGTGAATGTAGTAGACAGTGAGCATGAGTTGTAGATGTTTAAAAGTCTTAACGTCTGCGTTTTGTCATCTGTGTTGCGAGTTAATATTCTGATTGAGCAAATGTCTGACTCAGTGTGAGATGACGAGATCTCTTTACGTGAAACTGCGTAGTAAAAGATAATAAGATAGCACTCTATTGATGATAGAACTAATTGCTAAGAAACGAAAACAAGAGCTCGCAGAGTTTTCATCTTCTGTCAAGTTGCTATCTTTATTCACTCGTTAATCTTTTCGATTTAATCTCGCGAGCTAGTCTCGCAGACACGCATCGTTCATAGTTGATGAGATGCATTCTCACAACTGCATTCTCTCTTAAAGACTAGATCTTTGAGTCTTCATAGCATCGTATTGTCTTTCTGTAGCTGATAGCGTAGTCATGACTTCTTCAGCGCTCTAGCATCTGTGTAGAAGTGTCGTGAGCTGATCATGCTAACAAGTGTAAACAGAGCTAGTGCGAGATTGTTGATATCAACTCTTCAGTTTTGCTTTCTTTCTTTGTTTCTTTTCTTCTTGTCTCGTTTCAGCATATCTCTTCGTGAGTACTGCTCTTTGAAACTGATGAAGCATGAGATCTGCTATGCATATCTTGCATAGCTCGCAGCTCATGATATGAGCTTCTTTCGTTGCAGCGTTGTTGTGATGCGAGTCAGCTCATGAGCTAACGTGAGTGACATAGCAGTATCAACATCATCATCATCAACATGATAAGTAGCAGCTCTGCGCTCACTGAGATCATGCTAACATGCTCGCGAAGTCTGCTCTTTTTCTTGAAGTGTATATTTCTTGTCGCTTCTCTCACGTCATCATCGCTGTCACGTCTGTCGCGTCTGCTTCTTCTGCTCTTTTCGCGTCTTCAACGTTGAAGACTGAACTCACGACTCTTGATAGACATATCTATTTCTGCGTGTTTCGATAAGTGCTGACGCATGATAGATCATAATGATCAGATGATCTGATGCTGTCGCTGCGTTCATCGTCTGAGCGCAGCAATGACTCACACGTGTCGTGCTCTCATCGAGCGTGCTCGCAAATGCGAATACTGCTTCGTGAGAAAGCACGATTGCGTGATGAATTCAGCTTCGCGTCATCTTCAGCTGTCGATGCGTCGTACTGCGCTGATAATGACTCATCATCTCAACGTTCGCATCAAGACTCGTCTCGCTCTCTGTCTTTGACAATGAGAAAGTGAGTAGCTTTTCTTTCAATCATGTGAGATTGTATCTAACAGTTGAGTAGAAGCTCTCGTTTCTCTCGTTTTCGTCACTTCTTGTCGTCGTCACGTCGCTTTGTCTTCGTCTCGTAAGTATCGACTGAAGCAAGCAGTGCATGACGAGATTCGCTGACAAATAAATAACTCTTCTCTTCACTTTGACGTTCTCGCTCGCGATCGTTGATCGCTTCTTTTCTTCGCTCTTTCGCAACGTTCATCGTCTTTTTTTTTAGAAGACATATGTTGCGTGAGATTTTGTAATTGTAGTTTAGTATCAACTTCTTAAACTTGCGCCTTTGCGCTTTTGATATTCTCTCAATCGTGATTCTTACGTGATCTGTCTCTCTTTTTTCTCTTTGACTTCTTCGCAGTCGACTGATGTACTTGTCTTTCTGTCTCGTAGTTCTCAATGATCTTCTTCGCATTGCTAAGATTTTTCATTGATTTTCAGAAGTTTTCGTAGAAAGACGAATCAGCTCATTGAACTAAATACTTAATCTTTTCTTTCTTGATTCGCTGATCAAGTATCTTCTCTATCTTTCATTCTTCTTCTTCTTCTTCTATGAGAATGATCTGCGACTTCGAATTCTCGTCACGCAAGTGTCAGAGTTTCAATAAGAAGATCTAAAAGATTGAGTGAATTGCATCATATCTTTCAGATAGTTCAAGCTTATACGCTTGCGTGTCGATTTTCTTCAATATTCTGAATGATTTCAATTGTCTGTGATCAATCTTCTTCTTTGATCGAAGCGTATGAATGTTTATACTTCGCAGAAGCACTTTGTCTCTCATTTGAAAGCTTGCAGCTTTATGATGAGCGTTATAATACTTTACTTGCTGCTCTGCTATTCGCTTTCATAGTTTCATTAGATGTTCTCTGATACTTCGTAGTCATTCTGCTTGCTTCATAGTCAAGAATGTCTTTCTCTTTAGAGCTCTGTTCTCAGATGTCTCTGCAAAGCTCGCAGTGTATTTCTTTAGAAGCTTATGTGAAGTTTTTTCAATACTAGCGTGTACGCTGTTGTTATATGCGAACGTTGTCATTGACAAAAGCTCTGATCAGTTATTCATCTTGTAATTGAAATACACTCGCAGATAGTGCTCAAGCATCTGATTCTGTCTTTCTGTTTGATCGTTGATTTGCGAATGAAACGCAGTGCTTAACTTTCGCTTCGCTTCAAGATGTCAACATAGAGTGATTCAGAAATGACTGATAAACAGTGAGTCTCAATTCGATATAATGCTTCGCATCATTTCATGCTGAGATATGAATTCTCGTCATAGCAGATTCGCAAGTTTCTCAACGTTCAGATCTTTGATCGTCGAAATATAGATTGCGTGCTTGATCAACTTATCTATCATTATCAATATAGCATCGCTTGTTTTTTCAATGTACGAATTCTTCGCAGAGAGCATGTCTGTTATGAAATTCATGATCATCGTGTGAAATGAATTCACGCTCTCTGAAGATATAGACATCAGCTTCTCATAGAGCTTATGATGATGCACTCGTACTCGCTGACAGTCTGAACAGATGCAAACATATTTCGTCATCTCTTTGAGCATTTTCGACCAGTAATATTTTCTTCTTATCGCAGTCTTGATATGAGCACATGCGAAATGATCTGCTTCGAGATCATCATGATTCATACACAGAATCTCATCTCTTGTAGCAGAGTCATTGAGTACATAGACTGCGAGATCACGACGTAGCAGTTCATCATTTCTCATACTTCATTTTGAAAGCTCATTCTTTCTAGATGCGAATCGTTGACGTCACTTCTCGTTCGTAACAAAGACGTTTCTTTGTTGTAACTTCAGCAGTCACGCAGTCATTGATTCACTCATCTTCAAATAGAATCTCTTCGACTTCATAATCTGATGAATCAGAAGTTGAAACGACGCAGTGTTTAGAATTCTGCAAGATCTAGCGAGTACTTTCTCATTCAAACACATGACTCAAGTATCTGCAATGACTGTATCATTCAGTTACGTCGTCAATGCTGCGAGTTTGATCGCTGTCGAAACTTCTTCATTCTCTAGCAGCTCAGATTGACATTTCTGATTGCGAAGTTTGTTTCGCAGAGTAGATAGAAAATAATCATTATTCTTCTCACTATCATTCAATTTCATGATGTCAGATCTTCTTGACGATGCATTCGCAGTGTTTAATTTGCCTCTGCGATATTCTATATGAAAGTCAAACGCAGCTAATTTCTCAGCTCAGCGCATCTGTCGTGCGTTGAGCTTCTTAATCATCATAAAGTAACGAAGATTATTGTGATCTGTTATCACACATATGAGTCGCTTGCTACTCTGAAGATAGTGTTGTCAGTTCTTAAAATCGAGAACTATAGCATACAGCTCTTTGTCGTGCATGTCTCATCGTACTTCAGCTTCTTTGAACTTATAACTATAGTACACAATGAAATGTCATTGATCAGTCTTGCTCTTCTGACTAAGCACGTCTTCAACTTCGTGATTTGATGCATCGATCTTCATGCGAAGATCTGCATCTCAATCGTAGTGTTTCAAAATGAAAGCACTGATAAAGACTGCTTTCAATCTTTCAAAAGCTTCTCTTGCTTTTGATGTCATTACGAAGAGCAAATGCATCATCTTCTTCTTCGCACTCTTGATTAGATCTGTTAAGAGCGCGACGATTTGAGAGAATTCTCTTATAAATCATCGATAAAATCTCGCAAATCTCAAGAATACAAGAATCTTCTTTGCAGACTCAGGCTCAGATCAGCTAGTGATTACGTCGATATGAAACTGTTTCATCTGAATATCTCTTCACTTTATCATGAATTTCAGAAAGATAACTTCGCTACGATTGAAAGTGCATTTCGACAGCTTGACATACAGTCGATATTTCAGTAACGCGCGAAGAATCTTGCACATATGCTCTCAATGCTGCTCTTTCGTCTCAGAGTATACTAAGACGTCATTCAGATATATCACGCAGCAAATATTCATGAATGACTTAAGCGTGTGATTTACATAGAACTGAAAGATCGCAGAAGCATTTGTCAGTTCAAAGAGCATCATCTGATACTCAAACTGATCGTAACGTGTATGAAAAGTCGTTTTTCATTCATCGCTCTTGCGAATTCAAATGCGATGATAAACGTTGCAAATATCAATCTTGATAAAGTGTCTTGCATGAGCAAAGTGATTCAGCGTCTCAGACAGTAGAGACAATGAGTAATTGTTCTTTACTGTTATTTCATTGAAATCATAATAGTTCATGAATAAACGAAGACTTTCATTCAACTTCTTTACAAACAACACAGATGCTTCTACAAAACTACTTGATAAATGAATTCATTTCTTCTTTAGCGCGCTGTCTAAATAGTTTCATATTGCAATGAACTCATCTCATATCATTTTATAAATAAACTTGATGCAAGACATTTTGCTCTTCATCAAATCAATGAGATGTTTCATCTGATCATGCATATTCAAACTATTAGAAAGAATTTCAGAAAATACTTTCTTGAAATCTTGAATAGCAAAAAGTATTTTTGATTCTTTCGCTTGAAGTGCATTGCATCTTGCAGTCTGATGATCTGCGTTCTGTGATAAGTCATCTGTAAATAGCAACTGATAGAACAAAGTTATATAAGTCTTTTCTCTTTTCTTAGCTGTAAGCATTGTCAGCTCAACAAATTTTGATATTTTGCACAGACTAACTCATATTTGTCTTGCACGCTGAGTGCTGTTTTCTTGATATGATCAGCGATGCTTGCATCAACGAATATTCAAGTTGATCTCATCTAATCATGAATAGTCAAGAATCATATCATATTCTTGCATGTTCACAGCATGAAACTCAATGTTTCAGCTTTTGCAAACTTTCTTGTGATTGATTAACTTGATATTGATTTGATACATATCATAGCAAAGAATTCAATAATCATTGATCATCTGAATCTGTTTCAGAATTGCATGATTCTTTGATAACTTATGCTCTTTTATTCATGATTGTGATATAAAATTTCGCTTGATCTCAGAGTCAATAAGACAGTGAGCTTCGCGCATTCTTTCAGAGACATTTGTCAATACTGATATCATCAATGCATGTGACAATCGTCTTTTCATAATTATATTTAATGATTCAATGATAAACATCAGACTTTCTCTTTTTTCATCTCTTCATCATGATTGCAAATCTCTTGTCTGAATATGTAGTTGAAATACATCAAATTATTAATCTTATGTTTCATCTTCTTGCATGATCAGCACATAAGATTGAATGAAGTAACATCTTGCTTGAACTCACTGAACTTGAGTGTCACATCATCTTTAGACTGCGTGCTTGAAGCAAAGAACTTTGAATTCTTCGTTGCAATGATAAACTTCATCTTCTCATGTGAGAATCAAGAACTCTTCTGAGACGCTGCACTTTCACTTTGCTGCAAATGTAGCTTCAATAATGCATCAATGTCTTGCAAATGCAATTCAATGTCTATAAGATGCTTTAACAAATTGACATAATTAATAAAGATGTATGAAATGCGAAGAAACTCATTCATAATGATTTCATTAATCTTCATTCGTAAGTACATCATGCAAGTCTCATTGAATATATGATAGTTCAGATCTGCATACAGTTTGATAAAATATTGCTTGAAATTCATGATGCTTTGATTAGCTCACTGCTTTGCAGTCTTGAATCAATATTCTGTTTGAAAGTTACAAATTTCAGAATTGTTAAGTTTAGCATGCAAGTATTCAGTGTAATACTTTCAGTTGAGTATCTCATCATGATTGCACATGCTCATCACATGATCTCATCACTGATTGCAAGACTTCTCTGACAAGTATGATGTAAATCATTACAGCTTCTCTTCTTTCATGATGAAATTAAATGATATCATGACTATGAAGTTTTTGCAGTCTTGCAGTCAGAATATCAAGAAGTTGTAGTTTGTGATGCTTTACTTTCTAGACTTGCAAGATCAATTAACATGCTTGCGTACATCACTTCAATAGTAATCATCACTATGTTAATATCAATGATCAGAGATTGATCAAGTCTTTTACTCAAGTTTCAATATACAAAGTTGCAAGACAAGCAGTACATTCTGCATCTTCAGATTCTTTAACTGCTTACGTACTTCGCTTGCTGATCATCAAGAAATATGATCTATCTGTTTATTAAATTCTTGCGACTTGAACTTTTTATCTGCATGTTCAAATGCATGATTCTCAAATCTATTTTAACAAGACAATGAATTTTCAGTGTGAAAGAAGTTATCACTTCTTTTGATCATGCAACTTCTAATAAGTCGTTACACATTTGACATTTTTTACTGAGCAGCTTTGTGTGAATGAAGTAATTAAAACTGTGAGACAACAAGATTTCTTTACGTGAAACTGCGTAGTAAAAGATAATAAGATAGCACTTTATTGATGATAGAACTAATTGCTAAGAAATGAAAGTGAAAACTCACAAAGTTTTCATTTTTTATCAAGTTGTTATCTCTATTCACTCGTTAGTTTCTTTGATTTAATCTCGCGAGCTAATCTTGCAAACATGCATCATTCATAGTCAATGAAATGCGTTCTTACATCTTCTATCTTAATCATTATTACTCATTTCTCGTCAATCAACAAGAAGAAAATTTCTCATTTGAAGTTAACAAAGTAGCTTTCTTTCAGTCTCGCTCTCAATTCACTCACAAGAAGCAACTCAGTTCATGAATCACGCACAAGAAGCAATTCAGTCTACAGATTATTCACAAGAAGTAATTCAGTTTACAAATTGCTCACAAGAAGCAATTCAGCACTCAGTTTGCTTGCAAGAAGTAATCTAGTCTTTCATTCACTTGAAAGAAGCAACTCAGTTTTCAGTTCACTCGCAAGAAGCAATTTAGTCTTTCATTCACTTGAAAGAAGCAACTCATTTTTCAGTTCACTCACAAGAAGCAATTCAGTTCTCAATTCGCTTGTAAGAAGCAACTCAGTTTCTCATCTGCTCACAAGAAGCAATATAATCTTTCGTTCACTCACAAGAAGTCAACTAATACTCAGCTCATTCATAAGAAACAAATCTTATTCAATCTTGTCTCTCATCTGAAACAAGAAGCTTTTAATTATATTCTTCAAGTCATTCAAAAAGAATACTCATCAAAAATCAAATGTCAAAATTCTTTCTTCTTTAGAACTTTTATTGTTTCTCAAGCAGATCAATTCAATCAATCTTTTATACAACTTGACATAATTGAGTTAAAAGCTTGAAACTTTGATCATGCTGCTCATGTCAAAAACATTGAAGTGTTTAGCATCATTTTAAAGAAAATCAATGTCTTTTTGAATCTTGAATCAATCTCATCTTCTAGTCTAGACTTTGACGAGTCAAAATCGCGTTGCATGACTTTGACTGTCTGTTCAAAGAACAGCTCAACTCTTGCTCAGTTCTCGTCTTGCTCTCAAGACAGTATGTATGATAAGAATCATCGTTTGAATCTTCATTAAATGAAAAAGAAATTTCATTTGACTGCATTCACGACACAAGAAGATCTTGAAGTCTATCGACAAAGTAAGAACGTCGATTCAGTCACAATTCTATCGTTCAGATATTTTAAGTTTCTAAATGTTTTCTTTAAGAAGAACGTCGATATCTTGTCTTTGCATTAAGCTTATGATCATGTCATACATCTTAAAGAAGATGCTCAATTCTCAGTCTTCGCTTTGTACAACATGAGTCGTGATGAAATTCTAGAACTTTGTCGTTATCTGAATGAGAATCTGAGCAAAGATTTCATTTAAGTCAATCACTTTCAGACGATCATCTTTGTTCTTTTCATCAAGAAATTTGAAGAAGAACTTCACTTCTGCGTGAACTATCGAGATCTGAACGCTATCACAGTCAAAAATCGATATTCTCTGTCTCTGATCTCAGAAACGCTGAATCATTTAAATTGAGCTAAAATCTTTATCAAGCTGAATATCATTTCTGCATTCAATTGACTTTGAATCAAAGAAGAAGATGAAACTTTCATCATCTTTCACACTTGATTTGAATTATTCAAGTATCTAGTCATACTCTTCAATCTATGTAATAAGTCTATTTCATTTCAGAAGTACATCAACAATATTCTTTGTGAACATTTAGATAAGTTTTGTACAGCTTATCTGAATGATATCTTGATCTATTTTGACAATGAACTCGAGCACAAGATTCATGTCAAGCTCATTCTGTGAAAGCTGCAAGAAGCAGATCTTCAGATGAATATAATCAAATGCAAGTTTCACATCACTCAAGTTTCATATTTAGAATTGATAATCATAATCAAAGAGATCAAGATGAACTCTTTTAAGATAAACATCATTGTCAATTAATTCATCTTGATCAATGTTAAAGACGTTCAAAGTTTTTTAGATTTCACGAACTTCTATAAAAGATTCATTTATGACTATAGTAGAATAATTATCTCGCTTACTCATCTTATCAGAAAAGATGTACTCTTTGTCTGATTTCAGAAATGTCAGATTGCATTCAACACTCTTAAGAAAGTCTTCACTTTCAAGATTATTCTTCGTCACTATAATTCAGATCACAAGATTGTGATAGAAATCAATGCTTCAAACTATGTGTTCAAAAACATTCTTTTTCAGTATGATGAGAACGAGATTCTTCATTCAGTCACTTACTTTTCGAAGAAGCATAACTCAATCAAGTGTAACTACGAGATTTATGATAAAGAACTCATGATCATTGTTTGCGCTTTCGAGAAATAATGATCAGAGCTTAAAGACTCTATCTATTCTGTCAAGATGATCACGAATCACAAAAATCTTAAGTATTTCATGTCAACTAAGCAGTTGAATCATTATCAAGCTCGTTGAAGTGAGTTTCTGTTTAGATTCAACTATCACATTGCTTATCATTTCAACAAGATCAACGATAAGTTGAATGCTCTGACACGTCGCTCAGAAGATCTTTTTAAAGAGAAAGATACATTCGATTCTTGACATCAATATCAACATCAAACAATTCTGAAAACTCATGTTTTAAATCTCAATATTATTAAGAATCTCATTTTCAACATCTTTAACATCAAAGTCATGAAGCTTCAGTCACAAATCATTGCTTTAAATTCAATTCAGTTACATCTGTCTTTAATTATCTCAGCACTCTTGCAAATTCTAGTTTTCATGAATCTAGAAATCGAAGAATTCAACATTGAAAACATTAAGTCTCAGCTAAATCAAAACATTCTGAATCTTGATGAAGATTTTGTTAACATTCTTACTCAAACATTGTGAGAGTAAGTTGAAATCAATAACAAATTCGCAGCTCAGATAATTGAAGTGCTTTGCAATGAAACATGACATCACAACAAGATCTCTCTAGTTGAGTGTGAAAAACATGAGAATCATCTGTACTTTCAAGAAAGAAAGTACATGCTCAACTCAGATAAACTACATCTTTGTATCATTCAACTCACTCATAATAGTGTCATCAATAATCACTCAGAAAGAGCAAAAAGCTATGAACTGATCAATCAAGTTTACTGATGATCAAACATTTATAAGTATGTTCAACACTTCATATGAAACTGTCACATGTACACACGTTTTAAGCTCTCTAAACAATGAATTCAAGAATGATTGTATTTTCTTTCAGTTTTTGAACGTTGTTGATGTGATGTCTTCATGAATTATGTAGATTCTTTATCGCTCAATATTTTCATGAATATCACATATAGATATATTTTAATCTTCGTTGATCATTTTATCAAAATGAGACATTTAATTCTCATCACTTTTATGAAAGTTGAAGAAGTTATCAACTGCTTTTATGCTCATGTTTGAAAACATCATGATTTACTTGAGTTCTTCATGTCTGATGAAGACACACAATTCATCTTCAATGTCTGAAAGCATATGTGTAAAATGTTAAAGATAAATGCTAAGTTATCAACGACATATCATTCTGAGATTGATGATCAAATCAAGAAAGTCAATGCTGTCATGAAGCATTATCTTCAAGTCTTCGTCAACTACATGCAGAATGACTGAGTTAAATAACTTTCTGAAGTCAAATTCATCATCAATAACACATCATCATTAATCACTTTAACATCATTCTTCTTGATTAATTTAAGTCAGAATTCATGTTTAGACTTCAAGTTTTTTGAGTCTCTGCTTAAGAATTTTACGTCTTAAGCTCAAGACAAGTTAATCAATGTTGAAGAGTTCATCAAGAAGATGAAGAAACTAACTGAGCATCTAGATGATGAGATGCTTATAACTCAGATCATTTACAAATTCAATGTTAATTTCTTTCGTCGTTCTTGTTTTAGATACTTCGTCGAAGATGAAGTCTGATTAAATGCTCACAATCTCAGCATCGCTCATCTCACTGTCAAGTTAAATGATTATAACGTTGATCTCTTCAAGATCAAGCGTGTTTTCAAGAATAATTCTCTGATCATTGAGTTAAATCTTTCAACATTCATGAAGATTTATTCAATCTTTTATGTCATTCTTTTGAATTATATCACAAGTGATTTTCTTTTGAGTTAATATCAAAAATCTTAAGAACTTGTTGTTGTCAAGAATGATGAAAGATTCTGATATGTAAACAGCATACTAAACTTCAAGCATGATAGATACTATAATTCATCTTTACTCAAATATTACATTGATTGAGAAAATCACTTTTCTACTTGAAAGTCTTTTCATCTTCTGAATAATTGTGAGCAAATGCTTAATAAATATCATTTCGTCAATTTTGTCGTCGAAGAATCATATGTACTGTCATGTGTGATATCTCAATGTCAATGTCAAGAACTTTAAATTCAATCTTCATCATTTCAACTCAGCTCAGATCTGACTCAGATCTTGTTTAAATTTAACTCAGATATCTTGTTTAAATCTGACTCAGATGTGATTCAGATGTATTCTAGTTTCATCTGTGCATCATCATATTAAACTGCATTTCATTTCTTTCTTGCTCAGATCTGACTCAGATCTTGTCTAGATTTAACTCAGATATCTTGTTTAAATTTGACTCAAATGTGATTCAGATGTATTTCAATTTTCTGTGCATCATTACATTAAAATGCGTCTCATCTTGTTTTATTCTTCAGACATCTTGCTCAAATCTGACTCAAATGTGACTCAGATTTATTCTAGTTTCATCTGTGCTTCATCACATTAAAATGCATTCACATCAATTTTCATTTCATTTCAATCTTCATTTTCAATTCTTTCTTATCTCATCTTGTTTCTTTTCATTATTTTGCAAAAACTCAATCTTGAAGAGAGAAGTTACTGTCATGATGTCAGATCATCAATTCAATTTAAAACATAAATCATTAATGTTTTAAATAATTTTGATTCATTGAATTTATTTTGCAGTTCAATGAATCAACTCATTAATTTAGTTTCAACAATTCTGTTTCAATTATTTCAGTCATGTGCATGAACTTCTGCAATCTTAAGTCAATAAAACTATTGTTTAGTCTTGATTCTGCTTAATTCATGTATATAAAAGTTGACTTTTCATTCTTTTCTTTCACTTTTTGTCTTTCATCTTATACATTATCTGATGTATTGTCTTGTATTTAGATTTTATCAAAGTAATAATAATATCAATCTTTTATATTGATAGTATCTTTAGTCTAACTCAGTTTCTGACATATACTCACTGCAATACAAAAACTCTCATTACTTGCATAGCAAGCACACTTCTTGTACATTGTCTTTCTTTGAAAGATGACATCACACAGCGATGCTTTATTCTCAATGTGTAAAACTTAAGCACATTTTATACAAATCACTTTATTTAGAATTTTGAAATCAGCAGCACTTTTTTCACTTATTTTTACAATTGACAGCTGAAAAGCATCAGTAACGATATCAAGAAGTGAAATAAGCAAATCTCATCATCATTCTTTGATTTCGCGAAGTCTGTGAGTTCAACAAGATCATCAATGAAGCATCAGTAATTATTTCTTCTTTCATCATCTTTTAAATTTTCTCTTTAATAGCTGAGATGTACTCAAAAGTTTAAATAGTAAAAGTAATGAGTTTTCAATCAGAATTTGATGATGTTTGCATCATCACAAGCAATTCAACATCAACAACATCATGATTATTACATTTAATCAATGTTTTTTAAGCAAACTTATGATACTGTTAATTGCAGTAATAGTTGTGAAACTTCAAGTTGTGACATCACTTACTTTCATAATAATCTTGATTCAATCATCAGTCAACTTCATCATCTTACAACTCTCTTTAAGCATCACTGCATATTTATGACTCATGATTTAAATCTCTTACTCTTATAATACAAATATACTCAAAGTTTGTTAAAAGTAATCATACAATGATAAAAATATGATCATGATTGAAAAAAGATGAAGTTAAAGAAAATGAGAAGTTAAGAAAAACTGAAAGAGCAATAAACAAATCAACAATTATTATTCATTCTTGTTTACACTTTATCATAATAATAATAATAATAATAATAATAATTCATACACTCTTATGACATCGATTAGATCGACTCATGAGAAAAATCTATGCTATGTGTGTCGAGTGAACAAAATTCTCTGAGGTATAAAATCGCTCGCTGTCTATACGACTGCTACATGCAGTCGAGATGATAAAACTGAGACTTTGTATCAAATTTGTTCATGATGATTGCACGTTAGAGAATGAGTGTTCTTGTCACTCTAAACTGCTTCAGCAGCTTCGTTTTCATCATTATTCTCGCTGTTGTCTTGAGATTCTTCGTGATTGAGACAATGATTCGATAGTTCGTGAAGTCAACGTCTCATAGCATATTCAATCAAAGATGCGTTCAATTTGAACAGTGCATCAGAATATGCTTGACTGTCTGATGACTTCATTCGCAGTCGCATCGAAAGCTATTCGCGCTCAATACATTTCTTGAGTGCAGATAAACATTCAGCTTTATGCGCTTGATTCTGATGTGAGTTGCAAGAATGCTTTTGATTTTCTGAAAATCATCACACATTCTTACTGACTTCTTGAATAGATGAAATCTTTGAGCGAAAGATGTATTAATGTCTGCAATGCATTTCTTGTAGTTTTTTCATCAAAGATCTCATTGACTTTTATGAAACTGTGCAATTGCACATTCACTTGTTTGAATCAACGTTAAGAGATTAAGTCGTCTGCATCTAGACTGTATTTTTGTTCTCTTGCAAATTGAAACATTCAGAAACGTCATTTTTTGAAGATTGAAGAGCGAAAGATGAGTCTATTAGTTTTTATCAGATGAGCATGTATGATCTCACATGCTCATCAAGTCTTCTGTGTTCTGTCATTGATTCAACTGCGTAGTGTGACTTGATTCTGTAGCTTGTTCAGATGAACATGTAGCAAGAATGTATATGTTTCAACTTTCAGCATTTCGATGTTCACTTTCTTGAAGATGTTGATCATATGATGCAATGCTTGATTCTGAAGAGTTTCTAGTCTTCGTTTCTTACTCGACAATTCTTCTTCTTTATCACGTTGATGTCATATTGATGCTTCAAACGTCATTTCTGATCTTATCATCACTGAGTATATCTGTCTTGCTTTTGCGAATGTAGCTTCTCAGATGAAGATCTCAAGTTGACTAAGCATCAGCATCTTGATGACATAATCTGCTTCTATTTGACGAAGATGTGAATTTCATTGTAGTTTCATGTTCAGTTGAACTTCAAGAATTTGTACATTCAATTTCAACTTTATTATTGAGTTTTCTATGCGTAAACTGACTGTCATGTCAAATCTTTTTGACTTGCGAGTGAAGTGTGTGAGTTTGTATTTCTCTGAAGCGAACGTAGCATCATGAATTCGAACTCACTTCGCACAGACGTTGTGTGCTCGACTTAGCGTTTTGCAGATTGATTCTGTGATTTTGTCATAAATCAGAATATTGATGTCATTTATGAAGTCAAGCACTTTGATTTTGATTTCTAAAGCTTCGCATTTTTCGATTAAGCTTGCGTTAAAGAATAGAAAAAGAATCGATGATATGAGGAAATCTTTGCAATATGTCAGCGTTTACTCATTGCATCGCGCTGATTTATTCATCAAACATCAGCGATGATTCTCTGTCTTTCAGAAAGCTGCAAGTTCATTCAACTATGTAGTTGAATGTTCTTCTCATTCTCAGAATGTGCAGAAGTCTGATGTGTGAAACATGATTAAACATCTCAGCGATGTCTAGACTAAGCATGAAGATCACGTACTTGATTTTGCAGTCTCATACTGCGTGTACTTGATCTACTAGTAGATTCAGCGCTGAGATCATGAATCACTTACGTCTCGCTCTCATTTGAGCGTTTGAAAGCATGTGATGAGTCTCAGTAATGTCACTTAATCTTTTGATCATGATTGATTTCAGTGTCTTACTCATGATGTTTAGCAAAGCAATGAATCAATATGTTTTTGAATCGATGTAGTCACTCTTCTTTGATTTGCATAGTACTATTGTTTGAGCTTTTTTGAACTGCTTCAAGTAATATTTGTGAATTACACATGCGTTGAACAATCTGATTAGTATCGAAGTCAGTTCTGTTAGACTCGCTTGAAGCATTTTATTTGAAATTTTGAATGCTTCTGATGCTTTATCAACTTTTACTCGTTGAATCATCTGTCTCATCTCATCTTGCAATAAGACTGAATTGAACGACATTGTCAGTGATATAAACGACTTTGAAATGTCACTGATGTCTGTCTGAGACGATGATGAGAAGAACTTCTTTTGTAAAATCTCTGTTTTTTCTTCGAATAAATCTGCTATGTGATCGAAATCGTCGCTCTTTAGTGATGAAAACTGCGAAAGTTTCTTGAGTAGCTGACTTTTGATTCTGACTTATTTTGCGAAGCATCAAATTGATTTCAATTCGTTGCTCAGCTCATGCATCTGTAATTTAAAATGTGAACGTTTTGCTTCTTTAATGATCTTGTTTTTGTGATCATTGTATTTCAGATAGTCGTTTCATGCTTCTAAAGTACTCTGCATTTTTCATACGACTCATAGTTGTCGCGATTTCGTCACAACTTTCGAGCAGATTTGATTTCAGAAGTCTCATGCTCAATTCAACGATTTTGCTCAAGAAGTAGACTTCTCGATGACTTCTTGTAATGCATGAGTGATCTCAGCTACTCTGTCATCTATCGCTATCTTGTCATTGAGAAAATGATCGACAAGAAGATGTATTCTTAAATGAGTGTTTAATGCTTCTGTGTTCATTTTCTTTCATAATCAACAAGTCGTGAACTGCATGAAGAATGTGCATAGACACAGCTTCATGATAATCGAAAGATGATCAAATTCTTAATGCAAATCAGTTCTCATCTCACATTTGTGTATCATGAACTGTATTTTCTTGCTGTCAAACGCTAAATTTATTGTTGTGAGCTGATTGTGAGTCTCTTTAGTAATTGTGTCTGATTCAAGCAGTAGCTTTAGTCTTACGTTCATAACGATGTCTAGTAAAGCATCAGTCGCTGTGTGATAAGTAAAGCATCTTCTGTCTTCTCAGTGTAAATGATGCAGATTGAAATCTTCTATGATTAGCTGTTCACAGTCATCTTTGATTAGTTCGTTCAGATGAGAAATAGTAGATGATTCTTCTGTGAAAATGATAGACAGCGAGCACGAGTTGTAGACGTTTATAAGTTGTAGTGTCTGTATCTCGTCTTTTGAGTTGCTAGTTTGTAGCTTGATTAAGCAGATGTTTGATTCAATGATTTTCATCATTCATTGATTGAGTTTTAAATACTTGTTGATATAAATGCATGTTCTTGCTTGAGATGATGAGTTTCTCACTAGATGAAAGAAGTTGTGAGTCGAGCTAAATGTCTGTAAAACATTAATGTTGCAACCTTGTTTCTGAATGACTATTATGTCAAATTTACGAATTTCTCTGTCTATCAGAAACGATTTTCGAATTTTCAATGACTTTCTGATGTTGTACTGTAAAATTCGCAAAAAGATTTGATTTATTATAAAGATATCTGTAGCTGTTGTTGATTCTGCACAGAAGCAGCTTTTTGTATGCTTTTAGTCATTGAAAGTCTTTCGCATTTTCTGATTTGATGTTTCTGTATCTGTTCAGACATCATGTTTTCTGAGTCGCTAATCACGCTTGAAGAGTAATCAACTCGTCTTTTCTTGACTTTCATCACTTGTCATGTTGACTCGTTGACGTCTTGACTGCTTGTCATCATCAAGACATTCATTGAACTTAATGAGTTCATTGAACTTATGAGATTTATTGAACTCAAGAAGTTCAGAAAGAAAGAAGAGAATGAGCGATTGTCTTTCAACGCTTCAGAATATCTGATTGATTTATTTCGAAAGATTTCTTCTGATTGCTTTATCTGTAGTTTTCACTTGAAGCATAAGTGTCTTCAGAGTTCGTGACTATTGTTGCAGTTCACGCATCGTCTTCTATTTATTGACACAGCGCACTCTTCAATGTGATGTTTGTCTGTGCATTTAAAGCAGCACTCTTCGTTTTTGCAAAATCTAGCTATATGATCAAAATCAAAGCATTTATAGCACTGTGTGATACAACAGTTCTTTTCAAACAACTTGCATGAGCATTCTTGATACGAGTTCAGCATATCTACGTTTAACAGTCGATTCATCATCGTTTTGATTGCGATCTCTACGATGAGTGATGAGTAAATCTTCTCACTTTCGACTATCTTCTTGAGTCAAGCTATTCTTAGCATCTTTAGATTTTCATGAAGTCTCGCGTTGTTCTTTATCAGTCTTTTGATGATCATCTTCTGATTGCTTGTGTTCAGTGTGATGTGTACATCATGTGCTAATATCGCGAAGCTTCTACGCACTACATGCGCTGAGCTTGCAATTCTCTTCACTCATGCCTGAGACTTTTCTAAAGCTGCTCGAGCTTTCAAGCTCATCATGTGAAGTGCAATGTCTTCGCTTTCAAGCTTGCGAAGTGACACTATTAGATCTCGTTGCATCATCGACATGCTTGCAATTTCTTGAAAGATCTGATTAATTGATTTCTTTTGTATTTCTTTCATCTTTTTTCTCTTCACTATTTTCACTAGAATCTTACGTTTTTTGTTACACTTTATCATTTCAACAACATCATTTACTTGAAAAATAAACAATGTTTATATGCTATTTACACGTCATAATTGCTGTCATCTACATCAATTACACATCATATATATTAT
>JAABUP010006043.1_pt1 | contig 17722 bp, 20 predicted proteins | sample 5559201 | NCBI WGS metagenome assembly JAABUP01 (sample SAMN10711887, study PRJNA513373) | rock metagenome | isolation source: Antarctica rocks | place: Antarctica
TACCCTTTTGTCCTTGACTCCAAATTTGTTTTCTTGTGAAGATTCTGCAACCGCTGACTTCATCCAATGTAATTAGACAAAGCTCCCGCTTCAGTCTGAGATCAAATCTTTGACCACAAGCCCGGCACGGTTCAGTGGTACCTGGATGAAGAGGTTCAATTTGATACCAAGGCCTGCTATTTAGGGCGCCCCTTCAACGACGTCATCCAAAAGGTGGCCCGGCTTGCCAGCCTGACGGCCGATGCGAGCGCACCGACCGAGCTGTCATCTGAGCAGAGGGCGAAGCTAAATCAACATCCCAAAGTGATCCGGCTCTGCCAAAAAAACAAAGCTCTTACTACCCAGATCCATGCGGTGAGATACTGACCCATCAGTGCCGCCAAAGGGACGCACCTCTTTAAGAAGAAGAAAACAGTCGAAGCCCACTTGAATTGTTTCAAAACCCGATTGCGAAACGACATGATTGAGAAGGCCTGAAAACGACACTTCAGGAAAGCTGATACTGTTGCCTTCGACGCTCAATTCTCCGCGGCCGTAGCCGCTCAGACATTCTCACAAGACGCACAATGCGCAAAGCCGATTGAATACCATCTTCCTGAGCGAGCTGTAATGGTTCGTTTGACGTGTACGCCCGCTGATGGCCTGACGGAGCAGGGAAAGCTCACCTGGCGGATCAAAGCGATTGAAGCCAGGGCCGCACTCTGTCATCGACAAGAAAGCCGCCGCCGCTGTTGAACCCAGCCTCATGTTAAACGGGAGGAACCGGACGCGTCTTCAGAGGACTCAACAGAGGACAGGAAAGATCGTTTCCCTTTGATGTGCGGCCCACTCAATGCATCTTCTGCCTCGGGAACGAACGCAAGCCATATCAGGAGCAGATTCACGAGTCACGACTACGCCAAACTCAACAAGATGATGAATAAGGTGGAGAGGCATTTGAGGAAATTTTCACCCCGGGATCAGGTCCCGTGTCCGCATCCTCAATGCAAGGCCGCAACCCTGGTCCTACCGAATGTGATGGCATTCAAGGCCCACACCGCTAGGTTGCACCAAATATTCCTTCGAGACCCAGCTAGATGTTGAATCAATTCAACGGTGATTACGTCTTGCAATTGGTTGAGTTAATCCGGTCGCATGTAAACGAAGCTCAGCCAATGCACAGGCTGTTCTTGACTGATCAGGAAACTGCGAATCATGGATTACTCGAGCCGGCACGGTACCAAGGGTAACAGCGGTGCTACAATTGTCGAAGACTCATCGAGTTTGATGTGAGATGCAATCATCTTGTATTGTAAAAGCCAAGCTTAAAGAGCACCCGTTGGATGATCATCGATTGGCGAGATGAGGAGAACGCCAGTTGGATTTAGTTTAAAGGCCAGAGGGAGCGACGGGGAGGACAAGGTTACCGGCGGTTTAAGTAAAATCCGGATTGAATAATTCTTAAATAGCTATCTCACATCTATAGACAACATCAGCCCACCCGTCTTGAGTTCTGACTTGCACTTTGACCGCGGCCTCAGACGTAGCAGATCTTTTTGATCATTGAAATATCATACACTCACCGCTGTTCGTGCATTTTTCCTTCTTGCCGACTTGCGTTGTATCCATGGCGCCTTGCGGTCTCTTTGAACCGTCCGAAATATGATTTTTGGCGGTTTGAAGGTAACGACCGCAGCCTGGCCTGAATTAATATCCTCTCGATCATCCCATTTTGCCATATAGTCACGGTCCCTTTTTTTTACAGAAGGAAGCGTATCGTATCCCGGAGAATTCCAAAACCTCATTTCACAGCCTTTGTTTCACCTGATGACGTCTTTCTTTGAAAATAGCCCATCATCGTCCAAAATAATGATCAGCTCTTCGAGCCAGAACCTTGAGCAATTAAAAGTGTCCCTTCATGAGACCAATTCGGTGCCATGAATCCCTTCACAACATAAAGAAGTGGAGTTCTTTGAACAATGGATTGATTTAAAGCGTTTTCAAGAGCTCTTTTTCAACATCCAACGTTGGCTCCGCAGCAAGTCAGAAATAAAAAGTGTCAACCTGCAGGTGCTTTCCTCTTATTGAATGACCAGTAGGTGGGCACTCTGCGACACATAAAACCCTCAAAGTCATCAACAGTCCGGTCAATATTGACCAGGGTCTCCTCGGTCCTAATGAAGAACATTGTGCCAACATCGGCCCGCTTGTCATCGTTCAATGGACAAATGCCCGTGATCTCGGTCAAAGCAAAGATACCTATCTTCTAGTGCCTACTTGATGAGAAAGGTGCATGTAATCCAGGTCTAGGATCCCAGCGTACCTTAGTGTTTACCCGATATGTATTTAACCGCTGATGTCTAACTTGAAATGATAGGCACGTGCTGAGGCGTAGATAAAAAGCGGGGAGTCGATAGGATCAAAAGCTTAAACGGGATGCTTTAGATTTAACCTGACTACATGTAGAAAAGTGGGGTATTTCTGTTTGGTGGTGCACTGAGATCATGAGGCGGATGAGGCCTTACTCGCACCGCTCTCGATCCCCAAAGTCAGCCATTAATATTCTCAAGGACACTACTATGGCCTATGACCTGTGTAAACAGATCGCAGAGACCAAGAACGAAATCGCCGTTCCGTATTCTGTATGACATCACTCATCGTTGTGTGACCTACTTTCTATTTCATTCTCAACTTCCCTTTCATTTCCTTTCCTTTCCTGTCTCTTCTTTCAATAATCCACATCTCGCCGTTTCTCCCAAGCTTTAGAACACTCTCGACTTGCTGTTCTCATCATGCGTTTCACTTCAATAATAACTCTGTCTGCCGTGGCCGCTGGCGTCGCGGCGACTCCATTCAAATTCCCACTACCAGATGGTTTTCCTACTCCCAATCCCACCCAGCTCGCCGAGATTGAGAAGGAAGCTCAAGGCACACTCCCTAATACGCCGCTCCCAACAAGCCTGAAAAGCACCGGAATCACGACCCTGCAACTCCTCGCACTGAATGAAATCTTCGAAGTCGCTTATTTCACCGAGCTACTCGCGAATGTCACCAACAATGTCACGGGCTACGATACCGCATCTATTGCACCCATAGACAGAACATATGTACTCGACGCCATCACCGCCGTCGTAAACGTAAGTAACATAGCCTTCCAGATTGCCTAGGTTTACCCTTGCTGACCCGGACTTTAGCAAGAGAAATTGCATGCCGCCGGCGTGAACGCCATTCTCGAAAATGCGAACCAAACCGCCATCATGCCCTGTGAATACCAGTTCCCAGTCTCAAACTTCACGCAGGCCGTAACCCTCGCTCAAACCTTCACCGACATCGTTCTCGGCACGCTCCCCGTAGCGCAAGCCTTGTTCGCCGCCGACGCCGGCGATGAGGCCGGCCTGGTCCCCCTCTTCGGCTCCATTCTCGCCCAAGAAGGCGAGCAGACCGGCTTCTATCGCTACGCCCAGAAGAAGACGCCGTCCGCGGCCCCGTTCTTGACAGGCGGCGCACCCAGCTTCGCCTTCACTGCGATCCAAATGTTCATTGTCCCGGGCTCATGTCCGCAGCCCCTCTCCGCCGTCAACCTGACAACTTTCGGCCCCTTGACCGTCGTCACCACGCCGCAGCCGGTGAACATGACGCTGGAATTCGCCGTCCCCGGAACCGTCGCCCCGTCTACCAACTCGATTGTCTACCTCTCTGGACAGAACCTGCCCGTGACGGTTCCAATCTCGGCCGTGACCTCCGTGGCCGGCATGTCGCACTTCAACGCCAGTTTCCCGTTCGCGTCGGGCTTTGCGAATGGATTGACCATTGCCGCTTTGGTCAATGGGACGGGCCAGACCTACATGAGCAATGCTGCTGTTTCGGCGGCTACTGTGTATGGACCGGGTCTTATTGAGGTCAACTAGACGTTCTTGGACGGAGGAGAAATATCTACCTTAGTTTATCACGCACCCTAATTAATTTATAAAGATGTGAAGAAGTTGATCCATATTCCAAAGTTTAGCTGGTGATAGATCCTCCGAGCCAGTTGGCGAGTGCCACCGGTACGTCCCATCCGTCAGGACTCGACGTTTTAGCTTTATGATCCGAGGCTCAAGAACGCTGTATCTTTATATTTTTAAGCGGAGTTCGGGAGGCAGTCTCGGGAAGCATGTGAATGTTGAAAGTGTAAAGAACTTCCGCGACGGTCTAGCCGTAACTCGTACATGCGACGGCATCTCAGAAAGTCGAACTATGTCGGTGGTGTGTGTGCTTCACTGTCTAAATACCCAAGGTGAGTCAGCAAGAGACAAGAGAATGAGCGGGCAGACCAAACCTCGTTCTCATCCTTCACGTCCATGTGTACCTCGCCAAAACCACAACCTTGTTCCCCAGGCAGCCGGTGCAATGTAGCACTCCCTATGCTAGAAGGGGTCCATCCAAGACTAACGCATCGAAGTACCGCATGATTCCTGTTGATTTGTATCAGAGATTGTGATCGTGCCGTCGACTGTGGGTCAGAAGCTGTGTTACAGGAAAGACATGTTCGACGTGGAGGCTTCGGGTTTGGTGAGGGTCGTGAGCTCGTCTTAGCTTCACTCCAGAGTGAGCCTCTGGAGCTACTAGACACCAGCACTGACGTTGAAGTGCGAGCTCGGCGCTGGTGCACCTCTCCACCCCCCGGTGGGTATGAGGAGGCGCCCGGGGTAGGTCGCCCTACACCTGGGAAGCTTCCTGTGCAGAATTAGCTGGGACACAAGAAAGCTTGCAAAGACGGATGGACGAGTGTACGCGACAGAATGAAGAGCGGATTAGTGAGATGCAAGCCGTCAATACTAATCTACGAGTCAAAGAGACGAGTAGAGTTCCAGTCAGGCCCCACCCTGAGCACGAGGACCGCGTCGCCGAGGCGTCACAGTCACATCGTACTCAGGAGGTGAAGCGTGGCGCAAACCCTGCCCTTCTCGGATGGCTCGTAAATTAGTATTGATGGCTTGCATCTCACTAATCAGCTCTTCGCCCTGGCGGGTTTGCTTATCCATCCATACTACCACGAAACCGGGAACAGGAGTGGGGTACTTCCTTGAGAGCCACCAAACGAAGAGGCCCACGACCACGGCGGGAACCCAGCCTCTGAGCCAGGCGCCAATGGCACCCACGGTATTCAACAAGTCAGTACTCACTGTGGATCCGTCGACGGGGAAGTACTTGTACTTGTACTTCAACAGAGTGTAATACGCTACAACGTTACAGATTGAAGAGGAATTCTGTAGAAAAGGCTAACCTTGGAGAAAGGAGAAGAACGGAAGTTCAAATCGCGGTGTAAGCTTAAATGCTCAAATTTTAAGCTTCCGCGTGTATTTATCCAAAAGGGAAGGCGCAACTGGCAAGAGAGCAGTTGTCATGAGTAAGAAAGAACGTCTGCTGAAAAAGGGCCTGGAAGTTGAGAGTTCAAGTATTGGGTGGAAAGCGCAGTGCCGGGAAAGGCGTGCTCAATAGACAGCGTTCGCACCGTGTGCTTAGACAAATGCTAGAGAACAATGTCTAAGTCTACATGATAACGATGTACCTTGATGATCATATTTTAGCAACTTAGAATCTTAGCCTCGCGCCATGCGGGAGTTGGCATGTACCTTCATGATCATTTGAGCATACTGAAATCTGAGCCTAGAGCCAGGCTGGAGATAAGCGAAGCCATCGGCTCGTGTGCACGGTTGCTCGTGTCGGTACCCCCACAGAGCATATAACCCTTCCTTTGTATTCTCCGACCACGTATTGTCAATAGATGCCATCCCCGACCACGTATCCAATGGATGAAGCTTCCAGCAATGGTAACAAAAAAGCAAATTGGGGATATCTCTTTGTAATAGTAGTAGGAAGCGTCTTTTCTCTTGCTCATTAGCCTGAATCCGTAAGGCATACCAGGAGCGATCACCCAAAACTCTTAATAATGAGCGACTGCAAAGTGTTAGAGATCCAGCCGAATCTAGGGCCAGGTGATCGGATATATGTTGTAGAATCTCTGTAGGCAGGCATTCTAGCCTTGAAGCGCCGTAGCGAGCGTCGTACGTTGGGAGGGAATGCCACAAGGCTAGCACTGAAGTCAGGATAACACCCATTGGGCTGGTCAGAATTAACGTCTCGCACTGTCGCTCATTTGATGCTCTTCGCAACGAGGTGTTCGGCAGGAGTTCCGGACCACGATTGGCTTGGCCTGCCGTCCTATGTGCCTGCAAAATCAAGACGCTAGGACAAGGCAAGAGATCAGTCTCTCCGCAGACGTGTAGAAAGAGAGGACTAGGCTGAGAAGATTTGGCAGAGCAGCACCGGCAGCCTGTTAGAAGTTGGTGGATATACTAAGCCACTAGCGAGTCACGTGACCTGACGTCTGTAGCGCGAGCAAGGGCAGGGAAGCAAAGGCATGAATTGCAGGAAACTACAGAGTATATGGAGTAAGAGGACGAGCAGTGGCTGATTTAGAGCTCCGGGTAGTCAGCTACTTTGACTGAGATAAGGTATTGAGAAGACAGCTACGGTAAGATACAGACTCAGACGAAACAAGTATAACGCGTAGATCGTGTACTAAAATTAGAGAGCGAAGAGTCCTCCAAAAACAGCGTTGGACCCATCCATATGCAGATGCACAGACAGGCCGCGTCGCGTCTGCCCGATTGGACCTCCACACAGGCCTCCACTGCGAGTATGAAGTCCGGTGGATTTGACAGAGCACCAACATCTGCCACTCATCATTATGGCAGACAAGGAAGCTACCGTCTACATTGTAGATGTTGGACTATCGATGGGAGAGAAGCATAGTGGGCGGACAGAATCGGATCTGGAATGGGCGATGAATTATGTCTGGGATAAGATAACAAGCACAGTAAATACAGAACAGCATCCTCAATCGGGAACCTTTGGTTGACTACGACAGGTTGCGACAGCGCGAAAGACCGCGACTGTTGGTGTCATCGGCCTCCGCACAGATGGTATGAGGCACGTCTCGACATAAGCGTAGCAGCAGCTGATGCCGCTCAGGCACGAGAAATGAGCTCGGGGATGAAGATAACTACGAGAACATTTCAGTCTTGCAAGAGATTGGCCAGTATGACTACCGCAGACCAATGCGACCACCAGCAGGCTGACCGCAGTAGGACCCTCATGCCAGACCTCAGGAACTTGCGCCAGAGAATCAAGCTAAGCAGCACTGACAACGGAGATGGTATGTTGTGCTTCGCAGATAGATTACGCTGTTCTGAAAGGGGTATGCAGCCATCTCAGCCCTGGTCATCGCTATCCAGATGATTACCAAGTATTGCAAGAAGCTCAAGTATCGGCGCAAGATTCTACTCATCACGGACGGACGAGGTTCCATAGATACAGATGATGTCGCCGACATTGCGAAAAAGATCAATCAAGATGAGATGGAACTGATCGTGCTGTAAGCGTATAAGAGTCTCAACCCCATTCCCTTTACTTACGGATGCACAGCGGCGTCGACTTTGATGATCCAGAATATGGGTTCAAGGAGGAAGACAAAGATCCTCTCAAAGTACGAACTCGATATCGTCGTTCTCTTGATTAAAGTGCTAACGATGCAGACAAGGCTAAAAATGAGGAGGTACTCAAAGCCCTAGTGAATGGTTGCGACGGCGTCTTTGGAACCCTTGAGCAAGCCATTACGGAGCTTGGCCAACCCCGGCTGAAGTCTACTCGACCAGTGACGTCCTACAAGGGCCAACTTACCCTTGGAGATCCAGAGCAATACAAATCAGCTATGTGCATAGATGTTGAGCGATATCCCCGAACCATGGTGGCCAAGGCTTCCACCGCAAGCCAATTTGTCCATAATCCCCATTTGTCGAACGGCCACGCCAGCACCCAGTCATCGGCAACAATCGTCCCAGACGGTGATGCTCTTGAAGGCGGACAGAACGCAGCTAATCCTAACGGCTTGACCTCTGTCAAAAATGCCCGCACTTATCAGGTCATAGATGAAGAAGCACCGGGCGGCAAGCGTGACGTCGACCGAGAAGAACTGGCCAAAGGTTACGAATACGGAAGAACAGCTGTGCATATCAGTGAATCTGACGAAAACGTGACGAAGTTGGAGACCAAGGCTGCGCTTGAAATTATTGGCTTCGTGCCGATGGCCAAAGTAGGAACCTTCCCCTAGTCGTGGCGTCAGGGCTAACTGACTGATGTAGTACGAGCGGTACATGACCATGTCCACTGCTTGTCAAATCATAGCTCAAAAGACGAATGAAAAGGCTAAGATGGCAATGTCATCTCTAATACATGCTCTATTCGAGCTTGAAGACTACGCGGTAGCAAGACTGGTGACAAGAGACGATAGGAGTCCGGTGTTGGTGCTACTTGCGCCCGAGATAACCCCTGATTACGAATGCTTGGTTGATGTCCAGCTTCCATATGCGGAGGACTTCCGCTCCTACAAGTTTCCACCGCTGGACAGGGTCGTCACCGTGTCTGGGAAGGCGTTGACGGAACACCGCAATCTGCCCAGCAATGTGTTGGCCACAGCAATGAGCAATTACGTCGATCAGATGGACCTTTCGACATTTGGTACAGACGACAATGGGTACGCACCATGTTAACCTCAGCAGCATATCTGAACTAACGTCTCTTAGGGCACCCGCCGAATACATGCGGATGGAAGACACCTTCTCTCCCGTCCTACATCGTATCGACCAAGCAATACGCTGGCGCGCCGTCCACCCTACCGAACCAATACCACCACCCTACGAGATCCTAACGAAATTCTCCAAGCCGCCGGAAGAACTCCAAAGCAAAGCGAAACGTCACCTGGAGAAGCTCATGGCCGCTGCAGACGTAAAGAAAGGCCAGCTCAGCCCACGAATCTTACCTACATGCGATATACAGCTGACACAACACAGTCCCACCGAAACTCAAAGGCCGAAAGCGAGACCGCAACACAGTAAAACCCCTCTCAGGCCTCAACGTCGACGATCTCCTCGGCCGCGAAAAACGCGCCAAAATCTCCCTCGCCAACTCCATCCCCGAATTCAAGCAAATGCTCGCCACGACCGAAGACCCCAACGCGATCCAAGACGCCGCGAAACAAATGGCCGCCATCATCGAGGCGCAGATCTCGCACAGCCTCGGCGATAGCGGGTATGGTAGAGCGATGGAAGGTTTGAGGGTGATGAGGGAGGAGTTGATCGAGTTAGAGGAGCCGGGGGTTTGGAATGCGTTTGTGAGGGAGTTGAAGAGGAAGATTCTGAAGGGCGAGTTGGGGGGTGAGAGGAGGGAGATGTGGTGGGAGGTTAGGAAGAATCGGCTGGGGCTTGTGGAGAAGAGGGTGTCGGCGTTGTCGGATGTTACGGAGGAGGAGGCTAAGGAGGTGAGTTTCTTCCTGAGCTTGTTGGTGGGTTTGATAGCTTACAATCGTATAGTTCCTTTCTTCCAGATGAATGGATGCCGGTGTTGGAAACCCAACGCAGGTTCTCGGACTCTCGTGGTAAATCTAGCATGGCGCTGTGGCGTATCGTATTTGCTGAAACTGAGCCCACCATGGCGATCTCCCATTCATGACTGCAACATTGTGCGTAAAAAGAATATGGTCGGCAAAGTTCTTCACATTTTGTCAGAAGTCCCAGGTTGTAGGCACGATGTGCTGGGCGGCTCACTCGTGGCTTAGCTTTCAGAGTGCTTCTTACCTTACAATCACGGACAAACGCAGGCTGGTGGAGAGCAAGAACTGATTTCCTCCAGACATATGATATTAGAACGTATTCTGACTGCTAGAAAGGGGTATCTCTCAAAACATCAAAACATCATCCCCCTACCACCACCACCACCACCATCATCATCAACAATCACCCTTCGCTTCCAACTCCCTAACCACCCTCGCAGACTCCGCTTCCCTAACCCAATCCTCAATCCTAGCTCCCACATCCCCCACCAGCGTCTCATACTGCGGTCCGATAAAGAACAACCCACAATGCGCCCCGACTTCATCCACGCCCTCCATGTACACCCTCACCCAGCAAGAATCTCTCTTGCCGTCGATCTTAGGTGGAAGCATGCAGAATTTCTTATCTTTTTTCTTCTTCTCTGCTGGTGGGGGTTTCGACAGGACCGTTTTATCCACCTTGTCCGCTTTAGGAGTTGGTGGCTTCGGTTCAGGGTTGAGAGTAACTTGACGTTTCGATTCCTCCTTCTCGTCCTTGATGCGCTGCTTCTCGTCCGCTTTGACCTGCTTCTCGCGATCCTGGCGGGCTTTCTTCTCGCGCTTTTCGAGGAGTTTGCGGCGGTCTTTGATGGCGTTTTCGCGGTCTTTGAGAGCGCGTTGGTAGGTTTTCAGGATGCGGGCGTGTTCTTTCTCGGCGAGTTTGCGGGCGTCTTTGTCTATGTATTGGGTGGGGTCGAAGGGAGGCGGTTCGGTGGGGACGGGTGGAATTGGTGGGAGAGAGGACATTTGTGGGAGTGAGGGGGGTGATATTAAGGAGTTGTCTGTTGGAGAGAGGGTTGGGCGGTTGCCGGGAGGGTCAGGTGGAGGGTTTTCAGGCATCGACGGCGTGAAGTGCGTTTCGTCGTCACGGATGTGTGATGGATCGGAATCATCAACAGGCATAGGATCGATGGCGTTCATTTCTCCGATCTCTGAAGAAGCGCCATCACGGTCCAGCAGGCCATGCTGGCTCTCCTGCAGGGACTCGTCTGGATCTTGGAATGGTTGCGGAAGTATTTGTCCATCTCGATGCTCTTCGACTGAGATGCGCGGACTTCTTGATGCCGATCGTGTGCTTGAGTTTGTAAGAGCCGGATGGGCTGACAGACTCATATCATGCATTTCAATTTCCGCCGGCCTCGGAGAGCTAGCCCTCTGGTCCAGGTGTTCTGTTTCTGGTACCTTCAAGGCCTTTACTCTTCCGGTACTCGCTGTATAGTAGTTGACGAACCTGACTCTCGGCTTCTGTTTCCCACCTTGATATTGGTCGTGACTGAACTCATTCACATCCTCTAAGTTTCTGATTTTCGCATAACGGTTCCTAAGACCTTTATAGTCGGCAAGGCAACCACCGAACTCTAGATGCGATGTCACGTAAGATTTGGTAGCTTTGGTGAGACCATCGGAATGCTTCGTAATGAAATGCATTGCATTGTCCCACCCAGTACGTATAGGTATTCGAACATCATTTGGAAACGGTGGATTGTAGTTCGGGTCATGTGGAGGCGAAGCGAACGGGGATAACACACTGTCTGCGTCTATCGGTCCCGGAGCGGTAGAGGCCAAAGCTGGCATAGTCGACGTTGAATCAAAGTAGCCTCTTTGTGGGCCAATTGAAGACGGAGTATCATACATCGGAGAGGAAGCTGCAGGAGAGGTCATTTGCCGTAATGAAGCAATTCCTGCATCTGTCTGCAGCGGCTGCGTACCCGGTGGATCTGGCGCAGGCCTGAAAAGACTACCAATGCCGCTGACAACTACACCAGGGTGCATGCCGAGGAACGGAGTATCAAAGCTGATCGTTCCAAGAATCCTATGCCGGAAATATTCTCGACTAGCAGGTGAGTAGGGGGACAGAAGAGCCACTTCGGCAGAGAGGATGCCTCCCATGCTATGACCTATGAAGATCACGTCGGTATTTGGTGACTCATGTGGACATAGCCTGGGATTCAGGTGTCAGCTATATCTGTTCTGGTATTGCGGTTCAAACATTACATATATGGTAGTTTACCAGTTACTGAAGTCGTCTCTTGCAAACTCGATCGCCCTTTTTGACTTGTACCTAGGATATATCTTTGTATGCACCACATGAGTATCGGCCAACGTTATCGTGACCAGATTGTGAACATGTGCTGGGAAACTTTGAAAGCTGGTCTCATTGCCCAGAAAGCCATGAATGTAGATGAGAAGCAGGATTCTCCGGCCATCTCTGGCGGATTCTGCTGGCACGAGAGACTGCGTTGACGAGGAACGTGGATCTTGAGAGGACCATGAACGCGTCAGTGGCCGAGAATGATGCTCTTGAGCAGTTTCGGAGTATGGTGGTGGAGGTTGCGAGTAAGGTGTAAGGTGTACTGTTCCAGCTCGTGGAGGCAATCGCGGGGCAAAGCCATCCTGAGGCCTGCCGGATGGCGATGGTGATCTAGAGAGACTGCTTTGAGATGATGCCGGCGAGTGCCCCTGCTCTGAAGCCATAGACAAGGCAACCGGATAGATACTGCAGGATGGCGCAGATCAATGTCAACTGTTGTCGGATACATCGGGAGCTGTAAAGAGTGGGACTGTTATTACTCCACTGACAAGGTTGTGGTGTTGCGGGGATGATGAATGCTGTCAGAATCACATTGGCTCTGCTCACGAACTACGATGTGCTTCTGCGTTAGGACAAGACAATGAGTTTTGGATATTAACACAATTGTTTGGTTAGCTACAAGCATGAACTGTAGAAGTTGTGTATTGCGTATCAATTCCCGGAGTCATTGTGCGTTCAGCATTAGACTGTCGTGCAAGCCAGCGATCTCCATCAGCCTGCATCGACCGAGATCCTGCATGAATAAGGTAATCGATTGAGTCGCTCCTCCAGTTTCCCCGTTTTGATTACTGTCTCGATTCTTTGCATTATTGCGGCAGAAAGCACAACAGCCTCTTCGCTTACAATTGCGCTTCCGCTGTGCAGGAAATAAGGAAATGAGGAGATGAGCAGGCCGTCTTGGTTTGCAATCCATCTCCACACTAGTAATCGCATGAAAGCCTTGGGACGAGTGTGAGAAAGCCATCGCACATCGGCGACCATGGAGTCTGAGCGCTGTGCAATCACTGGGGGATTCCCCTATGCTGTTGAGTTGAAGACGACTACCGTATCCCTTATATATGTTCATTCAGGATCTCTCTAGCGCACCCGAATCTCTCCTTTGACCGTTTGACGACGGTATATGGGGGAATATCGTATACCTGTATGTTGTGACTGGGGTTTTCCGTCCACTTGCTGCAATTTACGCGTCAATTTAAATATTTAGCCGTGAATGTTGACTCTCGAACAGTCCGGCTGAAGCCGTCTCTCGTCTAATTCCCTCGATCTGGTCAAGCGTGAAGATTCAGGAACAGCAACACTAAGGCATGAGTCTCTCCTTTGCCGATCGACCAGTCTTCATCCACCACTCAACCCTCCACCTCCGCTCTCTATACCTCTCGTCGACTGGGACACGTCGTCGACGACCCTCGTCAGGCTTTGGGGACGCTTGGAGGATATAAGAACATGGCGCAGGTTGAGCGCATGCATTGAAACACGGGCGCAGATATACAGGAGCGAAGAGATACACGTAAACCACCAAGATCTTAATCCATATCATTGGCATCAGAACATCTGGAGCCATCCAGCGATGCACATATACTAGAAGGTGGGAAAAGAAGTCGCTGTTCCTCCCACGGTCGCACAGCACAGAAGCTGATCGTATCTTAAGCACAGCATCAGAAGCCATCCTCGCCAGTCATTGGTTAGACAGGTGTCCACTCCTTCAGGAAAACAACTTCGACGCAAACGCAGCCGATCTTCGGTTTTTTTTCAGCATTCACATCCGCTCCTTAACGCCTTTAATAAGCTATTTGAGCTTCAACATCACTCCTTTGCGTACTGGCTCAGGTCTGTCACGACGATAAGTCCATTTGGACTCGACACTCATTGAGACAAAACACATTTGACCGGCACTGGTCTACCGAATACATCATAAGTAACAATTATTGGAATTCTCAGTCATTGGTGCTATCATATCCTCGCCTAATAATTAGAAGGCGGCGTTGCTCAAGACGACGTGCATCCGTCCCTTTGTGTCTCCTTCGCTGACGGGATCCCGGCACATACATCTAATGGAACAGCCATCGAAGAGACAAAGGACATCTAGGATCCTAGGGCGGTCAAGTACGGATAGCTCATGGTCTGAAAGTGGTAGCATGAGCTCCACTGGAGTGGGAACGGCGGATGTTGATGAAGATCATGGAAATCCCGAGGAGTCATCGTCAGGAGGAGGGTATGCAAGCGCATCACTGGAGCTCCGAACACCAGGGAACCCCAAAGAAAAACAAGGAGGATCCCTCGGGAGAGGCCTAGCTCTATGGGCTAGACATCGACGACTACATCAACGGCAAAACGTGTCAGACCAGGGCCCAGCATCGATAGGAGCTGTGAAGACGGTCATTGAATCAGTTGTGCAATTCGTTGTTGAGAATGGTCAAAGCTCAATCGCTGCCCTGACGCTACCCACCGTGCCAACTGTCGTATCTTTCCCAAGTTATGGCCAGCTCACAGTGCCAGCTGTGCCAACTTATCCATCATTCCCGCCTCAGACACTTCCTACAGTCCCAGCTTACCCTTTCACCTCAGCAGCCGCTGCAACTTTAGGGGCAACAACGGCGATGCCGTCTCCAAGCAATGCAGCTACTTCAGCTCCAGCCGCCGGACCCGAACGCTCGTCGGCATTTCAAGGCTCGAACTCAAGCGGGATAGCCGGCTCGAGCTCATATGCACCACTCACATCAACACTACCTACGCCTTTGTCATTAAGTTCCGTCCAGTCGTCTTCCAGCATCTCGTCAATCCTTTCCCAGATGTCTCAGGCCAGTAGTCTCCCAGTGTTCCCTTTGATGACTGCTGGCGGAAATCTCAGCAGGATAAGTGAGTCATCTGCGCTCAACTGCTGTGGTTCATTGCCTAATATATGTCCGTTTTAGCATTCACGTCTTTCGATGGCAGCACTACATTCACTGGCACAAGCACTATCAACCTAAACACTATCTCCAACTCCACATCACTCACATCCTCTACGGCATCTGATCTTTCAAGTTCTCTTGGCATAACTGTCACCAGCTCATCCACTACATCTTTACAGTCATCTAGCAACACCATTTCCACATCATCGACCAGTTCATCTTCACCATCAGCCATTGAATCGTCAAACATCGGCAGCAGCTCATCTGGTACAGGTATTGACGCTGGTGGTCTTGCGACTGCAACTGGCATAGGGGGTAGTAGTTCACCGAGTGGAGGGCCAGCAGGCAACGGCGGCAACAGCAGCAACACTGGTAACAGCACCGCTCCTCCTACTCCCACAGTCGTTGGAAGTGTTGTTGGCGGTGTCGCTGGTCTCGCAATCCTTGTTGTACTCATGCTTTTCCTGTTCCGTCGGTATCAACGAAGGAAACGAAATATTCAAGCTCCGGCAGTCGACGATTCTGAAGTGGCTCCGCCCAGTACAGCGCAATCCGGCGCCATGACTCAAAGGTCCAGCAATGTTCCCTTAGCCGCGGCCGCTATTGCTCCTGGCTTCTTCAAGCGATTACGGCCGCAATCGGGACAGACCATGGCAACAACCGAAACGGCGCCAAGTGAGCGGGGCTTTCAAAATCTAGGTGGTCGCAAGCTCCCATCTGTGTTTACGGCAGGACGTGATGGCTACGGTGGTGGCCATGACAAGGAACCCCTTTCAGGCTCATCTTTCTACCGCGACAGCCAAGGCTTCTACGGCGGGCCAAGCTCCCCATCAGCTCCCGGGTTTTCTGGCGCTTCTGCTGGGCCATCAGGCCATGGACCTGCAGCGGGCGCTGATGCAGGGGACAAAGAAATTGCTGTCATGAGGCCGGGTCCTGCTCGGACACCTGTAACTTCGCAAGGAGGTTTCGAAGTATTGCCAAGTCCACCCCGAGGTCCTTCGACCCCCAGAGGCACGCCTCCGCCGCCGATCGGAACGAATACAAGGGATGCTATTGGAAGAAGTCGTCCATCGTTCAACGGGTCAAGAGGCTCGAGATTCACCGAGGAGACTGCATGATACGAACTGAAGTTTGCAGTCTTCACTTCATTAATCATATTCCCTCAGCGATCTCTTCTTTTTTTTTTCAAAGCATGACGTTCGAGTTTCTTGTGCACTCAATGCTGCAAGAATCTTGGTACGTACCGTCCTGACCAGCAAAGGTTACAGGCTGTGTCTTCTATGTACCCAAGACATGTCACGGCGTTTAAGTATGATACTTCTTCGATACCAGTCCAATACCTCTTTGTCTACGTCCAATTTTCTTTCATCTCGCTCATCTTCGGCGTGGACTTTTTTCGAAAACTTTCCCATCAAAGCTCGTGCAGCTGGACTGCTCGCGCTACCTGAACACCACAGCTCGATGCCAACAGTCCTTCGTTCCGTGTGTGTCAATCTACCTGCATTGCGAGAGGGGCTTGTCTTGGCTTGGCATAGCATAGCATGGCTTGGCTTGGGTTCACTTCATGTCGATACCATATCTGCGCATTGCGTCTTTTCATAATCGTAATTAGCGCCTTTCATGGCTTACGTTCTGGATGCTTTTGAGGAGGAACGATACCCGTGCTGCGATTGAAGTGGATAGGACTGGATGGTTGTGTGTGCTTGGGAGGCTCTAGAGGAGCTCCATATCAAATCAAAGAAAGTTAACAAAAAAAAAGGTGGTAGATTCGTTGTGATGCGTTATGTCTTGCTTGAGGGTGATTGGAGTGATCGACTAGCTACCGCTGCTTAAAGCAAACCAACATAGCAGTAAACGACCCTCTTCGAATCCTCCCCCCAAGATCCCACCCATATCCGCAAAGTACCCCCATAAGCCAGCGAGCGTTACTGCCTTCCTCCCCCGTAAACCCAAACCCGACAGTAAACCCTCAAAGAGGACCTCACTCGGATCCGTCCATATCCCATACTCCACCCGACCGACCACTCACTTCTTCCTCCCCTTGACAGCGGCCTGTCCTTTCTCGCTGATTCCCAATTTCTTCCTGCAGTCGGGACAATACCACTTCGTTGTCCGGCCGGGCGGTTCGCTGAGGCCGACGCATTCGAGGTGGAACCATTCCCGCTCGCACTGTGCCGGATAACCTTATTGTCAGCCAAGCTCCATCGAGCAGACAATGAGATGAAGAGGTATGAGCAACGGTAGGAAAATGGGGAGAGACAGACATCACTGTTCTCACAACAAATCATAGTCCCGAAACTCACGTCCCCACAAAGACAATACCTCGGCTCATCCGGATCGATCTCCTCGCCCGCCGTCTCTTCATCAACCCTCATCTCCTCTTCTTCCTCCTTCGGTTTCTTCCCTGCGAGACCACCGCCCCGCTTCCTCGGCGCCGCTTTGCGTCGTCCGACACTGACCGCCGCGCCGCCGTCTTGGCTGCTGGTTACGGGCCCGGGAGCGGGGCGCTTGCTGCGGCGGGCGGAGAGGCGGGCGGGTGTCGGTTCGCGGGCTGGGACGCTGGCTGTGCTGGCGCGGCGGGCGCGGTCGCGGGTGGATGTGGAGGGTGGTTCGACGGAGGTGGTGGAGGGTGGTCGTTGGCGGGAAGGGGGCCGTGAGGCAAGGGCGATGTCAGGGGATGGGGCTTTTGGCGCGATAGATGGGCGTCGAGACTTGTTGGTTGCTGCGGCGGCGGATCTCTTGGTTTCTGTTGGGGAAGGCATGGCTGGGGTGGAGGCTCGGGAGGAGTGGCCTGCTGCTGCGAGTGGGATGGAGGTGGTTGTTGTTGTAGTGGTGGTTATGACGGGAGCTGGCGTTGCTACTTTTCGCTTCTTGGGAGTCGGGTTTGTAGGTGACGTTGAGATTCCGGGTTCGGCCTGGCTGTCCTCGTGCTTAGGCGTTGTATCTCTTTTCCGTTTCCTCGCAGGCGATTTAGCTACCTCCTTCCCTTTATCCTTGGCAGCGTTGACGACTACGCTTTCTCCAACATCGTCTGTTCTCGGACTGAATAAATTGCTGATCACACTGCCA
>JAABUP010006044.1_pt1 | contig 17722 bp, 9 predicted proteins | sample 5559201 | NCBI WGS metagenome assembly JAABUP01 (sample SAMN10711887, study PRJNA513373) | rock metagenome | isolation source: Antarctica rocks | place: Antarctica
GCCCGCCCCCCCCCCCCCCCCCCCCCCCCCCCCCCCCCCCCCCGCGCCCCCCCCCCCCCCCAGAGGTCAGAAAAGCTTGGCAATGAGAGAAATATCTATGGAAAGGTGGAGAAATAAAAAGACGCCGCGGTAATTCGGGAGCGGTTCATCTATATTCGAATCCTCTTGCACTGAGCACAAACCAATGTAGAACCGAATCGAGTATTTTTCTGCAACACAGTCTTCGAGCGGTCGTAGACTTTGATCAGCTTTTCTGGAAAACCAAGGCATACATCTATCTCTACGTAAAGCAGCCCGGTTTCGATTGTTTTCCCATTCTTTCAAAATCTTTCCAGGTTTGGAAGATTTCGAATGTTGTGGTATGGGGGGGCCCAATCGCCAGGATCAGATGGATGTTCCGACTCTCCGCTTTGCAACTGTGAGGATATGTAGGTGAATTTGGCGGCAGCGCGGTGGGGGAATCAAACGTCTGGGGCAGCGAACGGTTTGTTCCGGAAGCATATGATAAAGCTCACTATGTGTGAGTCGATACGAAACGTTGTATAGAGTCGACAACTCGTTGATCGGCTTCAACCTGTGCAGGCGGTCGCTTAATGCAGAATGCTATTCAGCTATCCATCGTGATAGGAGCTATTCTTATGAGCGCATCTAAAGGGTACGGCCTGCGTGTTACTTGAACGAACCTGCTGTCCAGGTATGCTGTCATTGATTGGAGCTAGTTAACATAAACCTGAATTACACGTAGAGATGATACCAACTTATACAACGCCTCAGTAACATCTTCTCCTAAAGCTGCCTCTGCAAATTATCTGGCGTTGCCAACCTTACAGAGACGTATCTCTGTTCACCGTCAGTTCCAAATCCAACATTTAACAAAAGACACATATACTATCTTTCGCTCTTGTTTGGTTAATACGTCCCTCTTCGATGCTGTTTCCTCCTGCTAGCAGAGCCACCATTCAATCTTGGAGCTCAGACATTGCTTTCTCTGGCCTGGGCAGACCCAGTTGGAGTCGATTGCACGAAAGACTCGGCCTTGGCGAATGGGAAAGCTCCCAGCAAGGCAGACTGCCAGGCTGCCATAGCCCTCATGATAAGGGAGTAAGACTAATTCGGCAACATTGAGCTCGAATTCCTTGCTTCAAGCGCTGTGCCGCGATCGAGCCCCGGAAGGCCACCCCAGAAGACACCTCGCAGCTACCAAATAGGAAGCTGTGAAGTTGCCGTTCTTATGACCGAGTTCTTCGATCCGGAATCGTTGCCGACCCAAGAAGCCGCACTTGGCAAATAACCAGGGAGACTTCCAACAGATATTGCAACTCGGGAGAAGCTGTTGAAAGGTGCGGACGTGGTACGGTTCTGGTGTTAGATATGAGAGAGTACAGGTTGTAAGCTGTAGAGCAGGGTAAGAAAATTGCAATGATCGTGTGGGCGATCAGGAATTTTGGATCAAGTGCTACCATCTGTTGTATTCGTGGATCGGGTTGTCCCTTTTGGACAATTTTTAGCCACAACCATTATTTGCATCACAAAGACCTAGGGGCCCCCTACCAGAGAAAAGAAATTGCTCTGAAGTCTCCGAGCTTCACCTCGCATGCTTCTGTCATCTTATCTCCTTTAGCATTGTCCCGAGACGTTCAATATCGGTCTTCAATAAATATCCCCACCGTTGAACTGGGCGTGAATACAGAAACAATACAGAACCATATCGGCTATGTTTTAAAGTAGTCTCATGGGTCGTCAATCCAGGTATCTTGCTTGCGAAGAGGTCAATGCGCCTAGCTTGGTGGACTCCAGACGAAGTATCATTGACCATGAGCAGTAGCCAACCTTCCATTGGTCACCAGAATGTGATGTGTGTTGCGTAAACGAGGTCTCCCAAGCTCGACCGGGATTAATAATTTCATGTGATATATAGGCTGTGCAGATGTCTCTAATGCGGATATAGATGTCTACTGTCGAGTACGAAATACTGCGATCCTTTTCGACCCTTGACATTAGAGAGGAGGAGAAGAGGAAGGAGAAAGGAAAAGTTGAGTTTTGCTTGTAACTTCGGCATTAGAGGCCATGTCATGCGTATCTAGACCTTCATGGCACACTAACTTCGTCTCCAATGAGGTAAGCTTAGCTTGCTGGTCTGCATCTCAAGCTTTGAGACCGTTGTAAAAAGCGGAACTCAAGCCGAGAAGTTATCTTTTAGAAAGCTAAACCACGACGGTACCTGTAGCCTCTGCAAGCTTGGCAAGCCTCTCGCAGACAGTATCACATATGCGCTGGTGGATGCCTTGAATGTTGCTGCTGGGCAAGTCGGAAAGGATTCCCGCGCTCACAAAGAGCCTTGTCGATTGGTCGCAGTCGTTACCTCCAATAGCAAACGCCGTGGCAACAACACCATCACGAAAAGATGAACGCGTTCCTATCACTCGCTAGCCTTTTCGATCTCGCATTTGTGGAAAGAATCCGAACTCCGGATGAAATGATCTATACACGGATCCTTACCTTAATATAAGATATATTAGCCTTTTAGTACTAGGCCTAAGGAATTAGGGCCAGTGCAGATTTTAACCTGAGTGGTCTACTAATTCCGGTGATTGCGCACAATTGCAGTAGTACCAGTCGGTATCGTGGTATGATGGCAAAATCGAAGTCGAAGGGATAAAACAAAGCTTTGAATAGAATTATACTATAAGTAGTCTTTGGCGATTGGTTTAGGACGCACGAGAGCCACAACCTGGTAGCTTTTACGCTTAGGCCTCGACATTATGTGAAATCTACCAAAGTCCCGACACGCAGGTTTGACAGCTGCACGGCGTAGAACCGAGGACACTAACCCCCCGATCGAGTCGTCGTTGCATTATCTAGCGTTTTGAAGCTTTGCAGGGTGATCTTTCCACTTGTTCGGTATTGCGACATAGCATGGAGCATACACCTTGCTGCTGTTGTACCGGCAACATTGGTAGGGAATCAGATTTGCGCGGCTATTGTTCTGCCCCTAAATACTTTCTTCGTGGTCAAGGTGTGGTGGTAGAAGATGCTTGACGCCGCAGTCTTGCGTTCACTTATGCTCCTGCCGTAAGCCAAATACTTTAGTGTCCTTCAGCCTCCACATAGAGTACCTTATGCCATGTTCATCATGATGCTGTGGCGTTGACAGCGGGATGTATGTAGCCTGTGTGGGCAGTCACCTGCTTCGAGGCTTCCCCCGGATGAATCTTAAGAACAGATGGAGCCATGATGAGGTGGATGCGTTGTCAGCCAGAGCGTGGTGTGATCGGATGTCCATACTTCCGTCTATGTGGTCTGCTGTTGTAGAACACAAAACTGCCCGCGATGAAAGGAACACTGATGGAGGTTGCCTCGTCATGGCCAAGTCAGATCAATTTCTCCTAACTTGTCGTACCAATCGTCGGGACAGGATGGACTATTCAGGACAGAGGACAGATATTATTGACCGTCTCTGACAGGAACAGTGTTGTGGCTGCTATGCTAACGCTTTATCCAGATGACGTTCCCGGTTTTGGTAAGACCCCTAATGCACGCAATGGCTTATTGGGGAGACGACGGCTGCCACTATTTATTGGAAGCCGTTGTGAGTCTTCGTTTCTTGAGTAGTAGGAGTAGTAGTAGGGAGTAGTAGCAGTAGGTTTTATCAGCGGCTGATCAGCGTGATAGTCAATTGGAGTTGGGGGATATGCTGAGTTAAGAGAGTTGAAAGCTCGTTCCAAGTACATTTGTAGGACGGCTGTAGCCGTGATCCATCTGTATGGGGCAAAGACTTTCCAATTCTATGAGTTGGTGAGGAGGCTGCGGCAAGATGATGGAAAGCATCAATCAAAGCGCGGACTTACTGCTACTACTACCGATAGCCCGTCTGTCAATCCACTTGATATCTATTTTGTTCCGTTGGGCATCATGAGGGATTTAGCGCGTGGATCATCGATGGGCATCCTCTTCCGATTTGACTTTGTTTGGGTCGTGCGTCTGATGGCTGCATGAGCAATCCCCGTCCTGGTTCAATTGCGCATGAAACCCGGATTTGACGATTTTCGCCAGTTTCGCGACGTCAGCTCCCTCTCTGAATCCTCTTCTGGCCTCGTCACTGCCATCGTAAGTAATCAATCTTGACAAGAATAAGCAGATCGGAAACCTACATCCTGATGACAATAACCCTACTTTACCAGTGATGCAGAAGCGTAACATACAATGCAATAAATACGGTACGGTACGGTACGGTATCATATCATTCCCTAAGGGTCAAGTCCCGGTACCCATGTCAGAGATCCTCACGATCCGCATTCTTAGCCAAAAACATCCCCTCGATCTCTGTTATCTATCTTTTAGCGTAACGAAGACTAGGTACCCAACTCCCTCATCGTCCTGTCAATGAAGTTTATAACCATTTTACCTTACCTATCTAACAGTACACCAGTCACGTCAGGTAAAGCTGCCAAGATAGAAGTCATATGTGCGTGTGCCTTGTGCCTGTACTGTGTGCCTGAGGCACTGTACATGTAAGCCCAGCTTTCTTGCTTGCTTGCCAGTGTCCACCCCGTTGGTAAACGGATTCCTCCAGTCAGCAACCTTCAATTGGCGATGATCCCAATTGGCGCTCTCTCTCCGGCATACTCGTGCCATCTGCACCTGCATGACCTTTACCACTATTCACACCTCCCTCCTCCGCAGCCCAATCCTCCAAGTCCCGAAGCTATCGAATGGCATGCAGCTCGCTCGTCATCTCCTCATTTCTTCCTCACCTATTTAAACCAATTGGCAATCAACCGCTCGGGCTCATGTGCCCTACGCCGTTATTGCTTGCTGCCTTTCCTGCCGTATCTTGTTATGAATCAGTACTAGCCGACCAGAAATACCAACGTCGACGACGATGACATTCCCTCCGTGAATAAGTTTTGCCGTCCTCATTGTGCTCTCTCGCACTCATTACTCATTACTCATGTCCGCGAGACACCCGCCGTCAACACAAGCAGAGCAAAGAAGCAAGAAACAACCAATCTTAGGTGCCCCAGGGTACGCTATGGCAGCAACACAAATCCCGCCAGTCGGTCCCCACATTCTTCCTCCACCTTCAACGCTAGCAAGGCCCGAGCCATGGCATCCTTCTCATCTGTCTCAACCTCTGTTTACACCAGACCCTGCCTTAACTCGGCCCCAATTCCACGGCTATCCAGATCAAACCTATCCTATCAACCCTCCGCCGCAATCATACAACCAGCCCCCAAGTCATCTGCCTAGACCAACCCAGCAGGCTGCGGCACCCTTAGAACAGCTTCTTCACCCAGCGCCGTACAACTCCGTCCGCACTGAGTCATCCTATGCGTCTTCTTATCAGCAGCCAGACACGAGGCGGTACCAGCAGAACGCACACCCTGACAGATCAGCTTTCCAAGAACCTTCAGCACATGAGACATTCGAGAGTTCAAGACAACATCTATCAAGGGACGAAGCAAGATTTAATGCGAGGGCGTTGCCATCACCGAGCCAGCAACTTCACCGAAGCTCGGTAGGCTCACAACATAGCTCTACTACGTCCTCCAGCGGCTACGGTGGAGCCCCAGCGCATTCTGTGCTTGCTGGCTCGGTTGCGCAATCGCCACGGAACTCTCGCGACATGTGAGTCATAGTGAAACTCCAAATCTGTCGATGTACCGAGATCGCTGACAAACATCAAAGAACAAGCCGCTACAGGCTAAGCATTCGTCAGCAGCCCATCGCCGCTCGGGCCTGTGGCTTTGGTGAGCGTGATCGGCGTGTCATTGATCCTCCCATCGTCGTCCAGGTCTCTCTAGCAAATTTCGACCCCACATCTGCCTCGGACCTTGCTGAGCTACGCTACCCCAAGGTGATACAATGTGGGCTCAAATCCGTTCCATGGGGTACAGACGTAACGGCCGTCTCGGACCCGAGCAACGCCAATAAGCTGAGCCGCCGTCTTATGGGCTCTCTCGTTGCTTCATCTATGGTTTGCGCTGATCCCGATGCTCCGGCATCGAGCGATGCAAACGCGAGGCTAGGCTGTTTCTTTGTAATTCACGACCTATCATGCCGTCAAAATGGCCATTACAAGCTTCTGTTTCGATTGATGAAACTTGACATAGAAGGTTTGGATATTGGCGGTAGTATTCCCATCTTGGGAGAGTTGGAGAGCGATGTCTTCGAGGTTTTCAGTGCAAAAGATTTTCCAGGCACAAGACCCAGCACGGCTTTGACAAAGGCGTTGAAGAATCAAGGTTCTGCCGTAAGCGTAAAGAAGGGCTATGAAGGGAAAGCCGGGAAGAAGGGTAAGAAACGGGGAAGCGGCGACAGCGACGACAGTGGAAGCGAAGGGGACTACCCCGGTACAAAAGATCTAAGTGCAGCGCAAAGACAGAAACGGGTATGAGCGATCTTTTGCTCGCTGCAAGGATTTTGGATTTACAGCTTTTCTCTATTGCTGCTGCTCCTGAAATTCTTATCGCCGACCCCTCTTCGAGGCGCGAAGCGGACGATTCTCAGCTGCTTTGAAAGTAAACTCTTCCATCGTTTTACGGCAAGCAGCTCGTCGAAGATCTCGAATTGGCTTTTGTTAAAGCGGCTAGATATATTCAATGTCGGTTTGTACCAGGGTGTTTCGTAAAATGATGCTATCGTTCAATCGCTGCAATCTCGTCAAGGCAGAGCATAAGGCAGAACATAAGGCAGAGCACAACGCATTACAGTACCATGTCAGCTCTGAGCCCCCAGCCGGACCTAGACGATCCGATCGTCGGTTGTGCACACTGAGCGTTCCTTCAAACCTTAACACTATGGGAGAATGCCCCCTCATCAATGGGTATCAAAAGTTCATCAATGAGTACCTAAATCTAGAGAATTCAGCCGGGGCTGTCATGAGCTAGAGCATCACCACGCGAACAGCAGTTCATAATCTACCGCCTACAGATTCCATCTTGCGGGTATCGCACTACAGCCAGCTTTACTTTACGAACGAAGCAACCCCTGCTATGGACATGATAGAGCGAAATATATCTACCAACATACAGTAAATATATACATTAGACTACTCTACTCGGTCATATCATCTACAGCATTACTCCCATAGATCCCGATGCAGCAGGTTGCATGAACATCTAGCTGGTAGCAGCTCCTCTCATCCTGGAGAAGAATCCCATGATAGCCCATCTCTCCACCTGGACACTCGCGTTGAAGCACCTTCTTCGATTCAATCCACATGAGCCAGCGACTTCTTTGATGCATACATTTGATCCTGGCCGCGAATCGATGTATCACAGGGGAGGGGGGGGGGCAGGATGAGTAAATTCTGAGATTTAAGATTTATATGAGACGATGTCTGCGGTTGGCAAGATACTGTTTTGGCGAAGGGGGTTTTGTTTGAATTCTCGCAAGTAGGCGTACAAATGGGATAAACATTTACTGGTGGTAAAGGTTTGCATTCGGGTGTTTGAAAACGGTTGGACTTGTAGAGGACATCTTTGCAGATATCTCATGATTCCCCACACCCAAGACCATCATCTACGAGTCCTACATAGGTCGCACACGGTTATCACATCACGTGTCATCGCATCACTCGTCTCATCACCAAAAATTGAAAGAAGCATCCGTTAGAACTGTTCCAGTTATCCTTAACCCCCTACTTATCAATCCTCATCCCACCCCGGGTTCTGCCCCCCCGGCGGCTTCGGCCCCCCCGCCTGCCGTGCCACAATAATCTGGTCCACACTCAACACCGTCCGCGCCGCCTCCGTCGCCAGCCGTATCGCCCACTGCTTCGCCACCAGCAGGTCTAGGATGCCTTCGTCCTTGGCGTCAAGCGTGCCTGTGCCGTCTTCGTTCTCAATGTCAACGCCTAGGCACCAGTCTTCTTCGTCTTCTGAGGAGGAGGAGGAGCTTGATGATGATGATGAGGAGGAAGAAGAAGGCGAGGATTTGTGTGACGAGAAAGATTTGTGGTGGGCGGCGTACAGACGCGCCAGGACTTCGGTGGCGTCCAAGCCGGCGGATTCTGCCAGGGTGCGCGGGATCACTTCGAACGCCTCGGCGTATTTCCTAATGGCGTATTGTGTAAGGTCAGGCGTCTTATCTCCAAACGCGGAAATGCGCTCGATGAGTTGCATTTCCGTTGCACCTGCGCCGGGGACAAGTTTCGCATCTCGGGTGATGGCTTTGACAACGTTGACGCCGTCGTCGATGGCGCGCTCGATGTCGTCGAGGTGATTTTGGGTCGCGCCTCGGATGACGAGCGTGGCGGTGCGGGTCGCGTCGTTTTCTTGTCTGAAGACCGTTACGCGGTCGCCACCGATTTCGAGGGTTTCCACGATGTCGACGTGACCCATTTCATCCGGCATGGGGGCGCCGAGGCGGGCGAGAGGGGTAGCGCCGACGACGCGGCAGAGGCGGCGGAGCTCGAATTTGGAGAGGACTTTGATGACGAGGAAGCCGAAACGGTTAAGGTAGTGCATCGCTAATTCGCCCACGGTAGACCCGGCAACGATTACACGCAGCCCGGAGTCGTGGAGTTCTTTGATTGCGCGCTCGAGCTGGTTTTCCTCCCCCGTGGTGAAATCGAGCATTTCTTTTGCATTGTGCAAGAGGACTGTCCCTTTGGTTTCGGTCTGAGAGTTATCTATGGGGCAGGAGAAGACGCCGACTTTGGCGTTTTTTGCGCCCTTTTTGGAACTGTCTGGTTCGCGACCAAAGACCATGCCTTTGACGACTTTCGATTGCTCGAGGGAGCCGCCCATTATCTTGACAACGCGGATATTGTCGACGTTGAAATTTTGGGGGACTTTAGGGAGGACAGCGAGAACACCTTCGGCGACCATGCTAGCGAGGAAGTCTTCGCTGCCGGATTGTTTTGAGGCGACAACGGTGCGGATGGCTTTGGTGAGTTCGGTGTGGGATCTTAGGTCTTTGACTTCGTCTACAACGAGCTCTATACGCCCATCAGTATGTAGACTCATCGTGTGCTTCCCATTGATTTAAAGTCCCAGCGTACCATCTAAACACCGTAATGCCTCTCTTTGTGCACTCTCGTAGCCTTGTATAACATCGCTAACCTTCAGCCCCATTCTTAACAGCTCCTCTGCTTTCTTCAACATCTCCCCTGCCAACACAATTACCATGTTTGTAGCATCACCCATCTCAGCCTCCTGCTGCTGGCTGGCCATCACTATCAGCTTCGCCGCTGGATGTACGACATCCAGTTCTCTCAAAATAGTCGCAGCATCTGAGGTTAGGATCATTTTCTGCAGGTGGTTGATGACGATTTTGTTTCGTCCGTAAGGACCTAGAGATGTCTGAACTGTTTGGGCTATTGCCCGGCAAGCTTCAATGTTGCGTAGAACGGCGCCATCTTCGGATTCATAGCTAGAACCGAGATCAGTCTTTACTCTCAAGATGCAGTGGAAACGAAGTATCACTTTTGGTAGCCTTGTTTGAAGAGCCCACTATTGGGTGCATTGGGTATTGAAAGAGACATCTTTGCTTGCGTGGTAGTGCCTAATGTTTGGTGGAGGTAAGGTTCGAACAATTGTTTTTTGGAGACGCGCATTTTGGTAGCGCGAACGACAGGCTGCGCCAAACTCGCCTAAAGCTACCCGCCGATAAATCTCCAATTGAAGTAAATCTATAAATTTTCTGCTATCATGTTCACCAGGAAGCAGAAGGCTTCTTCATGCTTGGTCATGGACATATCGTGGGAGACAGCTCAGCTGCTTTCAAACTCGCAGCTTTTACAAAACCTTCCGGAGGATATTATCCAAATCTTGTATCAAGGTTCTAACATACAGTATCTTGACGTACTTTCAAGATTGGCCTTAGATCTTAGTAACACTTCTGTGATTTTTCTCACTCACAGAACACTTTTTGTGGAGATATGCAGCAGATGGCTACGACAAGGGGCTTTCAAAGAAAATTCGTTAGCTGTTTTGGCCGCTCTTGCGCGGGTCCTCCCACTCGCTCCTCATTTGAGAGTGTACGTCAAAGAACTCTTATGCCAAACAGAGACCGGTGAATTAGTGGCTCTCACGTCGCGGAGCTTGACAGGGCTGTTGGACCTACCAGAAAAGTCATTGCATGACCTTCTTCTGGCACTTTGTCGACTCTTGAATTTTGATAATAATGCGTTTGGTTCATTTATCTCTCCGGCGCAATTACAGCTTCTCCTGAACCACCCTAAACGACATATCAGATACTTAGCTGTCCGAATAATAAGTCAGTATCTGCATGCATCTGACGCAGCTTTAATGGGCATGGTAGGGAGGTACTTGGGTAAAGATGAAATAAATGGCACATGGGAGGACAAGACGATCGATTATGCATTCTTCAGCTTGTGGGAAGAGAAAAGGATCGAAGACCTCCGACGAGACATGGACAGTCTCCAAACTCTGCATGACAAGAGAAAAGTCACTTCTAGAAATCAAAGAATTTTTCAACTGCTAGACTTATCGCCGGCTACTGCATGTATAGGCGAAGTTCTGGTTCCTCGTTTGACAGGGAGGCCTGCTGAGCCCTCTTGGCTCGTCGCCACAAAAACCACGAGCCAGAACTTGCGCTTGCTGGCAAATTCGATTAACGAAATGAAGCCCTTGTTGGTAACAGGCTTTTCTGGTGCAGGTAAGACTTCTGTGATTAGGGATCTGGCAAGAGAGCTGGGAAAGACTTCCTCGATGGTAACTTTGCATCTGAATGAGCAGACGGATGCCAAGATGCTTATTGGCATGTATACCAGTGATAAAACACCTGGATCGTTCAATTGGCAACCCGGGGTCTTGACCACTGCGGTCGTGGAAGGTCGATGGGTGGTCGTCGAAGATCTGGATCGCGCACCCACAGATATCATCAGCACTTTGTTGCCGCTGCTTGAACGAGGGGAGCTTCTTATTCCAAACTGGGGTGAGACAATCCGTGCTGCTCCTGGATTTAAGCTCATCAGCACTGTTCGCTCCATCTCGAATGTCAGGAAAGAAGAAGTCAACCCAGCAGTAAACATAATCGGGTTTCACCACTGGTTACAGGTTCCTTTGAAGATGCCATCAGACGAGGAGCTAGGAGATATAACACGGAGCAGATTTCCAATACTCCATGCATACGTTCCAAAGATTATGAGAGTATACACCGTTGTTCGAGACCTAAGTAATGGCGGAGTCGTTGGTCCAAGAGTAGCTTTTAGACTCGGTCGACCACAAGGGCCTCGAGATCTTTTCCGATGGTGTGGGAGGCTACACGATCTTCTGTTGAACTCGGGTGTCAAAAGCGGTAACGAGCCTATCTCGGAGATCACGAACGACTACATCTTCCTCGAAGCAGTGGATTGCTTTGCAGGTATGCTTCCTTACGGATACGCAAAGTCTAAATTGGTAAGTCTTATAGCACAAGAGCTACATATGCCCAGGGAACGCGTTCAGTATTGCTTGGAAGCAAGAAAGCCGGAGTATCTGCAAAGCGATGCTGTATTGCGCATTGGTCGCGCCACTGCTTCAAGGACAAGAAACGCTCGACGTAGAAAGCCTACAGATCAATCGGCCTTAAGCCGACCTTTTGCCAAGACTAGCCAAGTCCTTCGCAATCTAGAATCCGTTGCAATAGCAGTCAAAATGGCCGAACCATGCCTATTGGTTGGTGAGACTGGTACAGGTAAAACAACAGTCATCCAGCAGCTTGCACGTGCACTAGGCCATTCTTTAACGGTAGTGAATCTTTCGCAGCAGAGCGAAGCCGGAGATTTACTCGGCGGTTTCAAGCCATTAAACATCCGCGCTCTTGCTATGCCGATAAAGGAAGAGTTTGATGATCTTTTTGAGATCACATTCTCAACAAGAAGAAACCAGCGATATATTGAGACTGTAGGTAAGGCGGTAAGCAAAGGCCGGTGGACCCAGGCTTTAAAACTCTGGCAAGAAGCCTTGGGAATGGTCGAGGAGGCTTTCGGTTCCGTAAATCTTCCAGTTGACCAAGGCATGCAAGAGCCACGTGCGAAGAAGAGAAAGTTAGACTTTCCCAAGCATAAGAAGCTGAAGGCGAGATGGGACAGATTTACCTCCGATGTGCAGACTTTCCAAATGCATCTTTCAAGCGGTTCAAAGGGCTTTGCATTTTCATTTGTTGAGGGCAACATTGTTAAGGCTGCAAGAAATGGCGGCTGGGTCCTGCTTGACGAAATAAACCTTGCTTCACCGGACACACTCGAAAATTTAGCTGACCTCCTTACCAGCGGAGGCGACGAAAGCCCATCGTTGTTGCTTTCGGAGGCCGGAGAAATTGAGCGTCTTTATGCTCATAAGGACTTTCGCATCTTCGGTGCAATGAATCCTGCGACTGATGTTGGTAAACGCGATCTGCCGCTGAGTTTCCGCTCCAGGTTTACGGAAATTTTCATCGATTCTCCTGACAAAGATCTTGAAGCCCTAACGTCACTAGTCGGCGCCTATCTGGGCAGTTATAATTATCTCGAAGTACGAGCTGCCTCTGACATAGCCCATCTTTACTTCGAGATTCAAAGATTCGCCGCAGAAAATCGACTCGTAGACGGCGCAGACCAGAAGCCGCATTTCAGTCTTCGAACACTTACCAGGACTTTGGTTTACGTAGTAGATATTGCACCCAGCTACGGCTTTCGTAGGGCTCTATTTGAAGGCTTTTCTATGAGTTTCTTGACATTATTGAACAGAGACTCCGAACTAGTCCTTCAACCACTCATCGATAAACACATCTTAGGCTCTCACAAGAATGCTCGAGCCCTTCTATGTCAAACACCACGGTTTCCTGAGAATAACAAAGAATATGTTCAGTTCCGTCATTATTGGATAACCCAAGGAGCTGTGCCCGTCCAAAAGCAGCCTCGCTACATCATTACACCATTCGTTGAACGCAACCTACTTAACCTAGTACGAGCGACCTCTACTCGTAGATTTCCGGTTTTGCTTCAAGGTCCAACTTCATCCGGGAAAACGAGCATGGTTGAGTACTTGGCCAACATATCCGGTAATAGATTCGTGAGGATCAACAACCACGAGCATACTGATCTACAAGAGTATCTCGGTACATATGTCTCAGGTCATAATGGGCATCTCCAGTACCAAGAAGGTGTTCTGGTGCGTGCTTTGCGGGAGGGTAATTGGATTGTCTTGGATGAATTGAATCTAGCACCCACGGACGTACTTGAAGCTCTTAATCGTTTGCTTGATGATAACCGAGAACTTTGGGTCCCAGAGACACAACAAGTGGTAAGGCCTCACGAGAATTTCATGTTGTTTGCGACACAGAACCCTCCAGGTATGTACGGTGGGCGCAAGGTCCTGTCACGTGCTTTTAGGAATCGATTCCTTGAGTTGCACTTCGACGACATTCCAGAAGATGAGCTAGAGACCATTCTGCGGGAAAGAAGCCAAATTGCACCTTCGTTTTGTACGAAGATCGTTGCCGTCTATAAAAATCTGTCCATCCTTCGCCAAAAGGGCCGGCTGTTCGAGCAGAAGAACAGCTTTGCTACTCTTCGAGATCTTTTCCGTTGGGCATTACGAGATGCAGATGATCGGGAACAGCTTGCAGCAAACGGATTCCTGCTGCTTGCTGAACGTGTGCGAAACACAGAAGAACGCTTAGCTGTAAAAGTCATCATTGAAGACGTTATGAAGGTCAAGATCAACGAGGACCACCTATACAGCCCAGCTGAGTTGAGAGATCTCTCAGGCCGGCAGTGGCCGTCTACACATGGAGTTATTTGGACTAAATCTATGCGACGACTTTTCGTTCTTGTTACCGAGGCCTTGAAAAGCAATGAGCCTGTATTGCTTGTAGGTGATACAGGATGCGGGAAAACGACCATATGCCAAGTCATAGCAGAGATCATGCAAGCCAAGCTTCACACTGTCAATGCTCATCAGAACATGGAGACGGGGGATTTGGTAGGCTCGCAACGTCCTTTACGAGACAGGGCTCTTGTTGATGTACAATTGGCTCAAGAACTTACGAACGTCTTAAGAAACTCCACTACATACGAATGTGGACCCGGAACCCCCCTCGTAGATCTGCTAGCAGCTTACAATGCCCTCAAAATCAATGGCTCGGACACTATTACGCCTGAAACGTACAATCGTATCGAGCAGCTTCAAAGTAGATCGAAAGCTCTGTTTGAATGGGTAGATGGTAGTCTTGTTCGCGCAATGCGGGCTGGGCAACACTTCTTGCTCGACGAAATTTCCCTAGCAGACGACTCCGTATTAGAACGATTGAACAGCGTGTTAGAACCTGACCGCAAGCTCTTGTTGGCGGAAAAAGGAACTGACGATGCACTTATTACTGCATCGGACGGCTTCCAGTTTCTGGCAACTATGAATCCTGCAGGGGATTATGGTAAGAGAGAATTATCTCCAGCTCTTCGTAATCGGTTTACCGAGATATGGGTGTCGCAGACTTCAGAGAACGAGGAAATACTCGAGATTGTGCGTGCTAAGCTTTCACCTCAGTGGACACAATTCTCCATGCCCATGGTCAGTTTTGCAGCCTGGTATGGCACTAGATACAATCCTGCGGCGCCTCTTACGTCGATTCGTGATATGCTTGCATGGGTACAATTCGTCAACACTTATCCAGGTTCAGATCCATGTTTTACCTTGCTTCAAGGCGCGGCAATGGTATATATCGATGGTCTTGGAGCTAACCCAGCTGCAAAGATGTCGATTCCTGAGACCACGATACCCGCTGAACGTGATACTTGTCTGGTCAAGCTCAACGAGCTTTTTGGTTACGACATGAAGTCGCTGTATTCGCGGAGATACCCCCTATTAGTCACCGATCACAGCTTAAGCATAGGTCCGTTCAATATCCGTAAATCCGACGCAGCAGCCCATAACCCGGAGTACAGCTTGCAAGCACCTACAACGAAGGCAAATGCTATGAAGATTATCCGAGCTTTACAACTCCAAAAGCCAATACTGCTAGAAGGCAACCCAGGTGTAGGGAAAACCACCCTTGTTGAGACTCTTGCTCAAGCAGTCGGTATGCCGCTCACTCGTCTCAATCTTTCAGAACAGACAGACTTAATGGATCTGTTTGGATCTGACGTTCCCATTGAGGGAGCAGAAGCAGGACAATTTGAGTGGCGGGATGCACCTTTCCTTCGAGCTATGCGAAACGGCGAGTGGGTCCTGCTGGATGAGATGAATCTAGCCTCGCAAGCAGTATTAGAGGGTCTTAACGCTTGCCTCGATCATCGAGGCCAGGTATATGTCTCCGAACTGGATCAAACATTTTCAAGGCATCCGGATTTCGTTGTTTTTGCCGCCCAAAACCCGCATCACCAAGGTGGAGGGAGAAAGGGACTCCCAGCTTCATTTGTCAATCGCTTTACCGTTGTGTTTGCTGATGCCTTTACTCCTGAGGACATGCTGATGATTTGTAGACACAGCTATCCTGACTCATCTGTTGAGGAGGTAGAGATTTTAACGAGGTGTGTCACATTCCTAAGCCTTCTGGTACATCGTGATCGTAGGATCGGAGCACATGGCGGCCCATGGGAGTTTAATCTACGTGATGTTCTTCGCTGGCTTCGCTTGTTGACTCCTAGCGATCGACAGATGCTGGTTGGAAGAATTGCTGACTACCAAGATATTTTGATCTTGCAACGCTTCCGTACGCCCGATGATGTAGCTGCTGTGGGAGCATTACTACAGCAATATCTGCCTAAGATTGAGTCACCCAAACGCTATTTCCATAACATAAATCACAAATCGCTCCAGATTGGCCTTGGCCTATTAGGAAGAAATGCAATTCAGCAGCCGGTTTCAAGCCACCGCGCCGATGCATCAACGGTTAATCTGCCTATAGCGGAATCCGTTATGATTTGCATCCAACAAAACTGGCCTTGCTTACTTGTCGGACCATCTGGTTCTGGAAAGACTAAAACCATTCTTCAGTTGGCACATTCTGTGGGAGCTGAAATTGTTGACCTTTCTATGAATGCTGACATGGATACAACGGATCTAATCGGCGGATATGGACAACTTGATGCTCAACGTAGAGTTTCAAGCTTCGTGAGGCAAATGCGCAACTATGTCCATACAGCTATGATACAGAACTTCTTGTCAGCAGGTGTTCCAAGCGAAGCTCTTGTTGCTCTAGAAGAATACTTGAATGTCATGACGCCTGACCTCACTGTAGCTCTTCGGTCAATCAAAGCGTTGGCAGAGGAGTATCCATCCCAGGAATATTCAAGGTTTGCAGATGAATGTGAAGGTATTAGTCGGCTTTCTATGCATGATAACAGAGCTCGCTTTGAATGGGTTGATGGCATTCTCATCAAAGCTCTCGAAGAAGGCAAATGGCTCATTCTTGATAATGCCAATCTTTGTAGCCCATCGGTCCTTGACAGGCTAAACTCCCTGCTTGAGCCCAATGGGTTCCTCAGCATCAACGAGACTCGATCTCCCAATGGCTCAGCACGTATTGTACGACCTCATCAGAATTTCAGACTCTTTTTAACAATGGATCCACGTCATGGTGAGCTCTCCCGGGCTATGCGTAATAGGTCGATCGAGCTCTTTATGCATGCTTCTGCTTCTTCGGTCAATCTTGATGTAATGGGCTTGACCTGTGAATCCAGCCTTTCGCGTTTCAAATTCGTCGAAAGTGTTGATGATTCTACTCTGGATGATGTGAATTTCCATGAGCTTTTACCTGTGATGTTAGACCATCTATGCTGGTCTGATTACGGGTTGTGCACTCGATGGCAAGCTCAAGCTGTCAATGGTTTGATCCGGGTATCACGATCAAAGCAAGCTTCTTTTTCCTCGGCTTTGAAGCTATATCATCAACTCTCCCAATCCGGTGGAAAGGTAGTGCAAAACATCTTAAAAAGCTATCAGAAGCTTGCTGAGGAAAGGGCCTTATTACCTGGTTTTGGAGCTTCGCAGGTCAGTCCGTGCATCGGGGTAGGCATATTCAGGATATGTACTGATAGATATGTCCTAAACATAGACAATCCACCCTTACAACAATTTTGTATTGCTCCCACTGACCGCTTGTGAGAGTCCATCAACGAATCTCAGCTTTCTAGGGGGCGCTTTTGAGCTGTTGGTAGATATTTCCAACTTCTTACAAAAGCTGGAATTTGTGGAGGAAAGTCTGGAGTCCAGATTACCAGCTGAAATGACACGACTTGAAAGATCCATCGTTTCAAATTATTCAAAGATGTTTCAGAATGATTCCACGCAGCCTCTGGGGAGCTTCTTAAAAGGCATGGGGACTTTCATGCTACACAAAATTGACGAGAAAGGACCTGAGATCAGCATTGTTGAATCTGTAGGTTGAGTTGTATGTTTCAAGAATAGAGCAAACTAATCAGACTGCTAGTCGACTCTGTCTTTCGCGAAGGAAGTAATGTTCTACCTCTCAGACATGTTTGATCTTGCACAATCCGCCAACTTTGACGAGGGTGCTTTCCAGGTGTATCAAGCTTTTGGCAGGTCGATGATTGCCAACGCTATGGGAGCGGGAACGTTTAACGACTCTACCGCCAATTTGGCCTATGAATTGCAAAACAAACTCCATGATTTCAATGCATCCTGGCAGCTGTCTTCAGGCCTCAGCATGGAGACTCTTTGGGTCATTTTCAGACCCTCAGTGGCGGAGACTATGCAGCAACTTGAAGCTTGTCTTGAAGTTGAAGAACTTGCAGATCGATTCGACGCATCAAGAAGGGCGTCAGGTGCTT
>JAABUP010006045.1_pt1 | contig 17721 bp, 19 predicted proteins | sample 5559201 | NCBI WGS metagenome assembly JAABUP01 (sample SAMN10711887, study PRJNA513373) | rock metagenome | isolation source: Antarctica rocks | place: Antarctica
CGTGTAGTCCTTCTCGGTGCTCATTGCGGATCCTCCATTCGATCAAGATGCTTCTGCCGGGCTTGCATGACGTGGAACACGTGAATATCGCGCGGCGGGGTCATCTCGACCATCACCTCCAGCAAGGATCCACCCAGCTGGCGCGGCGGCCCAAGGAACAGCGTCGGCCGCACACGTCCCGGCACCCGAGGCTCGTCGAACTCGCGCTCAACGTAGTAGGCGTTGGCGATCGCGTGCAGCGCGTCCTCGTGTTCGATCCCGTGCTTATCGGCACTGTTCGCCCACGTGATCGCCATACCCGTAGTGTACTACACAACATGCGGTTGTGCAATACATAACTAGTCAGCGTCAAACTTTGATGTGGAACCAGCAGCGTGGCGAGGACCGAGACAAGGGCGAGCCCCAGTCTCCCCGGTAGGAGCCGGGGTTGCGCCTTCATCGAGTGCTGCAGCCCCGCTGTTCCCGGTCAGCGCATTTCTCTCAGCACAGTCATGCTCGGTGCAGTGGGTGCATACGTCACTTGATCATTGCGTGCCTAGTATGCGCTACTGCGATGATGTTGCAGATAGGCGTCGACCGACTTACGCTTCGTCCTGCTCCCCTCCCGGGGTAAGCCCCTGGCGAGACGAGGCGATGATGACCACCACCGAGCGCGACCCGGCACAGTTGGGCGAGTCCACGGTCACCGACGCGCAGCGTGTTCGGTTCACCCGCGACGAGGTTCCCCGGTTGTTGGGGATGGTGGGGTTCATCGCCTTTCTCTACGTGGTGGGGTGGGGCCTGTTCACCCACTACAACTCCATCCCGCAGTTGCACAACCTCTCCGGCAGCGACGGCAAACTCATCTACGCCGGTGCCGGCACCTTGGCGTTCACGTTCGGGTTGCGCCATGCCTTCGACGCCGACCACATCTCCGCGATCGATGACACCACCCGGTATCTGCTGCAGAAGGGGAAACGCCCGCTGGGGGTGGGGTTCTTCTTCTCCCTCGGCCACTCCACGGTGGTGTTCGCCTTCGTCACCGCGATCGCGTTCGTCGCCTCGAAGGCCACCGCGTTCCAGGAGTCGTTTCAGGGCACCGGCGGCATCATCGGCACCGTGGTGTCCGGTACGTTCCTGTACCTGATCGCGGCGCTGAACCTGGCGGTCCTCGGCGGGATCATCAAGATGTGGCGCCAGGCCAAGCGCGGGGAGTACTCCCCGGAGGACCTGGATCAGTTGTTGGCCAACCGTGGGTTCATGAACCGGATCTTCAAGGGCCGCTACAACAAGTTCATCAACAACTCCTGGCAGATGTACCCGGTCGGGCTGCTGTTCGGCTTGGGGTTCGACACCGCCACCCAGGTCGGGTTGCTCGCCGTTGCCGGCTCCGCCGCGATCGCCGGCGGCCTCCCACCCCTGGCGATCATCGCCCTGCCCATCCTGTTCGCCGCCGGGATGTCCACCATGGACACCCTGGACGGGGTGTTCATGTCCAAAGCCTACGGCTGGGCGTTCGTCACCCCGATCCGCAAGATCTACTACAACATCACCACCACCAGCCTGTCGATCTTCGTGGCCTTCGTCATCGGCACCATCGAGTTGCTCGGGCTGCTCAGCGACCAAGCCGGGCTCACCGGCCAACCCTGGGACTTCCTCGGCTCCATCGACATCAACCTCGCCGGGCGGGTCATCGTCGGCATCTTCCTCATCGTCTGGATCGGCGCCATCCTCTACTACAAAGCCGCCAAAATCGACGACAAATACGGTGCCGCCGCCACCGACAGTCCAGCTTCCCATCCCGGTCAGGTCGACGCGGCGGTCGCCCAAACACCTACCGCACGGCGCTGTTAGGCGGCCGACCGCCACCTCAACTTCCGTGACGCACGACCAACCTCGGTTCGTGTGCCCGTTTGGCGGCGTGGCGGCCTGGTGAGGACCTCAACTCTGTTCTATCCTTCGTAGAACACCAGTTCGAGATAACGGAGGACGGCATGGGCACAGCAAGCGGCAGCACAAGGACATCGCCAGTGCCGGGCCGACAGCGCGCCACCACCCGCACGAGCGTGGCCCGTCAGATCAAAGACCAGCGACGCGGCTACGCCCGCGCTGTGCTGCAAGCACTGGCCCGCACCCAGCACGGCCGGCCCACCACCCAAATCCAGCGCGTGCTCCGCGAGTCGCTCACACCTCTCGGCGTCCGCCTCTCGACCGCCAGACTGCATCAACTTGCCACCGACATCGCCGCCGGACGACCCGTCGAACTGACCTAACCCAGACCTGATACTCAGCAACGTTCATCACGGGGCATGGTGCGGCGCCCACGACGGGCCAAACCGTGGGCTGGGCGCCGCGACCGCTGGCCGCTTCAGGTGAGTTCGAGCGCACACCCCCGGAGCTGTGCTCCCCAAACCCCCGGCGCCTCCATCGCAAACGACCGTCTGCGATAGACCCGAGGGCACCGTTTCAACCGAACCGATTTCCGCAGGTCACCCCGCCCCCGAAACTCGCCACATATTCAAGCCCACACAACACCCGCAGCTATGGGTTGCGATAGGGGGCGTGGCCGTGGGCGACAGAATCGGGTACGCACGGGTCTCCACCGCCGACCAAGACCCCCAACTCCAACTCGACGCCCTGAGCGCCGCGGACTGCCTGAAGATCTACACCGACACCGCCACCGGGACCAAAGCCGACCGACCGCAGCGGAACGCCTGCCTGGTCGACCTACGCCGCGGCGACACCCTGCTCATCTGGAAAATCGACCGCCTCGGCCGCAACCTGCGCGACCTCGTCGACATCGTCACCACCCTGCAGACCCGCGGTGTCGGGGTGCGGTCGCTGACCAACGGCATCGTGGACACCACCACCGCCCACGGCAGCTTCGTCTTCCCTAAGGACTCTTCCCGGGTCGACACTCGGCGAGGCATGCTGGTGCGTGGTCGGGTCCTTGCGTGAGACCCGGGAGGGAGTTCGGCATGGCGTCGCTCGTCGCAGGGGTCGACTGCTCCACGCAGTCGTGCAAGGTCGTCGTCCGGGACGCCAAGACCGGCCGACTGGTGCGTGAGGGCCGCGCGGCACACCCGAAAGGCACGGAGGTGCAACCCGACGTATGGGAGCGGGCGCTGGCCGAGGCCACTGCCGAGGCAGGCGGGCTGGCCGACGTGGCGGCGGTGTCCGTCGGCGCGCAGCAGCATGGAATGGTCTGTCTCGACGAGCACGGGCGGGTCGTCCGGCCTGCGTTGCTGTGGAACGACACCCGCTCGGCAGGTGCCGCAGCCGAGCTAGTCGCCGAGCTCGGCGACGACGGGGCACACGCGTGGGCGCAGGCGGTCGGGTCGGTGCCGGTGGCCGCCTTCACCGTCGCCAAGCTGCGCTGGCTCGCCGAGCACGAACCCGAGAACGCCGCGCGTACCGCCGCTGTGTGCCTGCCCCACGACTGGCTGACCTGGAGGCTCGGCGGGACGGGTGAGCTCGGCGCACTGGTCACCGACCGCGGCGACGCCAGCGGGACGGGCTACTGGTCGCCGGCCACCGAGAGCTACCGCGGCGACCTGCTTCGCCGCGCGTTTGGGTCTGAGCCGGCCGTGCCACGCGTGCTCGGGCCGGCCGGCGCCGCTGGCCGCACGGCCACCGGCGTAGTACTCGGCGCCGGCACGGGCGACAACGCGGCCGCGGCTCTCGGCCTGGGCGCTGTCCCCGGCGACGTCGTAGTCTCCATCGGCACCTCCGGGGTGGTCTGCGCCGTGGCCCACACGCCGGCCACCGACGCGAGCGGAGCGGTCGCCGGCTTCGCCGACGCCTCCGGGCACTTCCTGCCCTTGGTCTGCACGCTCAACGCCGCCCGCGTCCTCGATGCTGCCGCCCGGCTACTCGGGGTCGACCACGCCGAACTCTCCCACCTCGCGCTGTCGGCACCCGCGGGAGCCGACGGGCTGGTCGTCGTGCCCTACCTCGACGGCGAGCGCACCCCCAACCGGCCGGATGCCACCGGGGCTGTGCACGGTCTGCGGCTCGCGACCGCCACGCCTGCCCACCTCGCCCGGGCCGTGGTGGAGGGGTTGCTGTGCGGCCTGGCGGACGGACTGGATGCTCTGCTCGCGCAGGGAGCCCGCATCGAGCGGGTCCTGCTTATCGGTGGCGGCGCGCGCTCCAAGGCGGTGCGACGCATCGCGCCTTCGGTCTTCGGCTGTCCGGTACTCACCCCGCCACCCGGCGAGTACGTCGCCGATGGCGCGGCACGGCAGGCGGCCTGGGTGCTCGGCGGCGGCGTCGTGCCGCCGGAATGGCAGCGCGCCGGAACAGACGTCTTCGAGGCCGACCCAGCGCCAGCGGTGCGTGAGCGCTACGCCGAGGTCCGCGAGCTGACCGCCTCGCATCCACTCACAGCCCGCCACCGCTGACCGACACCCCGCGCACACGGAAGGCGTAGAACGGGCATCTGCCGGGGGTGACCGCATCGACGGTGGCGGTCGACATGGGGCGCCTCCCCCGTAGCCGGATCGGTATACCCCGCACCGGCGCTGGTCGGTCAGTCGCCCGGGCGGACGACGGCTTTCACGATGGTGGGGTCGCGCTGTGCGGCAGTGAGTGCTTGCTCGACCTCGTTGAGGCCGAAGTGGCCGGTTACGAGCCCGTCGAGGTCCACCGAGCCCGCGGCGACCAGATCGATCGCCGTCGGCCAGGTGTTGGCGTAGCGGAAGGCTCCAGTAACCCACAGCTCGCGCTCCTGAACCACCGACAGCGGCAACGGCAGCACGTCGCCGCCCATCCCGATGAGGACCACCCGGCCAGCGCGGGTCACCACGCCGATCGCATCTGTGGTCGGTCCCGGCATGCCGGAGCACTCGAGCAGGACGTCGGGCTCGTACCCCGTCTCCGCCACAGACGCGGCGGAGACGTCCACCGTCACGAACCCGAGCCGGTTAGCGAGAGCCAGCCGGTGGGCGTTGACGTCGGTGAGAACCACCTCGGCTGCGCCCGCGGCCCGTGCCGCCTGCGCGGCGAGCAGCCCGATCGGCCCGGCGCCCGTGACGAGCACCCGAGAGCCCATGGTGACGCCCGCTCGTCGGCACGCCCACACACCCACCGACAGCGGCTCCACGAGCGCGGCCGCGTCGTCACTGACAGCGTCGGGCACCGGGTGGGCGAACGCCGCTGGCAAGGCGATGTACTCGCAGAACGCCCCGTCGTAGGGTGGGGTGGCAAAGAACCGCATTTCGGGGCAGAGGTTGTAGTGACCCGACAGGCACTGCCCACAGGCCCGGCACGGCACCCCCGGCTCCATCGACACCCGCTGCCCGAAATTATGACCCGCGACGTCTGCGCCACGTCCAACGACGACGCCGCCTGCCTCGTGACCCAGCACGAGGGGCCGCTCGACGACGTATCGCCCGATGCGTCCGGTCTTGTAGTAATGCACGTCCGAGCCACACACCCCGACCGAGCCGACGCGCACCAGCACCTCGTCCGGACCGGGCACCGGCACTGGGCGCTCCTCCACCACCACGTCGCCCATGTCCCGGAGCACCGATGCCCGCATGGTGGCACCCGCGGGCATCGCCGTCCCGACCGTGGTCACTTGACCGCTCCCAGCGGCAGGCCCTGCACGAGCTTGTCCTGCGCGGCGAACCCGGCGAGTAGAACGGTGTAGTTCACCTTGATGCTGGTCTGCTCGGTCAAGTTGTCGTCCGTGAGCTTCTCCAGGTCGAGCTGCTTCGGGTTGTTCACCATGAGGACGTTGATGCTGCCACTACTTCCCGCTCCCGCGCCGCCGCTGCTAAGCAGCCCCTCTGCCACGGTCCGGCTGCGGACCACCGTTCGTACCACGTGTGCCTCCTCGTCGAATTACCTGCTCGTATGAGCGGGGACAGCCGGGTGAAAACTTGGATGAGGCTCCAGCGTGCGGTTGACGACCGCACACGGACTGGCCAAGAAACGGCGACTATGGGGTGCTCGCCAACCGCGGTGTTCAGCGCACAGCCTCTGCGACAGAGAGCTCATAGTCCTCAATGACGGCCACCTTGGCGGCAGACGGCGAGCTCGGGTCGTACTCGTGGCGCAACCACTCCTGCGTCAGCTTGCGGGCGAGTTCAGCGGCGATGATTCGCGACCCGAAGCACAGGACCTGCGCGTTGTTCGAGAGCACGCTGCGCTCGACCGAGTAGGGGTCGTGCGCCACGACCGCTCGGATGCCGGGCACCTTGTTGGCACTAATCGCCACTCCCAAGCCGGTACCACAGCACAGCAGCGCGCGGTTGACCCCTCCGCGTCTGATCGCTTCACCTGCTCGGATGCCGATGTGCCCGTATGTGGTCTCGTCGCCGGCGTCGGTGACGCCGAGGTCGATCACTCGGACGACGCGGGCGTCAGCCTCGAGCGCGGACTTGATTGCCTCCTTAAGGGGGTAGCCGATCTTATCGGCTCCTACTGCGATTACCCATGGTGTGCTCATATGTTCTCTCCCGTCCTCATCGCGGCTTGTAATGGCTCCCTCGTGTGCCCGAGCTCCTCCTCATTGCGGCATCACCGCGCTGAGGATCGCGGCCATCGCCGTCTCGGACGACGCCGGGGTGAGATCTCGGTCGAGCAGGTCGAGCAGCACGCCGAACAGGGGCAGCCGGGCGGTGTCCGCCCGGCTGCCCAGCCGATTGGCCAGGCGGGCGGCCGGTACGCCCTCGACGGTCTGCTGAGCCGCCTGCATCGCCGCGAGCGCAGTTGAAGGCATTTCTCCCCGTCCCATCCGTTCGCCGAAGACCTTGTTCCGGCCGGACAGTCCGGTCACCTCCAAGTCGCCGACACCGGCCAGACCGACGGCAGTCACCTTCCGCCCTCCGACGGCCTCGGTCCACGCGAGCAGTTCCGTCACTGCTTGGGTGAAGATCGCCGCCCGCAGGTCATGCCAGGGCGCTCCCTCGGTGGCCAGACCGTCAGCGATACCGAGCGCGATCGCGTACACGTTCTTCAGCGCCGCGCAGACCTCCACCCCGGATTCGTCCTCGCTCACCTGCGCCCGGTATGCACTTGTCGCAAACACCGCGGCCAACCGTGCCCCGACCGACTGATCGGCACTGGCGAACACAGCCGCGGTCGGCCGACCGGCTGCCACCTCGTTCGCCTTGCACGGACCAGCAACGGCCACGACGGTAGGTGCCTTACGCCCGGCCCGGTCAGCCATCGTCCGCAGGGCTCCCGGGAGCAGGGCCGACGGGGCGTGCTCGTTGCCTACGAACCCCTTGGTCGTGATCGCGAGCGGTGCACCTGGGGGTAGCAGCGGAAGAGCGCGGTCGAGCACGGCCTCGAACCCAACCGAAGCGACGGCGAGCACTACCACGTCGGCACCGTCCAGAGCGCCCGCAAGGCCATCGGCACTGAACAGCGCGGTCCCGTCAGCCAGCCGGACACCAGTACGGGGGTGTGGGACGCCAGCCCGGCAAGCGTCGAGGACCTCGTCGTCGAGCCAGGTTCCCCAGAGACGGACCTCGCGACCCGCGGTCCGCAGAGGTGTCGCCAGCGCTGATCCCATGGCGCCGGCGCCCAGGACTGTGATGATCATCAGACTTTTTTACCACCGTTGCTGCCTCCAAACAACACTTGACACTGTCTTAAACCCGTAGATAATGGTGTATCCAACAGACCTGAAGTGCGAACGTGACTCGCGCCGCAGTAAGGAGGATCTATGAGTTCGACTTCACTGGAATGCCGTGACGTGACGAAGGCGTTCGGAGGGGCACCCGTCCTGCGCGGCGTCTCGCTTACCCTTATGCCCGGCACGGTCACCGCTCTGGCCGGCGAGAATGGCGCCGGTAAGTCGACGCTGATGAAGATCATCTCCGGTCAGGTCAGGCCCGACGGCGGCAACATCGCCCTAGGCGGCACGACCCTCCCCTACGCCGACGTCCGCGCCTCGCAGCGACTCGGCGTCGCCATCGTCCCCCAGGAGCTTGCACCGATCGTCGACATGACCGTCTATGAGAACCTGTTCGTGGGGCGGGAAGTCCGTTCGTCCGTGGGCCTGCTCGACCGCCGGGCGATGATCCGCCGAGCTCGCGAGATGCTCGACGTCTTTGGTGTCAGCATTGACCCCACCGCACCGGTGCGCACGCTGTCGGTGGCTTTGCAGCAGATCGTCGAGATCGTCAAGACCACCAGTCGTGGTGCGCACGTGATCCTGCTCGACGAACCCACCTCGGCCATTGCCGACCGCGAGGTCGACCGCCTCTACGACATTGTCCGCACCCTGCGCGAGCAGGGCGTCGCCATGCTCTACACGACCCACAAGATGGCCGAGATCCGAGCGTTGGCCGACCGGGTCGTCGTCTTACGCGACGGCGAGCTAGTGGTCGACACCTCGGTCGACGAGATCGACGACGACGGCATCGTCACCGCCATGATCGGCCGTGAGCTCACGGGCCTGTTCCCGCGGGTGCGCACCAGCAGTTCAGAGACTGTCCTTGAGGTACGCGACCTGCATGTCCAGGGCGCCGCCGCGCCGGTCTCGCTGTCGGTGCGGCGCGGCGAAATCCTCGGCCTGTCCGGGCTGGTGGGTGCCGGCCGCTCAGAGCTGATCGAAGCCATATTCGGCGCTCGCCGCAGCACCGCCGGCACCATCACCATCGCCGGCCGCCCAGTGAAGCGCAACGCCCCCGCGTCCTCCATCGGAGCCGGGATGGCCCTCGTGCCGGAGGACCGCAAGGGCGCTGGTCTAGTGCTGTCGATGACGGTCTCCGACAACGGGGCCCTCCCCCGGCTATCCCAGTTCAGTACGGCCGGGTGGGTCCGCCGCCGTGACCAGTCCCGCGCCGTCGATGAGGCCATACACTCCGTTCGGCTGCGCAGCCGCGGCGGCCGGCAGGAGGTCAGCACACTGTCCGGGGGCAACCAGCAGAAGCTCGTGCTGGCCCGATGGCTCACTGGCCACGTCGACGTGCTTCTACTCGACGAACCGACCCGCGGTGTCGACGTCGGTGCCCGTAGCGAAATCTACGCAATCATCTGCGAGCTCGCCGCCTCCGGCATGGCTGTCGTCATGGCCTCGTCGGATATGGCGGAGATCCTCGGCCTGTCCCACCGCGTGCTGGCCATGCGCGAGGGCGCCTTCGTCGGCGAGCTCGAACGCGACCAACTGCAGGCACCTGACGTCCAGGACCGCCTCTTTCGCCTCGCCGCGGGTCTCGACGAGATCGATCCCGCAGAACCGGGCCGCGAGCCGGTCGACGCTCCCCCCCTCACCCCGACCGCCCCCACGGGCTCCCGGCGTTATCCCTAGGAGGTTTCCCGCTCATGACCGGTCAGCTGACCAGCAAACACCCCGACCGGGAGGCCGCGACGGTCGCCGCCACCGACCGCACCAACCCCTCGCGGTTTAGCCCCGTCTGGTTCCGCGAATTCCTTATCCGGCACTCGATGGTCGTGGTCCTGCTCCTCGTCATCGCCTACTTCAGCTACCGTAGCGCCCGGTTCGGCACGCTGAGTAACGCCCAAAGCATCGGCATCGCGGCCGCACCATTCGCGCTGATCGCCCTCGGCCAAACACTGGTCATCCTCACCGGCGGCATCGATCTGTCGGTGGGCAGCGTCATCGCTGTCAGCGCTATGACGTCCGCGGCGATCGTCAAGAACCACCCGGAGCGGCTCTGGCTGTCGATGTTTGCCGCTATCCTCATCGGCCTGGCAGCCGGTAGTGTCAATGGCTTCCTCGTCAGCAGGCTCAACGTGCCACCGTTCATCGCCACACTCGGCATGCTGACTTCAGCCTCGGGTCTCGCCTACGTCATCGGTAGCGGCGCACCGATCAACGGTCTGCCCCCGCAATTCGGCGACATCGCCAACAGCACCTGGTTCGGCCTGCAGATCCCCGTCATCATCATGATCGTCGGCATCTTGGTGTTCGCACTCGTCATGTCACGCACCGCATACGGCATGCGTATCTACGCCGTCGGCGGCAACCGGGTCGCGGCGGAGATCGCGGGCATCAAGAGCGGACGCGTGCTGTTCAGCGTCTACGCCCTGTCCGGTGCACTTGCCGGCCTGTCCGGCGTGGTCCTCGCCAGCCGGGTGATCTCGGGCCCACCCACGCTCGGCACCGGCTACGAGCTTGACGCCATCGCTGCTGTCGTCATCGGCGGGGCGAGTCTAATCGGGGGCCGCGGCACCATCTGGGGAACGGTTCTGGGCCTCCTACTGATCCAGACGCTAAACGACGGCCTCGACCTGCTCACCGTGCCGGCCTACTGGCAAAGCGTCATCAAGGGTGTTTTGATCGTCGTCGCCGTCGCTGTCGACGTGTGGTCAGTCCGCCGCCGCGCCTAACGCACCGCTCCCACGCGTCACCAAGCCGGACCCCTCCCGGGTCCCCACCTCAGTCGAAGGAGACATCTTATGACCAAACGTCTGCGGCCGCTGATTGTCGTGATCTGCGTCCTTGTACTCGGAACGCTGACCGCCTGCGGGGCCGGCGACCCCAGCCGGGCCCAAAATGGTAGACCGGCCGCCATGCGCATCGGCGTCACGGTCTATGACATGTCGTCGTTCGTGAGCCAGGGCAAGGAAGGGATGGAGGCTTACGCCAAGGCAAACAACATTGACCTGCTCTGGAACTCCGCGGGCGGTGATGTCGGCACGCAGGCCAACCAGGTCGACCAGCTCGTGAACCAGGGCGTCTCGGCCATCATAATCGACCCTGTACAGGCCGATTCCCTGGGACCACAGATCCAAAAGGCCAAGGCCAAGAAAATCCCCGTTATCGCGGTGAACGCCGGCCTGTCCGACACCTCGGGCCTGGCCGCGAGCGTCCTGCCCGACGACATCAAGGCGGGCGAGCAGGAGATGCAGATGATGGCCGACAAGCTCGGCGGCAAGGGAAACATCGTGGTCCTGCAGGGTCCGCTGGGGCAGTCCGCCGAACTCGACCGCACCAAGGGCATCCAGAACGTGCTGGCCAAGTACCCCGGCATCAAAGTGCTGGCCCAAGACACCGCAAACTGGAAGCGTGACCAAGCCGTCAACCGTGCCAAGAACTGGCTGGCGAGCTTCAGCGGAAAGCTCAACGGCATTGTCTCGGAGAACGACGACATGGGCCTGGGTGCCCTGCAGGCCACCAAAGAGGCTGGCGTGACACTACCGATCGTCGGCATCGATGGCATAGAGGACGGCCTCAACGCCGTGAAGAACGGCGAGTTCATCGGCACGTCACTGCAGCACGGTCGGGTCGAGATGGCCGCCGGCCTGGGTGTGGCCATGCGCATCGCCAAGGGCGAGCAGGTCAAGACGCCGGTCTACATCATGCCGCCCGTGACGAAGGACAACGTCGACGCGGTCCTCGCGGACGTCGTCACCGGGAAGGACAAGCTGCTCGCCCGCCTGCCCGCGCTGGTGGACCAGAATCTGCAGACGGGCAACATCGCCTATGAGGGCCTGCCGGGGCAGACGCGGTGATAACGGACCGGCAACGGACAGGAGACGCCCTCGTCATCGCCGTCGACTGCTCGACCACCGCGGCCAAGGCAGTCGCCGTTGACACCAGTGGGAGGACGGGCGCGGCCGCCCGCCGTGAGCTGTCCGTCGCTAGTCCGCACCCCGGTTGGCACGAGCAGGATCCTGAGCAATGGTGGACGGCGACCCGCGACGCGATCGCGGAGAGTGTGGCACAACTCGACGACCCTTCCCGAGTTGGTGCGGTATGCCTAACCCACCAGCGGGAGTCGTTCGTCTGCCTCGACGCGGACGGCCGCGCCTTGCGCCCGGCGATTCTCTGGGTCGACAGCCGCGCACATGCACAGATCGAGGCGCTAGGGTCCGACCACGTCCAGGCACTATCCGGCAAGCCGCCGGACGTCACCCCGGCGATCTACAAGCTGGCGTGGTTGGCCCACCACGAGCCTGAGGTGCTGAAGGACGCCGCGCAAGTCGGCGACGTGCAGGGCTACCTCAACCAGCACCTCACTGGCAGGTGGTGCACTAGCCACGTCTCGGCTGACGCTCTCGGATTGTTCGACCTCTCGCAACGGACGTGGTCAGACGAGCTGCTCGACCTAGCCAGCGTCCGGCGCGACCAGCTGCCCCAGCTGATCGCGCCGGGCGCCACGGTCGGCACCCTGACCGACGAGGCCGCCGACGCCGTGGGCCTGTCGGCGGCCATTCCCGTGGTAGCCGGCGTAGGTGACGGGCAGGCCGCTGGTCTCGGGGCCGACGTGACCTCCCCCGGCATGGCCTACCTGAACCTGGGCACGGCGATGGTAATGGGCGTGCAGAGTGCGGACTACCAGTGGCAGCCGCCGTTCCGGACGCTGGCCAGCGCGGTAGGCGGCACCTACATCCTCGAGACATTGCTGAGCTCGGGTACCTACCTGGCGACGTGGTTCCGCACGCAATTCGGCGACGCCACACTCGAAGGCCGTCCAGACCCTCAGCTCGACGCCGCCGCCGCGGCCGTCGGCCCCGGAGCCGAAGGCCTGCTCACCCTGCCGTACTGGAACGCCGCCCAGTCACCGTACTGGGACCCGCACGCCCGCGGGGCGATCATCGGATGGGCGGGTTGCCACACCCGCCCCCACGTCTATCGCTCACTGTTAGAAGGCATCGCCTACGAGCTGCGCCTCCACCTTGACAGCCTCGAGCAGGCGACCGGTGTCCCCGTCACGGTTCTACGGGCCATGGGTGGCGGGACCCGCAGCAGGTTATGGACCCAGATCATCGCGGACGTCACGGGACGCGCCCTGCATATCTGCGCCGAGGAAGAGATCAGCGCGATGGGTGCTGCAGTGCTCGGCTTCGCCCGCAACGACGACCACGACCTGCTGCATGAAGCGGCGGCCCGAATGGTGAGGATCGCGCACACCGTCGAGCCCAACCCAGCCGCCCACGAGGTCTACGAGCGCTTCTACCACGTCTACAGGGACGTCTACCCATCCCTGCGGGACACGTTTCCCCTGCTCGCCGCAGCCGCGCGGTCCGCGGTCCGCGGTCCAGTCATCTAACACCGAAAGGCATCCAGCATGCGTGCAGCCATCTTTTACGGCCCCGGCGACCTGCGGTTGCAAGACGTCCCCTCCACCGAACCCGGCCCCGGAGAGATTCTCGTGGAGGTCAAAGCCGCCGCGACGTGCGGCACCGACCTGAAGACCTATCGTCGCGGTCACCCCAAGCTTTTCCCTACCCTGCCCGCGCGGTTCGGCCACGAGTTCGCCGGCGTGGTGTCCGCCGTCGGTGACGGCGTCACCGCGTTCACCCCCGGCATGCGGGTGGTCTCCGCGAACACCGCACCGTGTTACGAGTGCTGGGCCTGCATGATCAACCGACAGAGCCTCTGCGAAAACCTCGAATTCCTCAACGGGGCCTTCGCCGAGCAGATCGTGGTCCCAGCCAGCATCGTCGCCCGCAACACCTACCAGCTGCCCGATACGCTGGCCTTCGAGGCGGCGGCCCCACTGGAGCCGCTCGCCACTGTGGTGCACGGCATGGCCGAGAGCGGCATCACCCTCGGCGACGTCGTCGTCGTGCACGGCGCCGGCCCGATCGGCCTGATGTTCGTGCGCCTAGCCACGTTGCGCGGCGCCAGCGTCGTGTGCGTCGACCGGTCCGCCTGGCGTCTTGAGCAAGCGGCGTCCGCCGGTGCCGTCGAGACGATCGACCTCACCGACCTCGCCACCCCCGAAGACCACGCCAAAGCCATCCGGTACGTCACACCAGGAGGACGCGGCGCCGACGTGGGCATCGAGGCGGCCGGCCTACCCGAGGTCTGGGAGCAGGCCGTCCAGACACTGCGCCCCGGCGGCACCGCCGTCCTGTTCGGCGGCCCCCCCAGGGGCACCAGCTTCGCGGTGGACACCGTCGACATGCACTATTCCGAGTACACCCTCAAGGGCGTCTTCCACCACACCCCGCAGTACGTGCAGACAGCCGTCAGCCTGCTCTCCACCGGCAAGGTGGACGGCTACTCGCTGATCACCGAGACCCGCCCCCTCGACCGTCTCGTCGACAGCCTCGAGGACATGGCCCAAGGTAAGGGCAGTAAGTACATCCTGACCCCATGACAAAGAAGGTCCCCATGCTGCTCGCCGAGGAACGTCATCAGATCGTCGAAGTATGCCAGGCCCTGCAACGTAACCACCTGGTCGTCGGCACGGCAGGCAACGTGTCGATTTGCGCCAACGACCTCGTCGCTATCTCGCCCAGCGGCGTCGGCTACGGCGCTATGACCGCCGATCAGGTGGGCGTCCACCGGCTGGACGGCGCGCCGGTGGAGGCCCCGCTGAAGCCGTCGAGCGAGTTCCCGCTGCACCTGGCGGTGTATCGGAACACCGGTGCGTCGGCGATCGTGCACACGCACGGTGTGGCCTCCACGGCCATCTCCACCATCGTCGACGAGATTCCCCCATCGCACTATTACACCGGCCTATTCGGTGGCATTGTCAGAGTGTCGCGCTACGCATCCTTCGGGACCGATGAGCTGGCGCACAACGTCGTGACTGCGTTGAAGGACCGGGCGGCGGCGGTGATGGGCAACCATGGGGCCATCACCACCGGTCCGACACTGGCAAAGGCCTACGACCTGGTTGAGTACCTTGAGTATATTTGTGATGTCCACCTGCGGGCCCTGGCCACTGGGCTGCCCGTGCGCACGCTGCCTGATCACGAGATCGGGCACGTCACGAAGAAGCTGACGGGGTACGGGCAACCCAGCGGAGGCGATTCCCGGTGATGGCAAACCAGTGACGGCACGGCAGACTGTTGCTGTGGTCAACCACGTCGAAGTTCACGATGACATTCCGCAGGACAGCGCGCCGCCACGCCAGCTGAACCGTCAACGGGCCATTGCCGAACTGGTCATCGCGAAGGGCACTCTGCGCATCGAGGACCTGGTTCGGCACTTCGGTGTGAGCGCGATGACGGTCCGCCGCGACCTGGACGAGCTGGAGAGCCATGGCATCCTACGGAAGAGCCGAGGCCAGGCCACCGCCCTAGCCTCGAGCCTGTTCGAGGCGAATACGACGTTCCGCCTCACCCACAATCGGCAGGCCAAAGAGGCGCTGGCGCGCGCCGCGCTCACCCAGATCCGACCAGGTCAGACCGTCATGCTCGACGACTCGACCACCGGTGTCTATTTGGCCCGGTTGCTGCCCCAGCGTGCTCCTCTGACGGTGGTAACAAACTTCTTCAGTGTCGCCAACGAGCTGCTGCGTGAGCCGGCGATCAGCCTCGACATTCTCGGCGGCCGGTACCACAGCTGGTGCGATGCGATGTTGGGCTCAATCACGATCGACGACATTCGGCGGTTGCGGGTGGACACGGTCGTCATGTCGACGTCGGCGGTCATCGACGACGTCACCTACCACCACACGCAGGAAACCGACCTGCTGAAGCGGGCAATGTTCGACAGTGCGGCCAGTCGGATCCTGTACTTCGACCACTCCAAGTTCGAGCGGCGTGCGCTGTACGCCCACGTCGAGTTGAAGGACTTCGATGTCGTCATCGTCGACAGCGGCACCTCGGCCGAAAACTTAGCGCGACTACACGACACAGGTGTCAACGTTGTGGTCGCCCATCTGCCCGACCATGGATCACGCCAACGCATCGACGACAGCGAGAAGCAGTAATCATGCAACCACTACGGTCATTCGGTGCCCGGATCTACGTCGAGTACGGTCTAGCCGGGCTGTGAGCTGTCGGGCTCCAAGACCATCTTCTCGACGACCTTGCCGAGTTATTGTTCGAGTCAGTCGACTGGTGCCGGGGGAGTCGGGTGGTTGAACGGTGTTCATGAGCCGGCAGGACCGGGTTGCTGTCCGGCAGCAGCGATAACCTCATCGCTCAAGGTGCGCTCAGTCATGATTGTCTCGCTCTGCGAAGCCGCTAACTTCCGACCCTGCCGTCGGATGTCGGCGAGTTCGGGTACCCGCCGGTACAGGGTGGCCCGGCTGACCCCGAGGACCTGCGCGACCTCGGTCACCGGGGTCTTCTCCCCGATCATCTTCCGGGCCTGCTTCAACTTCGCCGGGCTCAACGCAGTGGGCCGCCCGCCGAAGCGGCCACGTTCCCGAGCAGCGGCGAGCCCGGCGAGGGTGCGCTCCTGGATGAGTTCACGTTCGAAGCTGGCAAGCGCACCGAAGACGTGAAACACCAACCGATCGCCGGGAGTGGTGGTATCGATGCTCTCCTGCACCGACTTGAACCCCACTCCCCTGCCCTCTAGCTGCCCGATGGTCTCGATCAGATGCGGCAACGACCGACCCAGCCGGTCCAACCGCCACACCACCAACGTGTCCCCCGTCCGCAGGTGGTCGAACAACGCCGCCAACTGCGGGCGGTCGGTTTGAAGTCCGCTTGCGGTGTCCGACCAAATCCGGGAACACCCCGCAGCCCTCAGCGCGTCCTCCTGCAACACCGCGGTCTGCTCGGCCGTGGACACCCTCGCGTAGCCCAGCAACTCGACCATGACCACCCACTGTTACACAACCCGCCAACAGCCCCATCGGTGACACACCGGTTTCGTACAGTGCTTCTGCAACACTCGGCGGCCCCGCTGACCTGCAGGCCACTTCTCGCCGCCGGGGTGTTGCTTTAACGATCGTTTATGGACGCCCAACCACCACCGGCGTGAAAGGTCGCGCGCCAAGTGGGATTGCCATCGCCCGGGTCTAGGTCTGGTCGGTGTCGGAAGAAGCACGGTGAGGGCGGCGCCTCCTACGCCGGGCCGGTCGATCAGTCTCAACATCCGCCGCTCGGTAGACGAGACGGTCTCCGGGCACAGGCCCAGCCCGACGAAACGGCGGTGACGCGCTCGGCCGCCGTGGCGGACGCCGGCCAGTCCATCGCCCACCAGAGGATCAACGCGCCGATCTTCGCAGCCGCCCGGTGCTCTGTCAGTTGGCCGACCTGGATGTCTTTGTCTTCCCAAAGGATATGGCTTCACCACCCGCCATTAGCCGCCGAGAGCACGTACGCTCGGTGTTGGTACCACCGGTTGGTCCGGTGGGCCGAAGATTCCTAGGAGGAATCATGGTTGACATTGCCGTGTCCGGCCCGCCTGACGATGAGCCGGAGTCGTATCCGAGCGAGTCAGTGCAGAAGCTGCTCAAGCTGTCTTCGGTCGGCGCGATCGCACCCGAGAAGCCGAACATCTGGTGGGTGCGCGATCGTCCGAGTGAGATCTACATGACGATGACCACGAAGGCAATGGTCAACGAGCACGGCGGCCAGCATGGCTTCTGGACCACGTTTTCGACGAACCTCAAGTCGGCCAACTACGACCCCGCCAATTTCAACCGCCTCGCCCGGTGGTTGGAGTCGCAGGGCATCGACGCGCCGCCGCAGGTGCCGGTCGGATCTCGCCGGTTGGGCACGCGGTTCAAGAACTGGCACAAGTAACCAGCTAGCGCGGAGCGGGTCTCGAGATCGTTTCCGGGAGTGCCGGTGTCAGGTTGGGGTCCTGACCCGTGCGGGGCATCTCTGCAGTTGGCTGCGCCCGCGCCAACTCAACGTCCGAACAGTCCCCCTACCTGACGTCTGGTTGGGGTGTACCCAACCCGGATCTTTCCATTGGGTAGATCACGTCAGTGCCTATTCACATCGCGCGTTATGACTTGGGTTTTGTTACGGGGAATCTTCAGCGGGAGGTTGCTGCCGTCCTCCGCGCGGTTGGTGGCCGGCGGGTGGGGTAGCCGTCAGCCAGCGTCGGGCAGTATCCAGTGGTCTCGGGTGGGTGCCATGTGGGACGCGCCTTCGGCGTCGCGCTTGATGGCC
>JAABUP010006047.1_pt1 | contig 17716 bp, 19 predicted proteins | sample 5559201 | NCBI WGS metagenome assembly JAABUP01 (sample SAMN10711887, study PRJNA513373) | rock metagenome | isolation source: Antarctica rocks | place: Antarctica
CACAAATCGTCTACTTTCTCGATTTCTTCTTTATTTGCTCCACACCTAGCTGTCGTATTTACTCATTTATTTAGTATGTCGTCTCCTACCTACTATGAGATAGAAGAAATCGAGAAAGTAGACGATTTGTGCGCATTTCGTGGGGTGGCCCAATTGGGCCTAGGTGTCCCGTTTTTTTTGTCACCCCCGTGCTCCCTAAGCCGCTATCGAGTAAGGGTAGTTTAGCCTTTAAGGGGTAATCCTTAAAGGGGTGGCCCTTCCTTAAGGAGTAATCTTTAGGGAATTAATCCGTTCTTAGGGGTGATACTTAGGGGTTCGCCCTCACTTAGGGGTGGTCCTTTAGGGGGTGAACCCTTCTATATAGTGAGTTTAAGGGAAGTGGCCCTCGTAAAGTGATCAAGCTGGGGGAATCGTGCCCGTGCCAAGCCACCGGACTGGCTGATGAGGCCGAGGGTCGGTCAAATAAGTCGTGGCCGGTAGCGCAAAAAGACCTTGATGTTTACACAGTCAAATAAGTCCACCATAACACTTCCAATTTTCCTTCAACTTTCAAGTGATCTATTTGAAAAGTCCAGGATTGCTCCATATTTTTTTTAGAATTTTTGGGGCTTGGTGTCATTGGTGAGACCCGGCGCAAGTCGAAATCTTGAAGTTGGAACATCGGCCACGACTTATTTGACCGACCCTCGGGCTCTGCGTTTTGGTTCACTAAAGTATGCAAAGAATGCTTGCTCCAATTAGACATCAATGTCTCATTCTGCAAGCACGCCTATTGCCAATGTTTTGCGCTATCTCGCTCGCTGTGTCTTAATTTACAAAAATGCTTCAGATGCCTCAATTGTCGACACCATCCAATGCTGCTATATGCAAGAATTGAACCTTCGGATTTCGAAGTTCGAGGAAAACTTGATGCTTTGCAGGTGTTCGCCGGGGATTCGACATGATTCACTTGCTGTTCACCTTGCTCTCGAATCCTGAGATATCATCATATCCGAGATGAAAGACCCAATATAGACACCCATAGGTAACGCCATTCCATGCAGCATGCTTTATCGCTGGAATATCAAAGCCGATGTTAAATGTTTACAAGAAGTGAAAGGGGTGGGTTTGGCATTCTGAAGGTCACAAGTTTGGCCACCTGTTTTTTAGACCATCTGCCCACTTGCTGTACAAGACGTCAGCCAATTGTTTCGTATGTTCCATTCCTGGAACAAGCTGTCCAGGCAGCTGGGCGTCCTTCTCTGCCCATGTGTCTTCTGCGGGTAACAGTGAAGATTGGCGGCGACGATGGCTCTTGAGGTGAGGATTATTCTGCGCGAGGACGAGTTTTGGCTTCTGTGGTGTAGCTGGCTGAGATGGGGGTAAGAGACTCGACAGTTTCGGATCACTTGGAAGTCTGATTAGCCTAATTCGCCAGCATATTACAAGGAATCTCAAACTTACTTTTGGACTTTTTCTATGATCAGCTTCAGGAGGTGATACTCTCCCTCAGGGTCGTCCTTATCCAAGGAATCCCAAGCAAGTGCAACTTTTGAGATAGCTTCTCTATTGCTCTGGCTTGCTGTGTTGGCGTACACCTCTTGGAAAGCTTGGTCGATGACTTTCGCGTAGGCTCGACGCCCGAGAAGTGCCTCATTCGTCACAGTCTGGACCATATTTTGCTGATTCTCGTCGACCTCCGCTATGGACGCGTCCGAAGGATGTTCCCGGCTATTACTTGAGACTCGTCGGAATTGCCTCACCGTGGAGGGACTGTTACCAAAACTCGTACTAGGCGCTAGGGGTAGCTTTTGGCCACTGGACCTACGTTTAGCAGGAGAGGCATCTGCAGCGGGTGATGATCTACGCTTCATGGCCGCCTTTCGCACTGTCGATGGTGATGATGGTGCTTTCTGCACATCCTCCTCTAGCGTCAAGCGATCGAACATCGCTTCTGGACTTTCGTGTACCTGAGTTTGGGTGACTGAAGTTTTTCGACGTTTCTGGGTCCGTCTATCCATTTGTTGTGGGACCACCACCGATGAAGCCTTTACTGTGTCAAACACCCAGTCATCCTTCACCTCTGGTAATGACATCGGAGTCAATGTCTCTTCATAGAACTTTGGATGAGTCGTCCGGCCCCTGTTATCATCCCACATCTGCCCACGGTGAATGAGCTCCTGCAGACCTTCTACCCGACCTGCACTTCTGATGAATCGATGCTGCAAGAGCTCCTTTGCTGTTGGCCTACGATCTGGGTCCTTCACAAGGCAGGCCGCTATGAAATCCTTGAAATCTCGACTGTATTTGCCACCTTCAAGCCTTGGAGCCGGCGCCTTCGGTATCAGGAATAGCACCTTCATCGGGTGAGTAGTTGCATTCGGCGGTTCTCCATTGATCATTTCCATAGCTGTGATACCTAATGACCAAATGTCTGCCTTGAAATCATATCCCGCCTGCTGTATCACTTCTGGTGCCATCCAAAACGGAGTTCCAACAAACGTATTTCTTAGCGATTTGATGTTGGTGAGCTGTGCGGCTACTCCAAAATCGGCCAACTTGACTTTCCCGGATTGTGCAAGCAGCACATTCGCAGCTTTGATATCCCGATGTATCTTGCCTTCTTGGTGGAGGTAATCGAGTCCGAGTAGTAACTCGCGACAAATAACGGCAATATGGCCCTCGTTGAAAGGCCCGGATTTGAGCTATTTGTGTCAGCTCATATAATAGATCTAGGCTCTTTCTGTGCCCACCAAATCTAGGCAGGAGCCTCCTCCCAAGTACTCCATCACAATCCATAGCTTGTGACCTCTCAAGAAGCTGGTCTTATACTGTGTGACGAAAGGGCTGTCGCATGTGCTCAGAACTGATATCTCCTGTTGGATGTCTTGTATATCGTCGTCGCTGGATTCGAGGTCGATCTCATTGGCTATCAGTTGAATTTCGATATTGGGGGTAAGTGATAGTGTTACGCACATGCTTGATGGCTACTACCTCACCCGTTGCAATTTCAATGGCTTTATAGACTACCCCAAAACTGCCGCCTGCATCTTTGATAAGCCAGCGTACTCCACAGTTGCTTTCCCTTGGGATCCTTACTTCCGAGCTCTTCGAGAACTTGATATCGATCCGTCATGGCTACCGAGCGAGTACAATTACGGTGAGAGTTATGGATGTTTTGCGTGGTCGATACATTCACATGAGATCAAGAGCCATCAAGGCTACAAATGGTGATGTTGGAAGAGCAACTGATGTAAACTTAGACATTTCAGTATAATTTCATCATTCATTTGGCTTGTTTACATTAAGATTGCCGAGGGTGCCATAGAAACGCTAGCCTGCCAAGAGCGGGACGCTTCCGACTCCAAGACTGTGGGGTTTGCCACGTGCGTGGGATGCAGCTAAAGTGAAACAGCCGAGGCCTTCCTTTTAGCCATTTCCGGTGCTGCAAAGTACTTCATAGTTTCGTAAAGTTGGGAGCTGCAGTTCGATCCTCGCTGCAGGTCGGAACCAAGGTTGATGGTCGCGTTCGCCAAGACTTCGTAGCGGACTTATACTTAATGAATTCTTGAATCGGCAATGGATGTAGCGCTGAAACGATGAGTAAATAATTGTATATACAAAAGTTTTAGTTAGACAAGACGCCTGCTCAATATCTACTTGAAAGCTGTCGACTTAGATATACTTGTAGGGGTTCATGATTCCTTTCTACACAGACGTTAGCTCATTCGGTCATTCCTAGAGTCCGTGGTCAGGAACATACCGGGTCATAAAGATCTTTGATCTGCTTCATTAGTCGTATCATCGTCTCGCTCCGGCTATATCCAACGAATGCTTTCTTTGCAATACCAATGCCGTGTTCTGCGCTGATGCTCCCGTTACGTTTCGCAATCCATTCGTAGACAAAAGGCTCCAACTGCTTCTCCACCTCCTTGTCAAACCTCCTCGTCGCAACATTAAGATGCAAATTCGAGTCGCCCATGTGACCGTAACCAACAACGCCGACGACAGGCGATTTGTCATCGTCGCCAACTAGACCAGCCGACGTGAGACGCTCCCTCGTATCCTCAACCAGTCTGTAAAGCTCTTGTAACGGGATTGATAGATCGTACTTGTAAACGCCACCCCAATGGCCCAGACATTCCGGTATGCCTTCACGCCATGACCACAGAGACTTAATTTGTGTTTCATCCTGGGCAAGAACACCGTCTGAAACAATCTCTTCACCCATGACGTGTTCGAGGAACTTTTCCAGCTTCTCGCTATCGTGGTCCGGATTCGAGCCGCTGGTCTCAATTAAACAATAAAATGGATGCTGGCCCTCTAGAGGACGTTTTTTGCCAGTCACTGTGTGAACCAAATCCTGGCTCTGACCATCCATTAATTCGAACGCGGACAGAATCTCTGATAATTGACCCTTTGCAGCGCGATAAGCTTCTTGTACTTTTTCGAAGCTTTCGAGGCCGAAGAAAGCGACATTGCCAGCCTTTGACCTTTGTGGACACAAAATGGAAACGCCAGTAATGATCCCAATGGTACCTTCGCCACCTATAAAAAGCTGTTTTATGTCGTATCCTGTATTGTTCTTGCGAAGTTTGCTCAGGTCATCCATAATGGTACCATCGGGTAAAACTGCTTCGATACCAAGAACATTTCCATGTAAGCTTCCATACCGCAATAATCGCAATCCACCTGCATTAGTGGCCACGTTGCCTCCAATGTGACAAGAACCTTTTGCACCAAGATCTAATGGAAATATATGATTCTTTTCTGCTAGGAAATGATCGACCACCTCTAAGATGCATCCAGCATCAACGACGAGGGTTCCAGAGACCTCATCGAAGGATCTGATATCATTCATTCGAGACATGTTGATTACAATTTCATCATATACGGGAACAGAGCCACCTACCAGGCCAGAATTGCCGCCCTGGGGTACAACGGCCAGCATGTTGTCGTTGCAATATTTCAAGACCTTGCTGGCTTCTTCAGTTGAACCTGGCTTGACTACGAGCTTAGTGTGTCCCTTGTACTTTCGCATCCAATCACTGTTGAATGCTTCTAGATCGTCGCTTGCATCCTGAGAAACTCCATCGATGACAGCGGAGCCTACTCCTAATAAGTCCTTGAAATATTGGACGTGGTCTTTAGAGATCTAATAAACATTCTAAGCTTCGGTCGAATGTGAGATTCAACAATGGCAGCCATACCTCGCTGAATCTAGTGTCCCTTTTGATTTCTGGATAACTGCAACATTGTGGATCAGATTGATGATGAGGCTAAGAGGGACGAAGCTTACGATTCAGAAGTGTATTTGATGTGTTTTTGGGAGCTTGGTGCGCCTTGAACACCGCCATCACCATCGGGCTGATGCGGCTCTGTAGTGGCAGAGCTCCACCTGGCTTGCGCTGCCGGACACAGTCGAGATACATGGTTGGTCCGCAGTGGTATCGAATAAGAAGGATTGAAAGAACTTCTGAGAATAGCAGAATTCAGTCGGAGAGGAGGCATGGTGATAAAATATGTAGGGCAGCGCACCCGCAATTTCGAAATCTCGCATACACAGACAGATATTCTAGATGAATGTAAACAAGATTGAAGGCTATATTGTACTCCACCGTGTCTAATTCACCTTATTAGCATCCAGTGTATCAGTGGGGTAAGCACCGCGCCCAAGCGGAGCTTCTCACTTTTGAATTCGGATGAAGATTTTCGGAAAGAGATCCGATATCCGAGCTCCGAGCTTCAAGCTGCGGACGCGACAGCTTCGAACGCCTTAAGCTTGTGTTCAACAGCTAGGACACTTCAGATTCTGCTTGATCCACCCCCATACCGACTTTCCCTACATCAATTCGCTGAACGCTCTGCAGTGCGATGGCTTCAGGATACGATAGAGCATTATCTGGTAAGTTCCTTGCACTCGATCTACGCTGTCAGTCCAGCTAACAGACTCCCCAAAGTCTTCAGGTAAGAAAAGACTATGAGCACATGTCAGCCTGGTCACCGCTTATACTCAAATCTTTTAGTCCGGACGGTCACGTTTTCCAAGTCGAGTATGCTTTAGAGGCTGTCAAACGAGGTCAATCTCTCCCGATATTGGTCTGTATGGAGCGTTGACAATAGATCAGGAACCTGTGCTGTTGGAGTCAAAGGAAAGGACATCGTGGTACTGGGATGTGAGAAACGTTCTGCTATGAAGTTACAAGATACACGCATCACACCTTCAAAAATTGGTCTCGTTGATACACATGTCTGCCTCGCTTTTGCCGGTCTCAATGCAGATGCTCGCATATTGGTGGACAAGGCTCGATTGGAAGCACAGTCACATCGTCTGACCGTCGAAGACCCTGTGACTATCGAATACATTACAAAATATGTTGCTGGTGTGCAACAACGGTATACTCAAAGCGGTGGTGTCAGGCCATTCGGCATCAGTACTCTGATAGTCGGCTTTGATAAAGGGGACAAGACACCCCGGTTATATCAAACCGAACCTTCAGGCATTTACTCCGCTTGGTATATTGACATTCAGTCTTAGGTACATCTAGCTACGAAAAGCTAATAGCATACACAGGAAAGCCAACGCAATCGGCAGGTCCAGCAAGACGGTCCGCGAATTTCTGGAGCGGAATCATAAGGATGACATGGATCGCGAAGAGACAATCAAGCTGACGGTCAAGTCATTACTGGAAGTTGTGCAGACTGGGGCAAAGAATATCGAAATAGCGATCATGGCTCCGGGGAAAACCATCGAGATGCTGCCCGTAGAGGACATTGAATCGTATGTGAGGAGCATAGAAGCAGAGAAGCAGGAAGAAGCTGCGAAGAAGAAGACCGGACGGACGCCGGGCACAGGAACAGCAGCGATTTTAACCCGAAGTGATGGTGGTGCATCAGGCAGCTAGTCATTCATAGTCTAGATTTCTTTCATACCCGGAGCGAGCATCAGACATCTTCAATCACGCATTCAGCCAGTCGCACTGAGCCCTGAGAAATCCGTGATCTTTGCGGAATGACTTAATTCCTGATTGTACAGCTCTCCACTCAGCAGTCTATCTGCCGTTTCGCCTGTCCACGCAGAGTGCCGTGGGTTCCCTTGACGCCATCTTCCTTTTGTAAATTTGACACCACTTCATGAAATTCTTGTCGCACGAATTCTATGGCAACCATACATCATCAGCCAAGCCTGTCCGCTGCGTCTTTCACATTGAATATCGATCGTTCTTCGTCCCTTTTCATTCGATCATCCTTAAGCATACGGGCATCCACACGAGCGTCCTCCCCTTCGATGTTGATGGCTGGGGTTGGCGTTTTGGCTTCCAGGACAAAATGATTATCACAGTGAGGACAGTATTCGTCACTGCAAGCTACAAATCAATACTCTAGTGCGTCGAATTTAGTATCTGCCCGTACCTGTCCTCAAACTCTTGCAGGTCTTTTCGGAAACACTTCCTGCACTTCTTGCATGCGAAAGTCTGCAATACATAATTAGTCAGTGCAGAGTCGAGGAGTGATGTTGCTCGCCATGTCGAATGTTTGGAGTAATTCATGGTCCGCCTGTTCCTGGTGACACTCCGAACAATCGAACCATTTGCGGCCTGCGTCTTGACAGTCAGGCGAACTATTCAGAGCCTAGATAGACTGGGGCGCGCAGATTCTGACAGCATGGGGATCTTATCGACACTTGAGCATTGAGAATGTGTTTGCTGTATGCTAGGTCATCCAGTGGCCAACTTATACAATACTTGGTAGAGCACAAACCACATTTTGGAGAATCGCTCAACCTGAGAACCTGGCACCCAACGAATCCTACGATATGTATTGCATGTTGCATTCGCCGGTCTGTCACTTCTGGAGAACGCGTAGGGATGTGGGACTCTTCATGGAACGAGACGCGCCCGGGAAGCCCCCTGTTGAAAGCCCTAAAATAGATAAACTTAAGGTTGCCTGCAAGGCGTCGCGGGCATGCGGAGGTGCGGAGCACTATCTAAGGTAGCGCACATCATGTCCACATCAACAATACCAAGCGAGTCCTATTCGCGAGAATATTGCTTCCTTTCAAATCCTTACGAAACGACAGTCACCTGGCATTGGATTGGTATTTCAGCTCGTAAGATCGGCGAGGTCACCAGGCGTCCGGGATTTAGGCAAGCTTCTCAGCCTCGAGCACTGATCCGACTTCAGGCCCGCGTGCGCCTCTATGTACAATAGCTACGCTGAACTGAGACGATACAACGGTCTTCTCGGGCGATAATTTGTTCCGCCGGGTTCCCTCGTCGGCTCTGAGAAAGCACGCCTTCCCATCTCCTTATACTACATCTTGCTTCTGTTTACCAGTGGGACAAAGATGGTGATACGGGCTCATATGAATGCATCTACAAATGCATTTCTCACTACCCTTTCCTACACCAGACACAACAGCACGCCATACCGGGTCAACTGCTGCGAGCGTTACATTCCATGATTGGGTACTTTTTGAATATTGGATTGTAGCGGCGTAATTCAAAGTTGCACCCGGATGCTCTAGCAGAATTCTACAATGTCAAGCGCTGGGGAGGATGGCACAGACCGGGCTTCAATCGTCAGTGATATCGCCTTTGCAGGTACGATATGCTAAGCTATTTTGCAGAAACCCGTCTCGTCTCTAAGATCACTCTTTGAGAAGCAAATGAGCAGCGATGCCGGTGCTAGAACAAACTCTGGCCTTCTGGCTCCAAAGTCTCTTGCGAGGGTCGACCATACACAAGATGGCAGTCACACTCTCACGCGGAATTCGCTGGACATACCGAGGACGTCTTCGCCGTGGTCGACAGTTGAAGCCGTGAGTGATCCCCAACGGAAAGGCACTAAAGGACCACCTGTTCCCTCTCCACGACGACCCAACTCCAGGATCCTGCCACGTCCCCTGTCGACGACCTCGCTCTCAATTCCTCGCTCTCCTCCTGTCGTGAGGGTCGATGCGCCAACATCACCGCCAAAAGTATCCCAATCGCCCAGCATCCAGCATACCTTACAAATCTTCGCTTCAATACCCTCGAGCCCTGTCAATGTGGGCTCAAAATCGCCCAGTCAATCTCCTGTACCTTTCAGAAGACTAAATCGGAACCCAGCGACGGAGCCTCAATTGGCAGCAGCGCAATTCAAGGCTACTGTTCCAGCCGCAAGACCTCTCTGCAACCCTGTCAACGAAACATACGCTCACACACCCGCAAAAGGCGTTCCACCCCCGGTCAATCGAGCAGACAAACCCAAAGTACCCTCGAAACCAAACTTAATTCCAAGCAAAACAAACCTCGAACCATCAAAATCCACGGCTGACGAGAGAATCTCGCCGTTCAGTACACCTCCAAGTAGCGATGAAAGCGTGGGTGCCGAGACCTTAGGACCCTCAAGGCGCTCGGAGGCGAAAGCGATCCAGAATGTGGCTAGGAGTCCCATGGAAAGGGAGATGCCCCGGCCAGGCAAATCACGTTTGACATATGATTCGCCGTTGATTGGTGAGAAAGCCGTGCCCCCAAGAAAGCCAAGGCCTGATGCGCGAAGTCTCGGGTTTGTTCATGCGTTGGAAGTACCCAATGCCGTGCCAGAAACTCCACCTGGGCTCCCACCTCGAAGCGGGCTAAGTCAACGACCTCCACAGACCATGGAGGCAAAGGATGTGGATAAGGGAAAACCAATGGCGACTGTCATACCGCTCCCTGACAGATCAAAGAAATTGCAGAGCTCTTCTGAATCGGCGCCAGAATTTTTGCCTCCACCAAAGCGGGCATCTGTAGCGATTCCGCAGAGAATGCCCAATCGACAAAGTGCTAGCGTTCCATACCCGATTGAGATTTCAACCGACTCCAATTTGATGGCTGTCGGCGGAAGTATGGGTGAGCAAGAACCGGACCTTAGTAGCTATTCATCTCAAGCCGCAGATTACCCAGATGCCTCCAGTACCAACAGACGTCCTCCGTTTATCAAGACCGGGGCAGAAGAGATCGGTACAATACAAGATACTAGACTTGTCGATGTTTGCGGTCAGTACGTGGCAACAACAGGTCATGTTACCCGGGTGTGGGACGTTTATTCGGGAGAACTAGTGGCTAGTTTTGGTACCGGTGAAAAGGAGATTCGAGTGACATCGCTGGCTTTCAAACCAGGAGCGACGGTCAATAATGAAGGATCAGATTTGTGGCTTGGTAATAACTATGGGGATATACAAGAAGTGAACATTCCAACACAGAGTATTGTGTTCGAGAAATCGGGTGCCCATGAAAGAAGAGAGATTGTCAAGATTCACCGTTACCAAAGCTCTATGCTGACTTTGGATGATGGCGGAAAGCTGTGTGTTTGGCCAGGTGATGATGCCGGTCTGCCCAGCCTTCAATACCACCCTGTTCCTCATAGAATACCCAGAGGTCACTCTTTTTCGCTTTTTGTTCAGGAAAATCTCTGGTTAGCGACAGGAAAGGATGTCAGGATTTACCGCTTTAGGCCAGCGGATGGCGCAATCTCCTCGATTCTTCAGGAGCCTCTTAATCAACCTAACGTAGGAGTTGTCACATCTGGTTGCACCATCGGCAGCCAACTCGACCGTGTCTATTTCGGCCACGCCGATGGCAAGGTCACAATTTACTCCACCACGGATTTCACATGTCTAGGGGTTGTAAGTGTGAGTAGTTACAAGATCAGTTGCTTGGCTGGTGCCGGATCTCATCTCTGGGCTGGCTATAGCACAGGCATGGTCTATGCGTATGATACACGGGTACGGCCATGGCTTATCAAGAAAGATTGGCTGGCTCACGAGAGCCCCGTCCTAAATATTCTGGTTGATCGAAGCAGTCTTTGGAAAGCCGGAGTTCTACGAGTAGTATCGCTTGGTGCAGACCACGCTTTGCGATTTTGGGATGGCACTCTTGAAACCGATTGGCTGGGTGTGCAATCTACCGCTCGTCATAGTCCATTGAATCACGCTAATTGGTTCCAGAGAATGACATGCATGACCGTGATATTGAGTATTGTTCCTTCCGTGAGCTCTCAGCGCTTGTGATTACTTGGAATGCCGGTGCCGTCACTCCCATACATCTTAGAGATTCTCAGTTCTTTCAAGACGTGCTTCGAGCAGACAAATCGCCTGATTTGCTTGTGTTTGGGTTCCAGGAGCTTGTGGATCTCGAAGATAAGAAGCTTACCGCAAGTGCGTATGCTCCCTCATGTGTCCTAACCTTGAGCCTGACCTTCTACAGAGACACTTTTTAAAGGAAGTAAAAGGAAAGACCCCTCAGAGCAAGAGCATATGAGCCGTCAGTATAGAGCTTGGCGTGATTATCTAGTCAGATGCATTGAGGATACCATGCCATCAAATGAGCCGTACCATCTGCTGCATACAGCCAGTATGGTTGGGCTATTCAGTTGTGTTTTCATTCGAGTTTCCCATCGTACTCAGGTTCGCAGCCTCAATGCTATTGAGATCAAGCGTGGAATGGGGGGTCTGCATGGAAATAAGGTGAGTACATAGGGCATACCAGAGGCTCAAAGCTAATGACTGATACCTAAAACTTAGGGCGCATTAATCTTGCGCTTCGTACTTGATGACAGCTCGATTTGTCTAGTTAACTGCCATCTAGCTGCAGGTCAAACTCAGACTGTCAATCGCAACAATGACATCACCGCTATTCTAGAATCCTCACTGCTGCCCTCGGACCATCACGCGTCAAAGATGAGTGATACCTTTGTCGGCGGTGGCGATGGTACCATGATCCTTGACCATGAGATTTGCATTCTAAATGGAGATTTGAACTATCGAATAGACACCATGGGTCGTGACACTGTAGTCAAGGCTATACAAGCCAACAATCTTTCGAAGCTGCTTGAAAGGGACCAACTGCTCGTTTCACGAAGGAGGAACCCGGGATTCCGAGTACGGTCTTTCATAGAATGCCCCATTACATTCGCCCCGACGTACAAATATGACGTCGGCACCGATAGGTATGATACAAGTGAGAAGCGGCGAGCTCCTGCATGGTGTGATCGCATACTGTATCGTGGTCCAGGGAAGATCAAGCAGATAGACTACAGGCGACATGAGCTACGTGTCTCGGACCATCGCCCCGTGAGCGGGCGCTTCAGAATACGTATCAAGGCGGTCGACGCAGGCAAACGCGCGATTGTATGGAAGGAGTCTGAAGCAAGATTTGCGAAAGCAAGAGAGAGTCTTGCAAGAGAAGCCAAGTACGTATTCTCCGTTCACATTTATTCAAATGCCCCTTCCCCAAATACTTACTGTGCGCAGAGTCCAGTACCTGCGGGATGTTCTCGGTGTGCCGCCCAATGAAGCCAAACGCCTCATATGAAAAACACATCCTGAGATCCTTGTACTCTACCGTACTCGCTTAGGCGGTACAGGCGGTACTTTATCAACTACCTAGCTCACACGGATTGGGAGTAAAAGTCTCCCAGAGTATCACGAACTCGCCAACCCCCATTATGTCTTTCTGGCACTTGTTGTGCGGAAAGATTCCTTGAATGAGCTTTCTTGATAGGGTTGGAGTAGCAAGAAAATGGCCCGTGAGCGGTACGACTATTCCAAGCGCACTCAACATCAAAATAAAATCGGTTTTGAAATATCCTACTCGCGGGACCTTGTTTTAACAAGTACAACACCAGAAACCGTGTTCACCCACCTCAATCCATCCCCCTCTCTTCTCCTCCTCACTCCCCTCAATCCCACACCCCCACCAAGCCCGCCCTTCTCCCTCCATGCACAACGTTCCCAGACATCCAACTCCTACCTCTCCCTCCCATCAAGATCACACATTTTCCCATCACCAAAAGCACCAGGACTTGCTGCAAGAATAGCAAGTAAACACGCAGTCGCTATCGGCCGTTCCACAATCATGACTTGCAATAATCCATACGTGGACTGTTGTCCAAGAAAGATGGTTCTACTCTGTCGATAAATGATCGATTATGGACGACGGCAGCTAGGCGAGTAGTCACGAGAAGCAAGAAGGTGAAGTTCGAAGTGGGGTAAAGAATGTACAAGCATGGAAAGATCGCTGGAGAAATTCAGAAACTGCGATGTTCACGGAAACCTGGCGAGTCTTGAGGGATCTAGCACTGTATGAGATACGCCTTACCTAGCGTTGCACATTATGACAAGTCAGTATAGGAGACGATGGTCCCGGCCCAGATATGGATCTTCCTATTTCAATGCTGCTTGGGCTCCCTGTTATCTCAATATCATTGTCTTAAATGGAGCGTATCTAAGTGGATAGCAAAAAGGTAAAGGTCTTTTATCCGTTCTAATATATCTATCATAGTACTAAAGGACGATGCTCTGAAATGGAGATGAAGGAAGTATCCGAAAGCCTACTGGACTAACTCAATGTGCGTCTAACTTTAGCTGATATCAGCTGTCGTGCAATTCTGAGCGTAGTAAGGGTATGGTGGAGCGATGCTATGAGGAGCCAAGTGAGGACTCATGCTTGCAAAACATGAGACGGAAGTCCAGCATCCACCTGCATCCCATCCGCATCACTCTGAAAAGCCTGATCGACAATCCCCTTCGTATACGGAAAACCCCCAGGCGCAATATTAACACTTGCTCGATTCGGCGTCTCGATATCAGGCGATGGCTGATAAGTTGTGCTCAGCATCTGCACCGCCGCTTGAAAGGTCCGTCGGCAGCACTCTGGCGTGAGGTATCCAGCTGCACCCGAGTTGCCGATACCGAGGGATTGATAGAGTGCAGCTTGACAGGTTGCGCCACCCGCGGCACCGGTGTGCTGGTGCCAGCTGAAGGTCCATTCGCCGGTGATGCCACTATCCTCTGAGGATGTGGTACCACAAGCGGCCTCGATTGCTGCTCCACATGCTAGTGAGTACCAGTTGGGGTCCACGAACTTTTGATTCGTGTTTGTGCAGTTGGGACCTCCGTAGACGAAGCTTGGATCGTTGTCGAAGAAGACGGTGTAGGCTCCGGGCGTGTTGGATTGAGTGGGGTTGCTTTGGCAAAGTTGGGCGGTGGTGCTTGCTTGAGCGGTGGGGATTGCGGCATGGAGGGCTGTCAGAAGAAGGAGTAGCAGCATTATGGAGGAGTGTTGATAATGAGAAGCTCTCGGTGCTTATGATAGACAGCGATAAAAAGGGAGAGCTTGCAAGCTTTTGGCCACAGCTGAGGAAAGGCAATTTGCGAAGTATCCAATATCTTTTGATGGGTTGACTACATATATGAAGGACTCAGCTGGTACTTATAAGTCTTTCTGGCCTCTCTCCTTATTCAGGCAAGCCAGTCGTATATTGATTGAAGATACTGGCGATTTTCCAAGGGGGTGGAGTTGGTCTTTCCCTCTTACCTTTCCCGGTCCAGTGATGGTGAATCTGAGGATGGTCATCCAATATGAGTTCGTGATGTATTTCCAACCCAGGGCGCAGCAGAGCATCATTTTGATCCTTCGCGGTTATATACTGATGATGAGCGGGGCGTGTCCAGACATATTGTCCATACAGATGACACTTCGTGCATGATACTACATCTGCGCACATACCAATGTTGATAACACCTCAACAGCTGACGATGTAGTTTCCCGCGTCATTCCAGGCTGATGATGGAGATGTTGAATAGGACGGTACAGAGCCATGATAGTGATAGCGACTCCGACAGGGAAATCGAGTATCCTTATATCTGCCTGACGGTCTGAAGAGTATATTTGCGTAGCCTGATCTCGGTGACCATATCCTGCAGAGAGCAATTTATTCCCATCTCACGTCAATCGAAGACAATGTTTTTGTGTTCCTCTCGATAGTCATCGCGAAAAGAGGTAAGAATAGTTGCGGGTCGCATCTGAGATTCCTACTAAATCGAGGCGGGCTTCGCCACGATATTTAGCCTATCTCAAGTCCTGATAGGGTGTCAATGTTTTCCTGGTTGACTTCGCAGTTTGTGTGGACAAACCTTATAGGTTTTTTGATGTTTGACTATTGAGAGATTGTTTTGCATGGGGACCTCTACCTTAGCTGCGGGAGTCTTGGCATAGGAATACGAGGGCCCAATCTTTAATCCTATGTACTCGTACACCTAGATATGTCGAAAGTCTGCCCGAAAACTCTGAGACGAATCTCAATCTGTGAGGATTGTCCCTCCTTTCAAAGAATGCCCTATCAGAACAATGCTAGCTCACCATCAGACAACCTTTCGTCGAATCTTCCTGCAAGACGTCCTCAAAGGATGATGCTCAATTAGGATTGAGCAAGTTCGGCAGATCACCACCAACATAACTTTGGCCGAAAGCGCCGCTCCCTACATCAGCGTCTCCAATACCGAAAATGTCGTTACACGCGAGCTTGACCTCGGCCTCACTCATAGTCGTCGAAGGATCCCTTCCCGCGAGGTTTATCTGTTTGTTCGTAGGATGATACCCAATATTCACGCCAGCGCGGACAACAGTGTTCAAATCCTCCCAGAAGCCGTCCGCATTGTTGTGCGATTGGAAAAACTTCCAAAGCACCCACCCTACCGGTCCTGAGGTTAGGAAATCGACGTATTCGACTTTGTTGACCGAGACGTCAGCGAAGCGGAAATACATCCGGCTTGGACGCCTTGGCCAACTTTGAAAGGAGTGATGCACATGCCGATGTCGAGTTGATTTATAGGGCTATTCTCCGCGGTTTCCAGACCGATGACACCAGGGCTGCTGCTAGAGACAGTGACGTTGCTGTTATCGCCATTGTCGGACTCAACGACCGCAGGGTCAACGGGCATTGGGAGCGGTGGAGTGGATGGAATGGGAAAATTGCTGACCATCGTAGTGGGTGCGGGATTGGGGTCGACAGGGATAGCCACTGACATCGCGAGGAAAGACGTGAGGAGGAGTACGTAAGATGAATGCATGACTTGGTAATGAGACTTGAATTGTACGATTAAGAGATAGAGAGCCGAGTTCTCGTTCGATGAGTCTTCACTTCAAATTGAAGATGAGACGGTGAGAGTAAGGCTTACCTTTATACAATTTCGCATGACTATTTACATCTTCGAAAAGCCCTTTCATCCTTGAAGACGCAATCGATCAGGGTACTCCAACGTCATTTTGCGTTTCTGCTTTCTTTTTTCGAATTTCCAATATGGCCATTATAGAAGCAGATGCCTCGTGTGTGAAAAGTGACGACAAGATGTTTGCGGTCTCAAACGACTGATTTGGTAATCAGCCTAATTCCGGATTTATTCGATGCCACCAGAACCAAAGAAAGAACTGCTTAGCAGATCTGAGACAGAGGAACAGCATTCTATCCTGTAGTCTGGGTCAGCTATTACCATTTGCAGGCAGCCAAGTGACTCGATGTTTGGTGGTGAGTCTAAGCAATGGCGAAACGCGGGTGGCGCAACTAGTATGGATCACATTCCCGCCATATGTCTCGATTTGGATCCCACACAGACAATGAGGGTCGGAGGGTGATACAAGTCCAGCTCAGCCACATTGTGGGCCCACAGACTGAGGCTAAGGAACCGATTTACCTACTTCCAATACTCAACTTGAAGGTGTGAGGCAGTCTTCTAATACTCTGCTCCTCCATAGTCTGTGATCATCCATACCTAAGCCGAGTCTCCTCATGAGGCACATCCAGCGGAATTCGACTTTTGCATTCTATGATCGACTACGTACCAAGTGGGGGTTGAGGCGTTTGACTGCTCAATGGGAGGATTGGGTCGGTTGATTGAGCTGTCAATGGACATTGAAGCGACGGCCTTTCCTATGTATTGGTTCCTAAAGCTTCTGGCACATTCGAAGAGACGGCAAGAGGATGATGCTCCATCCCAACGACTATGAATAACAATGATTATAAGTGATGAAGGATTGATATGTGCTGTGGAAATTAAAACATGCGTGATAAGGTTAGGGCAACCGAAGGCCAAACTCAGCCCTACAAATCCCAGGCGGCTAAGGAACACGTGGTATCGAATTATCCAAGAGGAAGTCCCTCCATCATGCGGAACATACATTGCCGTGTACCTACGGCGCTGCACGAGGTCGGTCGAAAACACCGTGGCCGACGTTCCAACTTCAAAATTCTGGTTTACTCGGGCTTTTTACTAACGACAAAAGGCGCTAGAAATTCTCAAAAGAATCCAAGACAATCCTGGACTTCCTGAACTCATCGGGTGGAATTGAGAATAAATCAGGATCAATTGCGTGGACTTGTACGACTGTGCAAACATCGAGGTCTTTCGCCCTACCGGCCATGACTTTTTCGACCGACCTCGGCACGTCAAATTGGAGGAAGTGGAAATCCATCTGGTTCCCTCCCGTTCCCACGGAGTCTAGGCAAGAGATCTCTGTCCGAGGAAAAATCTAGATCTTGAGAGGTATCTTCTTGTCTTTTGTACTTCTGCAGCAGAAGTTCTGCTAGATGATGCGGCAGGGAGGTAAGCGCAGCCGAAACAGCAGCGAGACATCCATCGATTGGTGCGCTTTGGAGGGGGGTCCCAGCTCAGCGGGGGTAGGAATTAGCCGAGCGGGGGTAGGATTGCTATACCTCGGCGGGGGTAGGAATCTACCCCTCCTAAACCTACCCTCTTTAAGCTTCGAATATATACTAAGTATAGCCGGCGCCCGCCGCCTACCTATAATATCTTAATTCTAGTTTTCTATCGCTTTCTACTTCTATTCCCTCTTATACCTTACTAATATAGTATATATACTACCTAATACTATATCGTCTTTATAAAGCCCTCCTACTTCTATTAATATAATCT
>JAABUP010006049.1_pt1 | contig 17706 bp, 23 predicted proteins | sample 5559201 | NCBI WGS metagenome assembly JAABUP01 (sample SAMN10711887, study PRJNA513373) | rock metagenome | isolation source: Antarctica rocks | place: Antarctica
CCCCACCACGTGCCCCTCCTCTCCTCATCAGTAGGCTATGCCTTCTCCAGCATGATTTGCCTTTCCCGCTGTGAGGGCTCGTCGCATTGGCCAATGTCCAGCCTCCTCAACTCTTCTGTCAACAATCAAGCAACCCCAAGCCTCTTTGTTCTTCAAATGGCTCCTCACACTCACTGGAGCTCTTACCTTGTGCTTTGGAGACTTGACAGTCAGCTGTGTGGTGTTCAGTTCATACGCTCCAATGTGGAGTGGCAAAGATGGGAGGGAGCAGACAAGTGGCAGTGGGATGCATGCAAACGGCAGCTGTGGGCAGACAACCTGTGGAGGAGTCATCATCAGCGCAGACTGCAGCGCGGCAGGTTGAAAGAGTACCTCTCCATGCAGCAGGAGCGTGAAAGGTGTGTGGTGCCTTGCCAGTTGCCCCTTCACATCAACCTCAGCTACACCTGTTTATAGCAGCATCTCATCTTTGCTGATGAGTCAGTCTGTTCCTGCAATGTGATACAATTAGTTCACTGTAGTTTGTACGTTGCATTGAAAAGGCTGCCTGAGACAGCAAGCCAGCTTGCAACATGCTTACATGAGCGCCACTGGTAAGTATATGTTTGGTGCTCAGGTGGGAGTATGAGCAAGAAGCAGCGCGTCAGCAGCGTTTTGGCCGCAGCCACTTTGCACAGCATCACTTTGGGGGTGACATGGAGAATGTCAAAAGGTACCGCTCCAACTTGATCTGAAGGCTGTGGGCTATGTGGGTGCAAGCCTAACAACATCCTGAGTACTAATCATGCAACAGCCAATGGGCAAGTTGCGTGGCAGCTGATCAGATGAGGCTTGATGCAGGCAATACAGCAACAAGGACATGTGCTGCTTTTCGATTTCCTGGTGACTTATAGGGAAGCCCCTGCTGTGTCACCATTTTGTTTTTGTGGAGTGGAATGTGTTGTGATGCGCAGGGACCATTTGGGTTACTACAGTGCTCTAGGGCTAGAACCTGGAGCAGCCAGCCTGCCTGCCATCAAGGAGGCCTTTCGACAAGCAGCCCTCATGTGGCATCCCGATAAACAGAAGGTGCGGCTCAGGGGTGGTCTTGTAGTATGGATCAATAGAATGCCGCTGTTATTGAAAGCCAGAAGTGATTTTCATAAGTGATCTCTGTCTAGTAAGTTCAAATAGATCTGCACATGCATGAGCTGTTAGCATGTACGTCAGGTGTGCATAATTACATAGGCTCAGTGGTGCACCAGACAAGTGGAGTTCACAAGGAAGTAAAGCAAAAACTTGGCTTGCTGCTATGCAGGACAGCGAGGAACAGCGTGTGAATGCTGAAAGCCGCTTCAGAATATTGCGTAGCGCATATGAGGTGCTGCGAGATCCAGAAAAGCGGCGGCAGTATGATAGGGGTGAACGAATAGAAGCTTGAACCTAAATTGCTACAATAGCTTTCTTTTGCTGCAGCCTGCATTGTGGCACAATCTGCAACCTGTTGCACCTGTTGGTAAGCAATACTGATCTGGCTATAGTGTTACACAACAAAAACTGCTGCTGCTGTTTTACTGGGTCCTGCATACAGTGCTGCACAGCAGTACTGGAAACAATATTGGTTGCAACACTTCAAGCGAGCTTTCACTAGCCACTCAAGGTAGTGTTCCTGACTTGACTACGTCTATGATACTTGCTTCTTCATAGACCTGTACCCCAGTTCGATTGGCCTCTGCATCCAAGACCATTGCTCTGGCAACATCTTTCACAGGTGTTGTAGTGGTCAACCTTGATGCCAGCCTCTCATTCCACCTGGCTTTTTGACCTCTATCCAAAGCGCCTGGTCTGAAAATGGAGACACGGTCAAATCCTTGTGCCTTCACTGCTTCTTCTGCCTGCACAGCAACATTTCTAACATGTAAATCCCAGAGAATTTCTACCTGTGGGAGGCTCAACAGGGCGGCAACTGCTCATGGAAAAATATACGGCACAAACAACTACATGCATCAGTACACACCATGCATGCATGATGGTGTAAGGCTTGCAGAGGAACTGTCGATTTTAATTGCACATCGGTGCCTTGATGGCAAGTCAAGGGAAGACAAGCTTGCAAAAAGGGGAATGACCAGTGAGTGTTCAATAACAGCGTCATATGTGCTTCACCTGTCCCTTGGTTTTTATGTACAGGAGGGCATGGAAGGGACCTAGACTGCTAGCCCACATGTTAGCATTGGCACCCCTAGTGGTGCAAAGGCTGAAATGCTGAACACCAGCTTGTTTAGCTGCATGGGCTGCCAGTTGCACATAATGCAAATCAACCTTCTTGAATTGCTCAGCACTCCCAGCATCCTGTGCAGGCAACTAGCTTGGTCATGAATGTTGTTGCGTTCCTGCCTAGCAATCCTAAGTTGTCTGTGACACGGCCTTGAGACTAAGCCTGTACCCAGTGTGTGTGTGTCCTGCACTGCCTCATTGAGCATACCACAGGCGCTAGCAAAGAAGGGTTTGCCAGTGCAGAGTGATCATCAGGTTGTGGACAAGCAGTTGAAGTAGTCTGGTGGGCACAGGGACTTGTGCATCATGCCTTGCAACAGTTCATGGTTGCAAAGTTGCTTAAAATTGGCCGCAGCTTTGATGTGTCCCACCTTGCGTGTGGTTCCTAGGGTGCAGAATACAGAGTGGGCATTTTCAAAAGCTAAGGCTGCCTCATCAGGCAAGTTGTCCATGTTGACAACCTTTTGCACAAGTTTGCTTGGACCATATCCCTGCCACCGCAGAGCCCAGTGGAAAAGCATGTTTGACATGTTGCCATGACCAATCAAGACAGAGACACATGTCATGACAGGGCATGCGTGCCACAGTAAGGAGTGAAGCCTCGAAATTTAGGCTATGCAGTTTTGCCATGCTGCGTCTTTGGACACCTGATAGGCTGCAGAGACAACAACCTCCCGTCTACCCACTGCAGTAACCTGAGTCCAAGCGGGACTTTGCAATAATTGTCCCACAAGTTCCATACCTGCCAGACAGATTTGTCAGGTCCAGCATTATTCGTTCAGTGCCACATGCGCATTGTTTCGCAAAGACCTTTACCTACACTGCCGGTGCCACCAACAACCACGGCCTTCATAACGCCAGGCGTTTAAGTAGGGACTTTCTACTGATGACACAGATCTCTGATCAAGTCACTCTAGCTTACTTGGGCTCGTCAGCGTTAAGTCTCATCCAAGATGCTTACACAGGCTCGGATGGCAATCAACATCCAAAGTTCTTGCAGATCTGCGGAACTGCTGCCGACGTACAGGACATGTATTGCCTAATGTCAAGCTACGCAGTCAGTCTCTAGGAGCGGGTCAGCGACACATGCCAACGAGCCCAGCAGCATATCATCCCTGTGGTGCTCGCGCTGCTGCTGCTCGGATCGACCTTGTGCCCAACGCAGTAGTGTCTGTAGGTGTGTGCATCATGATACATTACCGGTATACAGATATATAGATATGCATCAGAGGCAGCAGTCTTCCTCTGCACCACAGCGCATTCCTTCTCATGTCTATATCAGCACCTGCCAACTCTGAGACACGAGCTTGTCATCAAGTTGCAGCACAAAAGATTGCACCTGCTGATGGTCTGTTTGAGGCACATTGCTCACTGGACAACGTTGTTAACACTGAGTTGCGGGCCTGCATCCATCTCAGGTTATTCATTAATGCATGCAGGTGTTTTCAATGACCGTACCAGCACTAAGCACTGATGTTAAAGCTTGCAAACACCAATACCAAGCAAAAGCATGTGAAAATGACGTGAAGCCACGAGCTCAGCATGTCAATGCAGCCATTGATGCTGGCAATGCTCTGCACATGCATGGATGCTGTATGCATATGCATACATATGGTATTTGTTTCACTTCACGAACTGCACACCTTGTTGCTGCACCTGTAACACGGATTGCAGGATCGAACAATAGATAGGCTGTGCCCAGGATCTAATCTTTGCACTGCTGTCCGTCAGAAACTCCCATCCAGGGCAAGAGTGTCAACAGGCTAAGGACACTTAGCCTGTCAAGTCAAACTGCTGCCAGGTCGAGGTCGGCGCCGGACTGAACTCGTGTGCTAGCTTGCTTGTTTCAGATAAGGCCAAATGCTACCTTTCGTATGGCAACGGCTGTAAGTTGGTTGAAACAGCTGCAGTATTTGCAGTGCAGTGTATGCCGCAAAAGTACAGGCCGCTTCTACCGGTTTGCAGCCAAATCTCACCTATGCACTTCTTCACACGAACGATTGAGAAGTACGGGTCAGTAGCGACGCCAGCCAGCAGGCCTCATCCGCACATCGAGCTTGACTTCGAACGTGACAGTGTCGGACATATGCATGCACTTTGATATGCCGGCTTCACGAACTTAATCAGTACACGGGTCTTGCAGCGTCAATCCGCTCGCTGCAGCAAGCTCGATACTTCTGCGAGCAGCTTGACGGCCGCACAGGGGCATCAACAGATAAAAGACCGCTGATGCAACTACGTCTGCAACTCTGACAATATATCGAGCAAATCAGGGCCTTACATGTTGCTGAATGGGTACGCACGTGCATCACATGGCAATGCATGGCGCTCACATGTTGGGCGCTATGTCTGTCGTCGTCGATTGCAACTTGGTTGAGTCCCGCAAACGTCGGGTCTGCAAGGGCGCCTGGCACTTGGTGTGTTCCAACGCTTGAGAGAGCGAAAGCTGCTGCGAGGTCTACACCCAATTGTATGTGCAGACCGGACCGCTGAATAACAGACGCCCAGAAAATAGGCACTAACGGCAAGGCTCCCGTTCGGGTACACGCTCACAACAGGACCAGGGCAGCTTTGTGCTCGCTGTCAGCGGTCACGGGCGGGGATTATAGACCCTTGGCAATAGCGTATGGAAGACCCCTCCACTTTGTTGCAATTAGACGAGAAGGCGAACGCCGCAGTCGCAAGTAATTCTCGTGACTTGACTTGTTTGTTCAATGCACAGTTTCGTTGCGTTGCGGCATTTTCAAACAAAATGTTGTACTGTTTGCTGTTCTGTCCTGGACGTCAGTGCACTAACTTTCTGTGCAGTCACCTGGTTCAGCAGCTGCTGTCAGTACCCTTTGTTTCTAACTGCACTGCGGTGGCCTCAGGCTACCAACTGTTTCCACCCATTTTCATTGAACCCTCATGCCACACTCATGTCTGCTTTACATGTTCCTGAAGGCATAACACTACAGCTTTTGCTTCTGCGCAGTTTACGTCAAGCTTGATAGCATTGCATCTGCAGTCCTGCTTACAAGCTGTTGACATGGTGTTCTGCTTTGGTTTGTGTCCAAACTGTTCAAGCTGTGCATTGTTTGCAGGCTTTGTTGCTCTACTACGAGATGCTGGAGAGCGGGAACAGGCAGCCAAGCAAGAGGCCCGGCATTGGCAAACACAGGCAGCAGAGTGGCAACAACAGTGAGTGGAGCATGATCACCAGTGTGTCTGCTGTGTCAAGTCTTTGCGCAGCATCAGCCTTGCTGACTGCATCAGCTATGTGTCAGTGACCAGCTGCCGGCTCAGCTGCAGGTCACTGCACACTGCACAGCATAGCGCAGTACCCTTGTTCTTATCAGACATCAAGCTGAGCAGCATGTTCATGTTTGTAAAGAAAGTGTCCTGCTGCTCAGAGGCATATGACATGCTATTGCAGATATGAAGCAGCCAGACGGCATGCTGAGATGCTACACAAGCTCTCAATTGAGAAGTACCATCGCCAGAATGCCGATGAGACAGACAGAGGACACATCACGACCATTCTAGAGCATGATGATGCCAACCGTCCTGTCTCAGACCATACCGGCCTTTCCTTCACAGACACTGCTCGGTCTATGCTGGATGAGTACGATGCATCCAAGGGGCTCTCTAGCGCCGACAGTATGGGTAGCCAGCGTAACCTGCCTAGAGTGAAAACCTCACGCACTGCAGATCATGCAGTACAGGTGGCGATTGCTGGTGATAGAAGGAACTCTTTGCCAGATTTGGGGTCTCGAAGAGCGCCCAAACCGCGCACAGCTTTCAGGAAGACCTCTGCTGGTCCTGTCAGGCTTGACAGTCAGGTATGGCCAGCAGGCTCCCCCACCTTCTCACCCCATCGTACAACGGTGCGCATTCACTCAGCTGACACTCAATTCCAGGCGGCACGTCTGTTTTGTCATGTCAGCAGTGTTCTCTGCTTTCAGGGTGTAGACTTGGTTCTCAGTCCTGCTGTTGTCTCACATCACATCAACAAGTGTCAGTGCATCACCCTTTTGTGTATGTGCTGTGGATACATTGCACCACTGTTGCTTAAATCTTCTTACTGCAACTCTTGGCAGAGGGTCATTCTGCTGCACAAGCACTCCCACATACAACCATCAGCACGCTTTTTTCAGAGCACCTTGCAGGGGCTTCCAGCCTTCAGATCACACCCTTGGTCCAACATGTGTGTTATGCAGACCTCCTCAGCAGTGACCACGCCATCAACAAGACCCATGCGCACCACTGTGGGCTCCCTAGCTTCCTGGCTGATGGCCTATACCATGATGCAGCCCGGTGCCAGCGGTGGTCGCAACGGCACCACCTCCAAGTTCGACAACGACCAAGAGATCTCGGCGGTTTCGGTGCTGGATGACGACGGTGCCTCGGGAGTCGGTGCAGCAGCTGCTGCAGCAGTTTCTGTGGCGCTTGCCAGAAGCTGGGCTGCTGCAGCGTCACAGAAGCAGGCAGCTATGGTGGAGAGGACCACCAGTGGCAGTTTGAAGCCTGGCCGAGCTGGCTTCCGCCTGGTTGCTGCTGTGTCCAACACCGACCTTGTGCGGCCCGGTGGCAGCAATAAGAGAAGCACTTATGACCCTGAGGTGCAGATTTGGCTTTGTGTTGCAGTGCGCCAATCAGTCCAACTTGTGCTGATGTGCTTGTATCAAGCTTGCCACTCAGTGCTGTATGCCTTGCCTAGAACGAGATTTGAGCTTTCAAGGCACCTGTTGTCCTTGACGGAGTCTCCTTGCTGGTTTGCCCAACTATAGTGCTGAGCATGTTAGGCCCTTTCCTGAAGGCATGCTGTGCAGTGATGCTTTGCAGTGATGCTGTGTCATGCAGCGCTTGCTGGTGCTGATGTGCATCATATCTGCAAATGAATGAGCAGCAGCAAGGCTGCCTGCCTGTGCTGTTTCTGCTTTGACTACTACATCTGTGTTTGCCTTTGGTATTGCTGCATGTCATGTCAAAGTGATGTCACAATATGAACTCACTGAACTGCATCTCTTGTCTATTGGGTCCCAGTTGCCCCCCAGGGCATTGAAAAAATATACATATATATTTATTGACTGATTGGCTGAATATGTTGCAGGAGGCCACTCCAATGGGCAGTTCCACCTCCAGCAACAGAGGGGGCTCTACCCCTTTCTTCACCTCCCCTAAAGCATCCTCCCTGACCCCAGCCCAGTCCGGCACCACCCCCTTTGCCTCCCTTTCAGAGATGTTTTTCACAGAATCAGAAGGGCCTTTCACTGTGGAAGCGTCAAGCCAGAGTCAGCCTCAGTCACACGCACACACACAACCCCTGCCCCCACCCGCCTCACAACAGAAGCAGGCCCAAATGAACATGGACAATCAGGTAAGGCTGCTGAGAAGTGCGCTGTCATTGCACAGTCACACGTTTTGTTGGCAATCACCTGCGCTGCTGCATTGTGCAATCTGAGGTTGTCAACATGCTGCAATACACGCTGTCATTGACCTTGCAGTTGCTGACAGGCCTGATGGGGATGTTCCCAAGGTGTTGCTTTAGCTTTTCATGCCAGAGATAAGGCTCAATTCTCCGCAGTCAAACAGTAGGTTCAAGCCATGTATTTGTCTTGCCAAGCTGCTGTTGCAGCCTCATTCTGCCCTGGGCCTACTGCTGCAGAAGTGGACACCTTCTGAGAATCTGTCTGATGGTGTGTTGGCATGCCATGCAGAGTCCATGTGCATTTGGCAGCCTGGATGTCAATGCCCCCTCTCTTTCACCAGCTGAGACCCCAGGGCCGCCCATGGAAGCCCCCCCTCCCCCCTCCTCATCAGCAGGGTCCCGCCAACAGGACTCCAGAACACAGGAGCCTGCTCCTGACAGCCCAACTTTCTCCCAGAGGGATAGATCTGAAAGGGCGTCATCCCCTGGGGCGCTTGCAGGCTGGCATGTCTTGAAGCCTACACCCCAAGGACGCGACTTCAAGACAGCTGGCAGCTTGCCCATTCTCCAAAGTGCCATGCACAGGAGGTCAGCCTTTGCTCAGGGTGCCGGGGTCCTGCCCCCAAGCTTAGGGGTCACCCCCAGCTTCGAGGGCCCGTTCCCGCCACAGGCCCTCATACTCAAGGACAGCTCCCACCGGCGGGAAGCATACGCCAAAGGGCAGGGCGCTTTGCCACCGGCCTTCAGTTCCCGCCCAACCCCACCTAGGGCCACTAGCAGTGACTCAGACACCCTACCAGAAGCCAGCTCGAGCGCTTTCCTGAACTTAGGAGAGGCATCAGACCTGCTGAGTGAGCTGAATGAGCCAGCTGCCCCCAAGGATCAGCTGGGGCGGTTGGTGCCCTCTGGCAGGGTCATGAAGCAGGTCGAGTCTTTCAACACAGACGTGGTGCGACAGTCCATAGATAAGGCCAACCGGACAGACACCAATGACAAGCACATCTCTTCAGCTGGTGGGCCATCCTTCACATCAGACCTGCACCAGTATGTCAAGGGAGGAGTCTTCTTTACTGTCCTGTGACAATCATGACCATCTGAATTGTCTAGCTCATTCATAACTCACATTGGCTTCCTCCCAGCATCTTTCTGATCATTGTGTGCATGCATCAGCACCACAATGACAAGACCCTTGCTGGAGTCGCACCTGCAGGTTCCTGATAGAGCCCCATACATCACAATCCTGATTCCGCCTGTGTCCCAGTTTCTCATGTGAAGCTGCACTGGTTGAACCCCATGCATCACAACTGTCTTGCCTATTTCCCAAGTTCTCATCTGGAGCTGCACTGGTTGAACCCCATGCATCACAACTGTTCCGCCTGTGTCCCAGATTCTCATTCGTAGCTACACTGGTAGAACCCCATACATCAGAACTGTCCCTCCTGTGTCCCAGCTTCTCATCTGGAGCTGCACTGGTTGAACCCCATGCATCACAACTGTTCCGCCTGTTTCCCAGGCTCTCATCTGGAGCTGCACTGATTGAACCCCATGCATCACAACTGTCCCGCCTGTGTCCCAGGTTCTCACCTGGAGCTACACTGGTTGAACCCCATTCATCACAACTGTCCCCGCTGTGTCCCAGGTTCTCTGCACTGATAGAACCCCACGCATCACAACTGTCTTGCCTGTTTCCCAGGTTCTCATCTGGAGCTGCACTGGTTGAATCCACCACGCAAGATCCTGGTGGTTGCCAAGCCCTCCCCAGATGTGCTGAGGTCCCTGGTCAGGGTGGCTGAGTGGCTGCTGGACCCCCAGAGGGCCATGCACGTCTATGTGGAGCCCAGTGTGTATGCCAGATTGGGCCTGGTAAGCGAGTTGGCCCATCAAGCATTCAATGTGTATGTCAGAATGTGTGTGCCAGATTGGGTCTGGTAGGCAAGTTAGTCCAACAAGCACTCAATGTGTATGCCAGATTGGGCCTGGTAAGCAAGTCGCCCCATCAAACATTCAATTTGTATGCCAGATTGGGTCTGGTAAGCAAGTTGGCCCATCAAGCATTCAATGTGTATGCCAGATTGGGTCTGGTAAGCAAGTCGCCCCATCAAGCATTCAATCTGACCATCAGTCAAACATTCGATCCATTAACCCATTCATCAATCCATTAACCAATTGACAGTTTCCCGTGGTCATGGGAGCTAACTTGGACCAACTGACCAGTTGCTCAGACTTTCATCAAGACAACAAAACAGACAGTCTGAAGCAAGGTCAGTAAGGATAAACTGAAGCAGAAGCTCAAAAGTTGTTTGTCGCTGAAGAAGTCGGCATGTCAAGTTGTCTTTGAGCAGTGGGCATTTGCGAGAGTTGGCCTGCTGTCGTGGCAGACATGCAGGTCGTTGTTTGCTTCAGCTCTTTGCTTGCCACAAAGCCTCTGTGTCACAGGAGCTGCAAAGCACAGCTGCATGAACTGTTGCAGCTGCCCAGCTTATCACGTCCTTTCTGTGTCGCAAGAGCTGCCAAGCTCAGCTGCAAAGACTGCCTAAGCTTTGCAGCTTGTCACAATGCTTCTACGTTACAGGAGCTGCAACGGAGTGTGGCAGATGGCAAGCCAGGTGAGCTGGTCACCTGGACGCCCGAGCCAGAGACTGGCACCATCCCTCGCTATGTAGCTGATGGCCTGGATGCTGTGGTCACTCTGGGAGGAGATGGCACTGTGCTGTGGACCTGCTCCATTCTGGGCAATGGCTCTGTGCCTCCTTTGGTGCCTTTCGCTATGGGCTCGCTGGGCTTCATGACCCCCTTTGCCATGGAGAAGATGACCAAGACCCTGGAGCAGGTATGCATCCTATGTTTGCATTGCATGTTTTAAGTGTTGCAGTCCAGGTTTAAGTGAAGTGCGACAGCTTTCTGAAACAATACACCGAGAGTCAGGGTATCCCTGCCTGCCATGCTTGCCCTTTTGACTGCCATGCTGACTCATCGCACCCCACAAGATTATCTGTGCTGGGGCAGATACAACAGCAAACCTCAGCTATGGAGTTGACAGATAGAATTGAACAAAAATGAGTACCAATACTCCATGCTTGTGGACATCTGCAACTGCATGCTGCAGAGCCACCTGAGTGGTTCCTGGGCATTCTGAGCAATGTTGGGCTGTGGCTGGAGAGTGCAAGTCTGTTGCTAAGTGTGTCAACATGGTGAATGCAGATCATCAGAGGTGGCTTCTCGCTCATGCTGCGCCACAGGTTGCACTGCAAGATTGAGCGTGCTGAGACTGAGACTTACCTCACAGGTATGATTTGCTTGCAAGATGCATTCCTACTGGCAACATTGTCTTCTGCATGTTGCTGCCATGTAAGACTTCCCGCTTGTTGCACTGCAGCAACAGCTCTTTATCTAAACCATAGTGTTGTAGATGCTGGATGTTGAATCCCTTGACTGCTTGCATTTTGATTGCCTATCATCTTGCTTTGTCTTGTCAGTTCACATGTCTGTTTATCTGCAAAAGCTTGCTTCCATGCAATCAAAATAAGCAGAGCACAATGACAACTTGCTGCACACCAATGTGCCAATGTTCAAGGGCAGGCAGGCAGTGCATCCTCCACGCACTGCTCTAAGCGCACATGTCCACTTTGTTGCTACCTCTCTCTTTTGCACCCACACATGCAAATGCTCCTTCTGGCTGTGCAGACAACAACGCCCATCTGGATGAGCAAGTTGTGCTGAATGAGGTGGTGATTGACAGAGGCGTGTCCCCCTTCCTGTGCAACCTGGAGTGCTTCTGCGACGGCAACTTTGTGACCCACGTACAAGGGGATGGCTTGATAGTGTCCACCCCCACTGGCTCAACTGCCTACAACTTGGCTGCAGGAGGGTCTATGGTCCACCCACAGGTATGGGTTGCCTGCTGCCCTCACACCTTTCCTTCACTTGGCCTTGTGCAGCAGATGTTGTATTTGCTTGCCTGCTTGGCTGACCACTTCCCTTTTCCCCTGGGCTTGTGAAGCAGATGCTATCTCTGCTATCATCTGATTTGATCATACTATTTGGTGTTTTGTTGGCTGCCTGAGTTACAAATTCTTGTCCTTTGCCTTTGGTCGACTTTCGCTTCTTTGTGCCTCTGCTTTTCTATGCTGTGTCTTTGGACACCATACTGCAGTCCTCTTACTTCAGCAATGCGACATGTGCTGGACTTGTTTGAGACGAGGTGCTAGTGATGATGATGATACAGTGCTGCTGCACGTTTCCTGATGAAGCAGCTTCCTTGCAGGTGCCAGGAGTGCTGTTCACGCCCATCAACCCCCACTCGTTATCATCACGCCCCCTGGTGCTGCCAGAATCCATCCAGATCCGAGTGAAGGTGCCAGCCGACAGCCGCTCTGAGATGTGGTGCTCCTTTGACGGCAAGGATCGGCAGCGATTAGCACCAGGAGATGCGGTGCTGATCTACATGAGCCAGCACCCCATACCCACTGTATGCAAGCTGGACGCCTCGCATGACTGGTTCCTGAGCATGCACAATGGTTTGCACTGGAACATCAGGAAGCAGCAAGCTGGTGCTGGCAAGTGAACACCGTATTGATCTGTGGTGGGGGGGCTCTGCTCTGTGGATTGTGAAAGGCAAGCTGCCTGTGACTATACGACTGCAACAAACCTGGCATGAGTGGGCAATACAGGAGTACTTGGAGTGAAAGGGCAGGCTGACGTATCAGAAAGGTAGATTTGGTTATTAGATTGGTATGTTTATGTGGCAACAGCAAGTCAAGGTCAGTAGGCTCCATGCGTGAGCACACAGGCTCAGCATGTTTGCCTGCTGCTCATGCTGTCGTGGCAGGAGCTTCAAGGGGGAATCAGACTCCTTCAGAGCACAGATTGTCTCAACAGCTGTGCAGCAAGCATGTACTATCACAATAAAAGCAACATCCAGGTGATGTCAGGGACTCTACATTTAGTTTGTTGTGCATCCGACCCAGTGGTGGCAAATTCAGCCAGCAGGGATTAGTGAATATGCCTGGAAAGGTCCTCAGATTCGATGATTTCTCTGGTTGTTACCAAAGCCATGATGATTTATTTATCTGTAGCTTTAGCAGCGTGTATTGTGAAGTTGTTAGGCCTGCCGAGGGATGGTTTGATTTGGTTAAACAGGTGCGCCGCCTGTCATACAGGACAGCCTGAATCTGGCAAGATTACTGCTTTGCAACAGATTGCTCCTGGTCTTTGAAAGCACATCAGTCACCCATTCAGACTGTGGTGAGTGCTGTGATTTAGTTTCGGATACAAGTGTTTGCTTTTGCCACATGCCTGCTACAAGGCCTGTTATGTTTTATTGCTGCACACAGTAGGCATGCATGCCAGATAGTGCCGAGTCTGCCTGACAGATGCACTGCTTCTTTCATGCTTGCTGCTGCTTTGTTCAATGCAGCTCCCAACTCTCATGCTCCAAGGTATTCAGTGATAGCGCTCTTTAACCGTTTGACAGCACGGTCTCCTCCAAAGTTGCGCGCTAAACATGTAAAGATCACCTGCTCAAATCATGGACTGACAGCGATGGTAAGAATAGGTACCGTTGTGGCTGCTGAAGGCGGTAAAGTGTTGGACATGTCAGAGTCGTTGGGACTCAGCAAGAAAGTGACATGTCATGTCTGGATACTTTGACCTTGCAAAACACAGTTGAAACATATTGTTCTGCATCTGCAATCAATATAACTGCACCACAGCTTGTAGTTTCGGTGCCTGGGTCACGGAGTGCGCAGCCGCACAGCGTGCCGTCCCCTCGGCAACTATGTGATTCAGCCTGCTTGCATGCAGCTGTGGGTGACTGTTGGAAACAGCGATTCAGACTTGACTGCGCACCTTCCAACGATAGACGCACCACAGGCGAAAACGAACATCCACCGCAATCCAATTGTAGTGCAGTCCGTCAACACAGAATGAAGGCGCTCATTCTCGTGGGAGGCTATGGAACCCGGCTGAGACCGCTCACGCTGACTGTCCCCAAACCAATAGTCGACTTTGCTAACAAACCCATGATAATCCACCAGATCGAGGTCGTCAACTTTTTACGACACGACAAATAGCTATGGCCTGTTTGATACGATTGCCAGACTTGGATGATGTTTGATGTATGCGAGCAGGCTTTGAAGAGGGCCGGATGCGACGAGGTAGTTCTTGCTATCAACTATCAACCAAAGGTATTGTTTTGTACGTCAGGAAACGCCAAAACTGCAGCATATGGCACAACATGCCTGCCCTTGGACCAGTCCCTCGAGTCAGATCACTAGACATCAACAACGCAGTTGCCGATTCTGAACCTCACCTTCTGCTTCACTATGCATCAGGTCATGATGGACTTTCTGAAGGAGTGGGAGCAGAAGCTGCAGATTAAAATCACCTGTTCTCAGGCAAGCCATGGTGCCAGACATGCATGTGCACCTCACACTTTAGTGGATGGCATGCTTTGCTGCATTTGCTGTTCAGTCTTTCCAGTCTGCCTTGGCTCTTCCACTGGCATGCTTGATGCTTTGTTCTGTATCTGCAGGAAACAGAACCCATGGGTACTGCAGGACCTTTGCGGCTAGCTAGCGACATACTTGATGATGGCTCTGGAGATCCATTCTTTGTGCTCAACAGGTGCTGCTTTCACTCAGACAGACTGAATGCAAGTCAAATTGGCAAGCGCCCTGTGTGATGCTTCTGGTGGCATCTTGTGGTGCTTATACATGTACCAGTGCAAGAACAGATTGCATAACAGAAATTGCTGCTCATGCATTCTTGTGTCTGGTCAGTGTCTGTGTACAAGTAGCATGTTACAACAGAGACATATGATGGCACATCCAGCATAGCTTATACTCAATCATGGTGTCCATGCATCAAGCATAAGCCTGTTTTCCTGCTGTTCAACCCCATGCAACTCAACCACTTGTTGATGGTCGCAGTCTATTGCATTCTCTCAACAGAACCATGTGCAAATGTTGAGTTGGTCCTAGCTGGCCTGTACAACCATGTCTACTCTTTGATTATCTGATTGCAGCGATGTCATCTGTGACTTTCCCTTGAAGGAGATGTTGGCATTCCACAAACAAAAGGGGGCCGAAGGAACAATCTTGGTCACACGGGTAGGCTATACATTCATCACCATCCATGCATACTTGCTCTGCAGTCTTTCTGCTGTCCTGCATGCTACAGAAGGGCAACATGTCAGCAGCAAGTGAAGCAGCGTCTGTTTGATGATCAAACTGCCATGGCTGCATTGCCTGTGGGCTTCTTGTGTTTTCAGCATGCTCAAGCTGGCATTGCCCTGTGAATGAGGCCTTGCATCAGTTTGCTGATCTTTTGCGCTCACCTCAGCTTGCTCAGACTCAGAGGCGACTTGTTCGTGTCTGTCAACACAGGTTGAGGACCCCAGCAAATATGGAGTGGTTGTCATGGATGACTCAGCACATGTTGAGCGCTTTGTAGAGAAGCCAAAGGTCAGCATCATACCGTCGATGCTGAGAGCCATCTCCTGAATCTGCATGCAATTGTTGCTTGTTCCAAACAAGACAAACACTGCATCCTGTGAGGCGGCATGTGCAGCTGATGTCACCATGTACAGCGTGCTGCACCACTTTTGGCCAGCTTTTGGCCAGAAAGAGTCAATCTGTCAAACAGCCAGAAGCCATCAACATGCCCGACCACAATGCTGTGTGCAGACCTTTGTTGGCGACAAGATCAATGCCGGCATCTATGTGCTAAACCCAGCAGTCCTTGAACGCATTGAGCTGAGGCCGACCTCCATTGAGAAGGAGACATTTCCTTTGATTGTCCGAGATAAAGGCTTGTATGCGTTTACTCTAGACGGCTATTGGATGGATGTAGGACAACCCAAAGACTACCTCAGAGGTGAGCAATCTGAACACAACCAACCCACAAGGGCAAGTGTTGTGCATCATTGTCTACTGCTGCATGCAGAGCCGCACCTCACCTTACTGTACAGGATGTCTTGACTCGTATTTACATACATGCACTGCAGTATACAACCTGATGCATATGGCACCTGTGACTTTTGGGCATCTTCAGCAGTCATGGATGTTGCTGGGCATGAGCATGCAGAGCCAGCAGTTGCAACTTTTTCAAAGCCTCACCTCCTGGTTGCAAGCAGATTTGCACATATGCTCCTGAGCAGCTGCGTGATGTGCTATCTTGTTTAACGCCTGTGAACATTTGGTGCTTGGTGTGGAGTTCCCAGTGGCTGTCTGTTGGCTCCCCTAATGAATTTTATTGAAGAAAATTTGTTCAACAAAGCAAAATATTTGGTTGTTACAGTGGTGGTTGGTTCACTGATTGGTTGATTGATTAACAGATTGACTGCTCGTTTGATTCATTTCTGAATTGATTGCAGGGTTGGGATTGCATCTGGAGTCATTGCAGCGGCGAGACCCACAGTCTCTAGCGCAAGGTCCCACCTTCATAGGCAACAACATTGTACATCCATCAGCCAAGATTGGGTCAGATTGCCAGATTGGCCCTGATGTGTCGATTGGATTGGAATGTGTCATTGGTAATGGCGTGCGCATCAGTAACAGCGTGTTGCTACATCGTGTGAAGGTAAGCTTCTTCATCTGTGCTGTCCTATGAGGTGTTCAACAGAGGTCAACCATGCTACAGTTGAGTTTGTCTGCAATCACAGCTGCAGCACAACCTTAAAGTCAGCTGCTGCATAGTCAGCATGAATGTCATGAACCTGATGTCGGCTAGCACTACCAACATTGTATGTCAGCATGTACAGCTGTTTTGCCACATGACATTGACATGCTGTATGTTTTGTGGCATAGAGACTGTAACATTTTGTAGCAGTCTGCCATCAATATGATAACTTTGCAGGTGGCTAACTATGCTAGAATAGCAGACAGCATTGTAGGTTGGGGATCTAGTTTAGGCAAGTGGACGAGAGTGGAGTTCAAGTCTGTTATTGGAGAGGATGTGCATGTCAGACCAGAAGTCTTCCTAAATGGCTCAATTGTCCTGCCTCACAAAGAGATCAAGGAGTCCATCATGGATCCGGGCACAATTATCATGTGAGCAGAAGTTGGCATACATTGTGGGTGTGCAGTACTATGAGCTGAGAGGCAGGCATGGACAAGCTGTCCAACTTCATGATGGGCTTTGCCATTATTCTGTCTCTCAAGCTTGCTAGTCAAATGAAATGACCAAACCCACATAACGGATGCATGAATGTCCACTTAAAATTCACTTGGTTACCTGACGTTGTTTTGTTACTTTTGGAAATGGCCTGATTGCTTTCCTTGACCCCTTCCTGCTGATTGCGCTAATAGGCTTCCTGACATTTTCAGTCTGCTGCACTTGCTTCCTTTTGCAGCATTGTGTTGATTTGACTTCAAGTCATAGGCACTACGCACCGTGCTGTTGGATAAGCAGGTCTTCTCACTACATTGTGTTTGCATTGTGTTTGTGTAGTAAGAGGACCAGCTGTAAGGCTTCCAGGGCCTTTGTGGTTTTTGTCTAGCTTTGTGCTGTGTAATGATGCTCGTTGACAGCCTGTCAATCGAAAATGCAAGCACGCAGTTGCAATGACACACATTACTGTCCGTCCGCACTGCTCAGCACCCATGCGCTGTACTGTCAGTTTGTAACTGAGTTGGCAATGCATCTAGTTCTGGGGAGGTGTTGCCCTGTTGCAACTGAGCCAGAAACAACAGAGGTGGTTTCTTCTGGCCATGGCATTACGCATCTTTTTTGTGCACACGCTGACAAGTTGGCTGCACAGCACTGCCAATGTACTCAACATATGTGTACCATGCGCACAATATTCTACTGTACCGGTGCGAATCTGACAAACGAGGTATTTGTCATGTAACAACAGTTAACATGTAAAGGCTGGGCTACACAATCATCTACCTGTGTATCCGGAGCCAGGCATGCAGATTTCCCAGACGCTGACCTGGCCGAGGTAGACGACGAGTCTGACTTCGTCTGTCCAGTCTGGGACGTCCCTGAGTTTCTCGGACAGACTAACTGCTTACTGCTTTGACCACACCAATAACAGATGT
>JAABUP010006050.1_pt1 | contig 17702 bp, 30 predicted proteins | sample 5559201 | NCBI WGS metagenome assembly JAABUP01 (sample SAMN10711887, study PRJNA513373) | rock metagenome | isolation source: Antarctica rocks | place: Antarctica
TTGCTGCCTTGCAGGGCCTCTTGACACATGGCAATGGCCCACTTATACGACTCGGGATGAACTCTGGTGTCATCAAGAGGGTCCAGCTCCTCATTGGTCAGCCCAGCTGCAGAGCGCCTGATTCTGAGGGCACCTGCTGCATTCCTGCATGCCATCATGCACAGAGAGCTGACGTGTGCACAAGGCAGGCAGCATGAATGAGAGTCAACAGGGCCGTGAGCCTTGACGCTAGAGACCATGACGTGCAGCTGACCATGCTGGATTGCGTTTCTGAGCATGCAAGCAGAAATGTGTTGTCGTGTTAACCAGAGAGGTGACCATGACGAAACAAGTCAGTTTATGCAAGCACTCTTTGCATCTTGATTGTCGTTCTGGCTGATGATCACAGCGGTGGCATGACTGGGTCACTGCATATGAACTCAAAGGCTGCAATGTAATAGCAGAATCTTCTCAAACATCTATTGTCGTAGCATGTCTGTTTCACCATCAAAAGCTTGACAAACATGAGACGTCCCAGTGACTGACCAAAAGACCTTCTTGCCAATGACATTCAGCTCTTTCCAGACAGCCTTCCTTGCAGCAACCTGCTCCTGGCGCTGCACAGCCTTCAACAGGGCCATGGCCTTGCGGGGGCCCAGCCCAGCCACAAACTGCAGCTGATGGGCCAGCCATGGCGTTTGTGCAGCCAGATTGAGATCCACCCCTACCTGGTGAACACCAACACTATGTCAACTGCTTGTTTCATGCATGTGGATTCCTTGTGTGCCACAATGCCTCAACCACAAACTGCAGCTGATGGGCCAGCCATGGCATTTGTGCAGCCAGACTGAGATTCAACCCTGATTAGTACACACCAACACGGTGTCAACTGCTTGTTGCATGCATGATGACGAGTTGTGCGCCTTGGCGTTTTGCATAGCTAGGTGCTTCAGATCTGACAATCAGCACGTGCTTGTGCTGCTTGCTGTGAAGAGGTCAGCGCAGGCATGCCTGTCACAGACAATCATTGTGAATGCAACTGACAGAATTGAGAAAGCAGTTTGCTGCAAAATATGAAATGGTGGTGCATAAAGCTTGACGGTGGGACTGATGCAGGAGGCTTCTTTCAGCTCACTTGACATGTAGCTGTGACCAAGGCTTGCTCAACAGCTTTGTATAGCTCTTCACCAGTGACTGCTTTCTGCATCGGATGCATTTGCAGTGCCAGAATCTCCCGTGACATGCCTGCAGCAGTTGACATATGCCTTACTGGTCATGCACAATGTCATTTTGAGCCCTGTTGTGCACAAAACCCATAAGCTGTCAAGAGGGGCACATCTTTACACATGGAATACGAAATGCAGGCCATACATGCTCGTCAGCACGCTAGGCATCTTACATTGTGCGGGAAACGCGATTTAGCGAAGGGCCCTACCTGCCAATGAGCACAGAAGAGGAAGGTTGCCTGAGATGGCAGCTCGTGCCATGGCCACAGCCCGTCGCACAAGAGGCGGCTGGTCAGTCAGCTCCTCCCTAGCAGCGGCACTGGTTTCCCACAGCTGTGCTATGGTCTGGTCTGCCAGAAATGCAGTAATAGTGCCACTCTCTGATCGGCCAGTCAACACTTTGGCGTTGTCGTTCAGCACAGCCCCAAGCATTGAATGGATGTAGAATTCTAGGGTCTGTGAATGCTGGCCAGCAGCTGCCACCAGGATCACATGGGGAACGTGTTCCAGTACAAAGTCTTGCATGCGCTGCAAATCCTTGGCCTGCAATCACAACATATATTTTTGGAGTGAAGCTCAACCAACCGACTGGGTAGTGGGAAATTGGGCATGGTTTGGAGATCTGATCTGCGCCCGCTCAGATGCAGTTTATTGGGAGTCTGTGAGTAGGCCTGTGTCCTACAGGAAAGCCCACAATACACTACCTCTGCAACTTGTACAAATGAAAGATGACAGAAGTCATCTACCTTATGCTTGGGCCGAGATGTTTTGCTGCCAGTGCATACCTAGCTGTGAGATTTCAGCCTTGCAAGCGCATCAATGTCGTGTTTGAGGTTCACCTTATGTGCTTCTTGCATAGCATGCTTCCATTCGTAGTTCCTATCCAGTCCTGGAGGTTGCCTGATAGCACCACTGAGCTGACCACAGTACAGCAGGTCAACCAGGTTGCCTTCATGGTCTACCATTACCAGCGTTGTTGACGGTCCCTGACCTCCAGGACCCCATACCACAACCATGAAACGCCGGTCTTCCAGCACATGATTGTCCCTGTCTCTAATCTGTGAAACAGGACGTACAGTGCAAATTGCCATCTACCAAGAACTGTGTACCATTGACACGGTGTTTACAATGAAGTCATGTAGCACTTGAGAGCTGATACAAGCTTGCACATGAACCCCGTGTAGGAGGGAAGGCAATGCATCACTAGCCTCCATCAGTCAGCAATTGCATGGATGGGCAGGGGAACCACTCCAAGGCTGGACGTGCTTGCAGATGCAGAAACATCGTAACTCAGCAGATAGGCAGGAGAACCGATCCTGGGCTGCATGCGCTTGCAGATGCAGAAACAGCAGTTGTCCGTCATGCCAGAGGGGCGAGTCTTACCTTGATAGGAGCTTGAGTAGCCAGTCTCCACACCTTAGAGGAGCACTTGCTGCAGACAAACTCTCTGGCATCGCTCACAAGCTTGGCACGCAACTCCCGCTCGAACTGAGGCTTGAGGACGTTGTCCAGGGCGTCTTGCAGCACCTTCTCTCGGACATCATTCCATGCCTTAGCAGTGGTGCTGACACTCTGACTGAGATACAGCTCTTTGGTCTGCTTCAGGAGAGCATCTTCAGCCTTGTTCTCTGCTGATACATCCACCACCTGCGCCGCAGCTGGACTGACTGAACTGCCCACACGTGTGAGATAGGTGTGCTGTCACCACTCCAAGGCAGATTCAAAGGCTGTTCTATGCTGCTGATAGAGTGAGTACACACAGCCATCCCTGTCCTGTGCTGCCAATTACATGCACGCAAGTGAGCGCTGCCTTGACTCAGTGCTGCAGCCCATTGTGAACTGCCTTGCTGATGTTCAATGCAGCCTAAAGCATTCAGCCACAATGGAGGACAGACCCTGACTTTTCTAGCGTAGAGACATGGCTCACCTTGAACTGCACCTTCAGCAATCCTTCCTTCTCAGCAGCAGCAATCAGCAGGAACTGGTCGCGATCAGTGAATTTCTTCACTGGTTTATCCTGGATGTGGCGAACGGTCCCATATGGGTGAAAGGGGGTCAGGACTGCCTCGCCGCTCAGCGTGGGCGCTGCAATCACCACCGCAGATGAAGGCAGCATCTCCATGCACATGGCTTGTGCTCTTATGCTTGCATACAATCAGGACTGAAGCTTGCACAAATAGTGCTTGGAATTAGTCAACACGTGCAGTGTGACCACCATAAGCTGGAGTTCAGGTGATGTGCACTGAATGCACATGATCTGAACACCAGCACCTGCCAAGAAAGGTGCTTGTAGCGTGATTTGCATGCAGGTACCTGTGGACACAACAGCATATCTAGTGTACAACTCCCGGACATGCTTCCTGACCGAAGCCTCTGCAGCAATGTCAGCAACAGCCATCTTGTGCATGCCCTCAAGAACACGCTCCACGCTTGGAACGCCCTGCATGTGCAAGATTGGTCTTTTGTGTTGTGCTTGGGAACATTGTGATGCATGGCTGCTAGACAACAGCCTCTGATAGAGAGAAGTATTATATTTGTTGCCCAACCTACACATCTGATGGATGTGCTAGGGGATGCAAAGCCTGACAAATTTGATCAAAATGCCAATTGAATTTGTGTGCAGTCGACGGTGCAAAAGTGTCTGTGAACAACTCAGGCATCCTTGGATAGGCATAGTGAAGCAGCAATACATAGCCTTCATGCAAACAGGACAAGCTCAGCAAACAGGCAGCCAGTCACTGTGCAACAGCCAAAATAACAATGCAAAGCCCAGTATGCCCAGGCCAGCCTTGCAGGCCACTATACCTAGCGAACACACATATGCATGTAGGTCAATCTCCCAGATGAATGTCCATTGACCAGAGGTAAAACGCCTGAGATATTGCACCAGCAAAGCTGAAAGTAACTTCTGCCTCTTGCTACAATCGTTTGCTATGTTTGTTGGGCTTCAGTGGTCAGCTTCCTCAATATGTGGGGCATAAGGGGGTTTTGCAAGTTGCCTATTGACTCTCTCTTGACAATGTTGCCCGATCTACCTTCTACTTGTGCTCTCATCTGCCCTACAGCCTGTGCTTGACAGTGGTTGAAAGGCCTGTGCATTTGCTACCAATTCACTACCAACTGGCTACAAATGCACGAGCCTCTCGAACAACGTTCAGCACAGGGGTTAGGGCAGATGAAGCCACAAGTAGAAGGGTAGATGGGGCAAAGGTGTTGAGACAGAGTCAATAGGCAACCTAAAACCCCCCAGCATGCCCCACAACACACCGGGGAGCCATGAGTGCACCACGCTTGCTCCAATGTGCTTAGTCACAAATGCCACATCAGGGGCACCTAGCATATGAGCTGCAAAGTGTATAATGATTTTGAAACAGGTCTGTAGCACTGATATGCTACAGCACAAAGTGGCAAAGCAGACAAATGAATCAAGACAACTGTAGATACTGACCTCGGATACATACTGAGCAGTAAACTCTTCTGGGGGCTGTACAGTGTCACTGACAATGTTTTGGATTGTAGATGTCTCCAGGTTCTCGCCAAAGCTGGCAGGTGGCAGGAACACGGCTGCCACTGCTGGCCCAAGACCTGCCTGCACCATTCATTCATGCAAATGAAAGAAGATAATAAAAGGTTATGTTCAAGATGATTTCCTGATGGATTTGTTGTGGGCAAACTCCAATTGTTCCAAACAAAAGCTTGGCAACTGAACAACGGCAGGTCCAGTCCATGTATGCGTAACTGTCAGCATTGCATCTACCAGAATCTGCTAAGCCCTAATCATGATATTCAGGATCTTTCCCTGCGACCAGCGATCACATTGCATTGACTGCATCCTACAGGATTGGATTCTGTATTGCCCTATATTGCCTATGATGATCTAAACTGCCTACCTTGTTCTACATTGCCACCAACATTACGACATGCATGTCAACAGCGACTCATTGCAGCAATGCTACATGAAGCGGTCTTGCCATTTACCTTTCTAGCGATGGTGTGTGCCGATATCTTCATTGAGGCGCGCCCTTTGTCAGTGATGCTGAGCTCCTGCATGCCGTCGGCAGTGGCCTGTGCACTGCGGGTGTCAGACATGAGGCGAAGCTGACGGTCCAAGTCCTCAACTTCCTGCATCACAGGCAGCACATCCATCAGGAGATGAATAGACATAGCAGGACATGCAGGAGCCTGCTGCTGTGAGAGCAGCTACACATCTGCATCATTCTCATCACTGACGCCTTTATGACTGTCGGGTTTATTTGCAGTTGGCAGCCCTGGAGTTTAGGTAGCATGACCCCTGAGCAGAGCGTCATGGTCCAGAGCCAGCTTCAGCGCTTGTGCTGAGCAAATAATGCAGACGATGCAGCACTTTCATGCAGCAAACCCTCCATGCAGTCAACAAACCCAAGCAGGGATGGCGTTCAGCAAGCAGCTTCACCTCATGCGACATGGCTTGGTCCAGCTGATCCCTGGCATCCTCTAGAGCTGACTGGAAGTCCAGGTCTGTGGCCATCTCAATGGCAGTGTCAAAAGCCTGACGCTGTCTGTCCTTGCGCCGCTCAAGAGCCCGCCACTTGTCGCCAATTGCTTGCACAGCATACAGGACTTGCCACTGGCGAATCTGCCTGTAATGAGCCTATAGCAGAAGTGTGAAGCATGATGTGTTGACAGCTTCAGGACTATGCACTACACATGCAACCTGCTCTGGTCTCATCCACAGCAGATGTCACTTCTCGAAGCAAGCTGATAGTTAGAGTCTGCGGCGCAAGCACATGCACATGTGTGTAGCCAATGCTGACGGCGGCCATGAAGTGCAATGAAAGCATCAAGAGCAATAGCTGTTGATTGATTGCTGAAGCTTCACGCTGTGCAGGACTTGCCTGCACAGACCCTGCAGGGAAGTGTGAGCGCCCACTAGACAGTTCAGCTGGCACGCCGTCGTCATCCATTACCAGCAAATCTCCACAGCTCTGCAGCACAGCACAGATATGGCATAAGGAGCTTGACCAATGCCCCGCCTTGGCACTGCTGTTGGCACCAGTATTGATGTCAGATTTAGAATGCTGTATGCACAGCATTTCAAGCTTCAATGTGACAATAGACAGGTGCAGGAACTGACTCAAGGCTGCTGCCAGAGTAGACTCTGCAGACCACGTTGCACTTTGACAGTCAACGGCATGCAGTCTACGTGCATACGTGAGCAGACCAAACTGCAGAAGCATTGCTGACCTCCTTGCGATACATGCCAATGAATGGCACTTCATAGTGCTCCTCATACATGAGATGCAGCACTCGCTCAACTGAAGCCTTCAGCTCTGTTTGGGCAGTATCGTCATCACGCCATTCAAGCTGGCCTGTCTCATCACGGTACCTTCGTACACCCCTGCATCATCAACTCAAGCTGCTATGCATACTGCAGCCTTGCAGATCCTTTGTGCAATCATTAAACATAGCATTACAGCCTTTCTGGCCCTTGTTACAATCCACCAGAAGTCTTTTGCAGGTGCCGGCTGAATGGAAGATATGCTCAAGCATCACTGGAGACTGTGTCTGCATAAGCAAAGATCAGAAGACACAGCATGATGCAGCCATCAGAAAATACCTGAATCCATGCGACAAATCTGTGTATCTATCTGCTTTATACAAGTCACGGTAGTGCACGTGACCGCCGTCGATTTCCCGAATCCCAGCTGAGAGCAGATCCCCAAGCTTGGTCTCTTGATCACCGCCTTCCTCACCAAGCAGCTTTTTGTGAACCCATCTACAGCATGGTCAACAACATAGTTGGCCACAATGTACACAGAGTGCATGCACGCACACACCCTCCTATACAAGCGCTGAGCCAGGATCTTCAGTAATTGCAACAGGGTGACGTACTGTGTGAGTTCCAATGGTTGATTGTGACAACACTTTGTATACATTTCTGAGATATACAGAGGGGTGTGTAGACGTACAATGACATAGCCTTGTAGTCCATGTTTGCAGGATCTGGACCCCGGTAGGTCTGCTCCCTTTCAGGAAGGTCTGTTGAACGTATCACATTGTCTTCGGGCCGCATGAAGTGCTTTGCCATCATACCTGGCTCAATCTTGCCAGCCAGCTTCTCAAAAGCCCTAGCTGACCTTTTCTCCTCCTGAGGACCAGCACAAATGACTGTTGCAGGCATGCTACATGGTTGGCTTTAGTTGCAAATGCTGCATGAGAGCACGATGCACATGACCTGTTGCTGATTGCAAACCAGGCCATCAGTGAATGTCAAGTGCAGTCTTGAGGCATGTATCACTCTAAACCGGACATATTTCCTGAACCACAGGCTGTGGTCAACAAAGAGAAAAGCTCCACAAGAACTACCTGCTCAATTCTAAACGTCTCAGCTGCTTCCTCATCACTGAAGTCAGGTTCCTGCTCAGCCTCTGCATCATCTGTGTCAGTTCGCTTCCTGGCATCATACATCTCCAACAGCTCTCCCACATCCCCGAAAATGTCAAAAGCTTCCTGCACACGATGGAAGGTGACATGCATATGGACATTAGGGAACCAACTGTTGCCATGATCATGAGCTAAAATTTGCATGGTTGAAAAATGGACAGGCTGATCACTATGATGTGTGACCTTTTTGAAGCTGCTTGTACAATGCTGAGGGCAATGGTCGCAGTCATGCCTGCACTGACATGGCATGCACTGCGGCAACGTATGGCACACCTGCACGGCCTGACTGTGCACACCAGCAGTCCTGCCTTTGCCTCGCGCTCTGCGCGGCTGTTGACCTTGAATGCCCTCCCCCAGGTCATCATCAATAAAGTCATCTTCAGAGTCTATGCCTTCCTCGTCATACCGCATTTGTGTCTGGTGCTGTGGCAAGCCGTCATCTTGCTCGTCTTCAATGCCTGTGTATCAAGTCACAGTCAAACATGTCATGCACGCAACGAACAAGCATGGCGCATCATAGTGCATGCATGCATGCAACACATCAGGCCAGGCACTGCAGATACCAACATGATGACAAGATCGGCAGCTGTATCTTGCTTCAGCTGACCTGCATCAGCTTGTTCACCAAAGAGTACATGCTGCACTTGCTCTTCTGCTGTTCGTGCACTCTGCCTTGCTGCAGATTCATCCTGCCTCTTCCTGATGCGCTTCCTCTGTGCTGCTTGTTTACGACGGATGTTCTGCAGGACCAGATGGGATGACTCAGGTAGTGGCCCGGCTTGATGGCAGCAGACAATCTGCCAACCATGGTCATCATATGAAAGCATACGTAGCAGCAAGCAGCAAATGTGCTGTATTTCAGCAGCACAGAGAGCATAACAGAAGTATGCATACAGCATAGCACAGCACGGCACGGCACTTACATCCACTCTGACACCCTGCTCCTCTAGCAGAGCAAAGTCCTCCTCGTCCAGCTCTTCCTCCTCTCGTCTCCTTCGCTTGCGTTTCTTACGTCTGCCACCTTCCTGATCACTTTCTGACTCGTCGCCTGCGTCTTCTTCGTCCTCTGGCGCTATGAACTTGTCTGTCATGTCGTATTCGTTGCCGCCTTCCTCCTCGTCCGAACTGTCGACGTCGGACCCTGCCTGCGATGGTGGACGATCTTGCCCTTCCTCGTTGACTGCCTGCTCTTCGTCCTCCTGCTGCTGGTCGTCAGACTCTTCTGCTGCATCGTCGAAGATGCTTTCGTTCCGAGAAGCCATTACCGCTTACTAGTCAATCAACTAACGTCTGATTGAAATAAACACAACCGCTGGCAACTCTCAACGGCGCAGATTACCAGCGCAAGCGCCGCGAAAGCATGTTGCCTGCCTAGCAATGAGCTGGGTGCCATGGCAGAACCTAGAGATGCGAAACCAATAATCACCAACTGGTGATTTGCATGCTTGGTCAAACTGACAGCTGATCAGTTTGACAATTGGACACGGATGGCTGCCCTCAGCATCATATGGTACTTGACATTGGCAGGTTGAAGACCCGGACGTGCCACCGAGGTTGCAATGAAAAGTCAGTCTTCCCTCTTCAGCTATGATCTCTAAGCGCAAAAGATGCAGACAAAGAGCGCTGCTCCCGCCGGCAAGGCCAGCGTCAGCAAGGCTAAGGCCAAAAAACAAGAACTGAGAGCGGTGAGATAGACTGCGTCGTGTTTACCGAATTACGTTGCAGAAGTAAGTTGCAGCATGTTCACTGTAAATTGATGCATGCATGCAAGCTGTCTTGAGCACCCGCACGGTTTCAGTTGCGAGCTGATTGTGCCACATCTTTGTAGAGAACTCTCAGGGAGCAGCAAGCCAAAGCTGTTGTTGACGCTGCAAAAGAGGTTAGCTCCTTCTGAGGCTTCTGTCAAATAGTATGGTGGTAGGGCTGTTTTGCAGCTCAATAGAATATCTCGGATACATGCAACAGTGATTATGTTGTCTCACAGCATGCAGACAGCTTGACCCAACAGCTGTTCGAATGTCAGTTGAAAACCACACAGACATGAAGTGAGCACGACATGTAGGTGACCAAGGGGTTGCGTCCAAGTGAAACTGTGTTGTGCTAGGCACCAAATTTGTTGGACCAATTCCCCAGCTTTTGCTCCTTCAAGAAGCATGGCTACAACCTGGGCATCAAGTATCAGAAGGCTTCGCAACTGTCACCAGTCGATTTGTCCTGGGCATACCAGCTGTGTGAGCAGAACATGCACACCATGTATGAGGATGTGTGGGGTTGGAAAGCCCCAGAAAAGCAGAAGGAGTTGAAACATCCAGACGCACGGTATCTGATTGTGTATGATGGGGTAGGTCGTCGAATGGCCTATGATGAAGAAGGGTGTCAAATGGTACATGATGGGGAAGGGTGTAGAATGGCCCATGTTCATTTCAGGTACCTAAAATAAGTCTGTGCAGCTGCATGTGTGTCAAATGTTGCATGATGTAGAAGTTGACCCATTGCAGCGGACTTAGGGCACACTTTGTGAGTGTCTGCATCCTTGCTGCCCAACAGAACTTACTCAAGCACCATCACCAGCAATCCACATCAGTACATTCCTGCCTCAAAAGGTGTTCTTTGTTTCTATGGTTTTTAAAGCAGCTGTTTTGCAGCATAGCATAACAAGCAACTTGTGCTGCAGACTGACCTTGTATGCTGATGCAGATTGCTGAAGCTCACTCTGCTGCTGCAAGCTGACATGGTTTTGTATGTGTTGCAGGTTTGAGGTTGAGGATGCCATGCCTGTGTTGTACGTCTATGAGGTGCAAATAGTGCCTGGTATGCAAAGGAGGGGCCTTGGAGCCTTTCTTATGACTCTACTGAAGCTGGTAGCAAAGAAGAACCAGTTGGAGGCAATCATGCTCACAGTTATGAATGTAGGTTTGTTGCCACTGGTTTGTGTAGTGTAGTGTAGTGTGTGTATTTGCGTTTGCTGCTGGCATACATATCGAGAAGCTTGCTTGCGCTGTAGGCCAACACAGCTGCGATGAAAATGTACACAAAGCTGGGGTACAAGCTGGATCCCACATCTCCCTCCCAAGCAGACCCAGTCAGCCACATGGAAGACCCTACAGGCTATGAGATCATGTCACTGTCTCTGGGAAGCAGAGAGTAGACTGCAGCATGCATCTGAAGATTGCGAACAGTCATTGTGCGAGGCCTGGGTGTCTGGAGGTGCAGCCAGTTGTGACCTGTGTTCACTTGCACTATCCTTGTCTTCTGTAACACCTAGGCTGCAGGAACAGGTGAAGTCTCTGCTGTTTTGGCAAGGCACCACAGCTGCTTTATCAACTTGGTACATTGATGGCTTTGCAAATATGTCATAGGTATTGTTTGCCATTATATCAGACTCAGGAGTTTGTGTCTGATTCTCATTGTACCCACACTAGACTGAAGCGTGCAGTGACACCTTTGCTGCTGATTTGTAGTTGTATCATGGTACTGCTATTGTACATCAAGGAATGCAAGACTTGCCACTTTGCATCGCAGTCACGCTCAAATGCAATTCACACATCTACACCAGCTCAGCCTGCCAAAACATTGATTCGTGACTGCAGTGTACCTGGTGACATGGTCCATGATATCATACCATAACACCAACCTTGCTGCATGCATTCACTGGAATTGCAATAGTAGTATCATGCGTCACTATTGTTCCGACATCCCAAAACGGTAAGCTCATGTGACATGTGGTCAACAGACGTCTGAGAAGCAAAACAGTGCACATGCTGTTCAGGCATACCAGACAGATAACACAGAGTCATGGCAACAAATACAACCTATGGCTTGCTTCGTATTATGAAGGTTAGTCATCTCAGAAACAAATCATAAATTTTCATCTCACTGATGATAAAATGGAGATGCCACAGATACACCATTGTCACAAAGCTTTTTCAACTTATTGTTAAACGGTCCAGCTCCTCAATTAGCACTGGTCTTCTGCTGATGTACGGTTGAGCTCAGTGCACCATGCTTCCACGAGTGTATGGCCCTGAATGATGCCAGTGCCTGCTTGAAGCAGGTGGAGACGCATGAGACCCCTACTTAACTGTCCATCTGGCTGCCACTGTTGTGTGAAGCATCCTGCTGACTTGCAACAGCATTTATGTCTTCGCTGAGATTAGCCACTGGTGTGGCCATGTTGTTCTGTCCTGGGACATGATCTTGTGCCATGTTTGGACCGCATGCTGGACTTTCAAGATCAATTCTATGAAATGGTGCAAAATAATTTCCTCTGTATGCTGCAAGCTGAGGGGAAGGGCTGGCTTTGGTACCAAAAAGAGGGTTCTTGAAGTTCTGTGGCTGAGCATCATATACTGTGAATGGAGGTGTGCGTCGTCTTTTTTCAGTTGTGGGCGGGTCTAAAATGCTTGTGGGAGTTGAGCTCCCAGTTGTACAGCTGAAGGGGGAAGAGCCAAATGACAGCTGCGATGAGCTGCACAGGCAGAACACGTTTGATGTATAGATGACAGGGAAGACCTAACCTCCTTATTGACCAAGCACTATTGAGCAGCACAATGCTGAGGGCTTACAGGGGAGTTGACAAAAAGGAAGTCCCGGGACTCAATTCAGAGGTCTGCTGGTGTGCAGCAGCTGTTTCTTGGTCGGTTCCGGACACTTGCACACAAAGGCATCACATAAGTTGACACTCAGCGGCACACAGCACCAGCTGCAATGCCAGCCTACCGGTTGACCACTGTGACGGATAGCTATGTGGGGGCCGAGAGTGTGCAACGTCGGCGACGTCGCTGGCCTGCATAGTGCAGACTTACTAAGATCACAGCAAGTACTGCTGCAGGCACATGTTGCACATTAACAAGGGCTAGTGCGCGCCCGACCTGGGTTTGCAGTCTTGGACCAGCAGACAGTGAGCGTTGCAGAGGCGTGACCCGCCTCAGATCTTCTGGAAATGTCGTCCGTGTACGGTCCAATGAGTATGATGCCCTCTGGCTCATACTGCAGTCGCCAGAAGAGAAGCAGTCGATGGTTTATGTCGTAATGCGCGCCGTCGATCACTGTGGCCGATCAGGGGCAAGTAGCAGATATATCGACGTGTACGCCGACTTGCTCCATCGCTGTGAGAGTCCGGAAGGAATTGATGTAATCATGCGGCGGTTCCTGCAGTCGAGCAGACACTCGCGGGATATGCGGCATTGACCGCCAAGTCTGGACCACAGTGCTAGCTTCCCGAGTCACTTGTGCGCTGAGTCTGCTCAATGCCTGAGTGTCATATCCGGCTTGAGGCATGCGTCTTCAAGTTGACCAGCCCATCGCGAGCCCTGCCGTCTCTTGTTTGCGTGACAAGAAGCAGGCTTGCATGTTCCTGAGGCCCTATCTTTCTGTCAACTCGCTCTTGAGCTGTCACAACGCCTGCCGACCGGAAGCTTTCGCTGCTTTACGATCTATATCTGCGGTCGGCTCGCTTAGTTGTGCACCACCCACCCTCGAGCGCAGCGCTGCAGCCACATTTTGCTCAAGACCAGCCTTTGCTCACTACCAGACGTTGGGCCATTGGCCAATGCCCTGGGCGGGTCGCATTGCATGCAATAGCAACCACGCTCTGCAGAACTTGAACGGACTGCGCAAAGGGCTCTTGACGACACAGACTCTCGTTAGACAGCTAGCTCCATACGCCGGAGGAGTGACAGCTCTGTCTGCAGGAAGCCATTACCTTCGGCGGCAGCAGACAGGCAGAAGTAAACGCAGAAGTGCCTTAAACCATGGTGTTGCACTTGTAGAAACAAATGCACCAGCCAGCATGCAGCAGACTGGCAGCGCTTCCTCTAGCAGCAGCGAATCTGATGCTGACATTACAGGCACATCTGGCAATGGCTCCCAGTCGGATGACAAGTAAGTCTTGAAAGCATTAATTGTTTAGAATGTAATGAGCAATACATCCAATTTAGGCCATCAGCATGTTTTGCTGCATTTCCCAGTGGTGGTATCAGCAACCAACATGTGAGGTTGAGCATTGGAGCTTCATGCATTCCGCACCCAGAAAAAGTCGACAAGGGTGGAGAGGATGCCTATTTCATGACAGACGACGGCAAATATCTAGGTGATCGTCATCACCTGCTGCTTTGAGTCCAGCACTGGCATGTTGACAACAATGCAGCATGCCTCTTGTGCTGCTCCTCTGGACGTCACACAGATTCACGCCTAGTTGTTAAGTAGCCATGGACAGGGAACTCCCTCATTTGTGTCATGTTGCACGAGTTGACATGGCAGCATGACTTGACTTACACGAGCACATATTTCCCGCTGGAAATGCTCATACACTCACTTTGTCAGCTTTCCTACTCATGTGCTGCTGTACGGTCAGGAAGATTCAACTGTAATGTAGACAGCAATGCTCATGTTCACACAGGCATTGCCGATGGTGTTGGTGGATGGAGTCAAGTCAACATTGACTCTGGAGTCTACTCACGTATGTTGATGCAAACAGCCAAGGCAGCAGCAGCGATCACTCCTCCATCGCCTATTGCTCCCCAGATTGTCTTAGAGGAAGCCCATCACAAAACAAATGTCAAGGTGAAGGTTTGCACAAGTGCTGCCACACAGGTCCAATGCCAGATTGCTTACTGCCTGCAGAATTTGTGGGAAGTTTGACTGGCACCTGCTGCGTTGAGAGGCATCCAGCCCAGCCATCAGCAACCGCTTGTTTGATACCATAAAAAGTCCAAAGAAAGTGGCCCTTGCAACCCTGCAGGACATTGACACACATAGATCCGTGCCACTCTGTGCGGCACACTGCTGGAGGCCAAAAGCTGTAATGCTGCAATTGTCAAACCTGCATGATCACAGACAGGATGGGCATGCACACAAACAACTGGCTCTTTGAGCTGCAGATCTGACAGCGCCTGCCTTGTTATTGCAGGGTACCGCTACTGCCTGCATTCTAGCTTTGGAAGACAGCAAGCTTCATGCAGCCAATGTTGGTGACTCTGGTTTCATTGTTGTGCGCAAACAGAAGGTTGTGTTCAAATCACCTTCTCAGCAACACCGCTTCAATTTCCCTTACCAGCTGGGTTGTCCAGGCACCATGAGCGACACCCCTGAAAATGCAGAGGTATGAAGTTACTGCTACCAGGACAGCTTGCTAAGGGGTCTACTAATAAAGTTCAGCAAAAGATCTCCACCTCTGGCATGTTTGTGAAGGGAGCTGACATGAAAGCCTTGCTTGCTTCCATTGTCTGCTTTGTCAGCACTCCTTGATGAGCTTGCGATGCTCAGGCAAACAGTAATCCAAACATGTTTTCCTGATGCTGCAGCTGTACACTGTGGACTTATCAGCTGGAGACATCATCGTGGCAGCTACAGATGGTCTCTTTGACAATGTGTACAACGAAGAGACAGCAGTCCTGGTTTCAGAGCTGCGCCGACGTGGTCAAGAGCCTGAGGCAGCAGCATCTGGCGTTGCACAGTTTGCCAGATCAAGAGCTGGGGACCAACACCATCCCTCCCCTTTTGCTCAAGGTGCAACACTTGCAGGCTGGCCTAACGTTCATGGTGGAAAGATGGATGACATCACTGTCTTGGTTGCTTATGTTCTGCCAGCTTCAGCCTCATCCAAATTATAGACAGACTGACTTGCAAGTCCGGTATCAAATGGGTTGTATTGTCAGGAAGTTTGCTTAATTCAATGGCGTAAGTTGTTCTATTGACCTCCTGTTTGTGCTATCACAAAACACGAAGTGTATTTGTGATAGCTCAGGTGCTGCTGTCATTTTCTGCCTGTTTGTTTGCTCAGCAGCAGAACCAGCTTTGTTTACGCTTCAGAAAGTCTTTCATGGATGTAATGTCGTTCTCCCAGAGACCGCTGCAAATCAAAAGTATTAAGTCAACAACTACTCAAGTACCAGATCAATGCCCTCTCTTCAGCTGTTGTTTCCGGTGAGTCTGTTGTGGGCATACAGCATAAGGGTGGGCACTGTTTTACTAGTTGGATGTTCCTTGTCTGCACAAGATGAAATGATTGTAAATGTGGCCTTTGTCAAATGACAGTTATACACATGTGAGTGCGAAGTTTGGGATATGCATGCCTTGTTTGAGTTTATCGATCTAAATACCAATGCAGCTGCCTGACTTTGATTATGTACGTGCATCATGCTGCAGCATTGCTGATGCACAATAAACTGCAAGGAACTGTGCAAACATAATCTTCAATGAAAAATCAATATTACAATGAACTGGACGAGGCTGTTCATCACAGCCTGCTGGTGCACATTGATTCACTGACATTTTCACTTGCAAAATGGAGTGACTGCAGTATAGCTGCGCCAGCCATACAGGAACACAACGAGGCGGTGTTTGCAAACTGTTGATACTTCACTCTTGTTGCATCAAATCAAGACATGCAACAGCATCAGGTTTTCAGTGCTAGGCTTGCAATGCAGCAGATCACTTGAGACTGAGCGAATCACTGCTGGTGTGAAGCGTCTTGGGTTGACTCAATATTATACAATTGCATACAAAAAACGCAAGTCAACCTAACTTTTCAATGCACTTGTTGTCTAGAGTCTTTGACGTACATTAGGGGAGTCGTGCACAGGTTGACAGGTATGCCATGTGCATGTGCAATTTGTGACATAACGCTGCTATACCATGACAATTGTGTTGACGTAAACCATACCTGCTCATGCACAAGACACATGGAGGCTTGACTCCATGCAAGCTGCACCTAGCAGACAGGATCAAGCCTGCAGAGCCAGTGGCCAAAAACTCTCTATCATGCTGGTCTCAAACTCTACCCGCACCAGGATCTTAGTGTTAAAGTAAATTTGCGATGCTAGTTGCTGCAGTCGGGTTGCTGCTGGTGCAAACTTCAGCTTTACATCTTTGCCGCATGACCCTAAATCAAACTGTGCCGCCTCTACGCCTTGGAGCTGGAGGACTAGCAGCCAGACCAGCAGGGGTGGCATGGTTCCATACGGCACCAGAGCGCTTTGCATGTGACAATTCAGCTCATGGCACATCTTGGTGAAGTCTGGCTCAGCCCCTTTCAGGACTTGCTCCCATACATCCTCTGGGTTGACGGTGTTGTCCGTCAACATGGTCAGCAGCATTGTGCCTGCTTTGACCTTCCATTGCAGCGCTACAAGCTGCTCCACCCAGTGTGGCTTGTCCAGAGGCTGGGAGGTCGTCACTGGATAGAGCAGTGGCAGTTCTGACATCTTGCGTAGTATGGCCTATCATACACAAAGCATCAGTTGAGCTGCTGCCAAAAGAATGCCGGACTCATCAGACACTCATGAGCACAGCTCCTACCCTTCTGTTGTGCTTGAGCTCGTCATTGAACCTTCTACAGGTTGTGGCAAGCATGAAGGCAATGGGTGGTGGAACAGATAGTAGCAACTGCTGAAGAGCCGTCCCAGGAAGGTCCATCAGATGCAAGCTCCCCATGGCTTGAACCTGAGTTAGTTATAGTCAGCTGAGACTTTACTTTTGTGCTTCAAACAGCGGCAAGTAAGTCATCAGCAGGTCTAAGGTGTGCCAGCTGTGTCGGATTGCAAAACGTACAGAAAACGTCCTGCACTCACCTGCTTAGCGCGTCAGCTGATTCTCGGGTGCAGCTTTCCCCTTAGCCCTTTACCGGTTTGATGGCCAATACTCACGCGAACGTTGCCAAAGTGACGAAATTTCGAAGCTTGAGCAGAAGCTGGGCGGGGATACGTACCGTAAAGCGGTCGAATTGCAGCACCTGGACAGCACAGACGCGCAAATTGCCGGGCGCAATGTAGGACCTAATTGGCCACGAGCCGAGTCAGTTATCTGGTCCCCGCGGGTGTCCCTGCCTTGTATCTATCAATCAATCAATCAATCAATATATTTAATGTCCTGGGGGGCAACTGGGACCCAACAGACAAGAAGTTCAGTTCAGTGAATTCATACAGACAAGATTTGCTTCCTACATGCAAAGCATTCCCTAAGGAAACCACCACATGCATTTGGTTCACACAAAGTCATAAAGTCTGCAATAGTACAACAGTGCTGCAGGAGGTCCAAATGCTGTGACCTGATATGGCTGTACGCTGGGCAATC
>JAABUP010006051.1_pt1 | contig 17702 bp, 19 predicted proteins | sample 5559201 | NCBI WGS metagenome assembly JAABUP01 (sample SAMN10711887, study PRJNA513373) | rock metagenome | isolation source: Antarctica rocks | place: Antarctica
TCCCCCCCCCTCCATCCCTCACCCCCCCAGCCAAAGTAGCTATTGCAGTTTATCATGTGGTGCAAGCTTCGCTTGGGCTGCAGGCGAGCTGAAAGACCAGGGCAACATAGCTTTCAAGGCAGGCCGGCTGAAACCTGCAAGGAGCAAGTATACCAAGGCACTGCGCCTGGCTGATCGCATCTTTGACCTAGAGACTGAAGAGCAGGTGTCATTACATTTTCCCCTTGCCTACTGCTCTGAATCAGAAGGAACTCTGCTGACAAGCCTTTGCTGGAGCTGTGTGCATGTACCCATCTGCCCATGTTACAAGGGTCAACTGTTTTTGGGATGGTCAGGCTTAATCATCAGGGCTGGAGTGAGCACTGTATCAAAAATCTTGGCAATGCAGGCCTTGCCAGACGTGCCTGTTTCCAGCAAACACAGCAGCACTGTTTCTATGCTCCGGTCCAGTTCTTTGTTAGAGGTTCTGTAAGCGTTTTTTCCATATACCTGATCAAGCAGGACCCCTTTTCAGGCACAAGAACAAAGCTTGATGGAGATGCATCTCAAGGTCATGCACAAAGCTATGTTGCAATGCAGGCAGAGGCTGCCAGTGTTGTGAAGACTGCTTGCCTGGTGAACCTAGCTAATTGTGCTCAAAGGGAACAGCAATTTGGGGAGGCCCTAGATTGGTGCAATAAAGCCCTCAGGTGATGCCCACTGACCCTGTGTTGATGCTGCAATGTGCCTCAATTAGATCACAAGTCCAAAGCATGCAGTGAGCTTATGAGTGCAATACAACTGCATAGAATAAAGTCAACAGCACAGCATGCAAAGCATAGCCCACAGCACCTTTCTGTCTGGAACGGCAAGGCAGATTGCACTCAACTTTTACCGTTGGAATCGCTGATCTCCCATCAAAAGTTTGTCATATGGGTACTTGCATGCTTTCTGCTGCAGCAATTATGCCAGTCAGATTGCAAACACTACCACAAGCTCTTACATTGACTGCATGCATGTCTTACACCTGGCAGCAGCTGACTCTTGCCATGCAGGGAGAGCCATAATCATGCAAAGGCTTTGTACAGGCGTGCAATGGCTTTCTCAGCCCTTGGGGAGTTTGAAAAGGCACAGGAAGATTTCGCAAAATGGAAGGAAGTGGACCCGTCAGCAACAGCTGATGCTGATGCTCAGATAGCCAGGCTGAAACTACAGCAGAAAGCAGCAAATGCCAAGCAAAAGCAGCAGTTTAGGAATTTCTTTGATCGAACTTGAAGTCTGATTGGGATCTGCATGACACATGCTTATGACTGTTTTGGATATTGCTGCATTTTGGATTTCTGTTTGAAATTTGGGAGATTTGTGTGTCGATATGGTACATCCATATGTCGCTCAAAGGGTTTATCAACACCTTGCATAAGTAGGAATGCCATTGATGCAAACCACTCAGACTAGTTTTGGATTATATGGCAAGGCAGTCCAAACAAGCCAGTGCTGGCAGAACACCATGCTGTCTGCATCGTTGCATGTTGTTACGGTTACGATTTCCTCGATACCACCGTCAGCTTGCATTCAGATTTGCGGTACTCATGAGGAAGTTGATGGAAGCGTCGGAGGAGCTAGACATCGCCGCTAGTCAGCTCAACCTGTTTACTTAGTTGCCGCATTGTCTTCGTCTCGTCGTTTCAGCAACACTCGATCTTGCTTGCTATCTTTGCTGCCTAGATCAACCGGAACCATGACTGGCTATACAAACACCAACGCTGCTGGCTCTCAGGTGCCACCAACAGGCAGTGTGCCTTCGCAATCCGACACTGCTGCCCAGGTGTGTATTCTTCGCCAGGCTAACGGCAGATCAGCTGCTGCAACCATTCGCCGCACCTTGCTCGCAACGATCTTCGTCGACTGGTGACTGCTGCTCTGCAGGGAGGTTACCTCGGCAAGGCTCAAGGTGGGACCAACAGGGTCACAAACAACTTGCAAGGCCAGGCTGAGCACCTCAAGGGAAAGTTCGCAGGCTCTGGTGCCACCGTAAGTCAACTCACCAAGTGTGATCCCAACACGAACCACCTGTTGCAAGCTCACTCAAGGTCAGTATTCCCTTTGTTCACAGTCACAGTGACTATGCAGGGCCAGGGTAGCACCACAGGGACAGGTCTGAACACAACTGGCACTAGAACAGGCTATGAGCCAACTGGCACTGGCACCGGCTACAGCTCATCTACTGGCACAGGAACCACCGGCTACAGTGACCCCAACATTGGGTACAGCACGGGCGGCAACCAGCCAGGAGTTGCACATGGTCACAACGCTCACTTAAGCCAAGGCTATGCACCTGCACAAGCTAACACTGGTACTGCAGCTGATGGCACATATGGCAATGCAGCTCAGGTATGGTCAGTTCAGTGCTGCTGTGACAATATCTTTCTTGTGTACCCATGGAGGACAAGAGGATGCAGATTTACGGCGTCTGATAGGTTGATCTGTTGATTCATGTTGTTTGATGGTAGGCAATCAAAAGCCTCGTGGATTTGCACATTGGTGACATCAAGTTGAATGCATATTGATTGAGCAAGACATGCAGCTGCTGACCAGAGCCCAAAATGCAAGATTCACAAGTGTTTTTGTCATTTTGTGCGTCACTTCAGAATCAGAGCAATGATCGCTTTTGAAGTTGCCCTAGCGCTTCAATGAGATTGTCGTCATAGCATTGTCTGCTTGTCTTTGGAAACCAGCTCTGCAACCAGTTAATGAATCAATGCATCATCTCTGATGCATCCTCTTGCCTGTGCAGAAGCCAAGCTACACAGACCAGGCCAAAACCTGGACTGCAAAGGTTGCAGACAACTTGCATGGACAGGCAGAGTACCTGAAGAACAAGGTGGCCGGCCCATCCACCACAGCGGTATGCTCTCACATGCATTGTCATGCACAAGGCCTTTGCAGATGCTTCTGCCAGATGCCTGCTGTGATGATGTTTGCTCTCTGTAAAGCTATGGCAAGAGGTTGCACAGCACCTTAGACCTAAGGCAAATGCGCGTGAGTCAAGGCTTGCTGGCAGGTCAATAAGCAGGCATAGCGCTGATGTTGCTGCCCTTGGTTACAACCCTATGATTTGGCTGGTAGATGTTGCGTTCATGTTTGCAGCAAAACCACAGCACTGTTAAACAAGGGCACTTGCAGTCAGCTCCTCTGTCCAATCTACAGACGGCAAAACACGCATGCAACATGCTCACCTACATATCATCCACGGTCCCTGCAACGTCGCATACTTCAGACAGGCAACACAAGGTTGACACACACACCAACACATACACTCACACAGCTTCATGTTGTTGCCTGTAGGGGCAGGCAACCGGTACAGGCACTGGTTACAGCCAAGGTACAGCAACAGGGTCAGGCACAGGCTACAATCAGGGGTCAGGCACAGGCTACAATCAGGGGTCAGGCACAGGCTACAATCAGGGGTCAGGCACAGGGTACAGTCAAGGTGCAGGCACCCCTGGCTACAACCAGGGCACACATGTTGGACAGACTCAAGGAGCAGGCGCAGGTGCCACACCTGGATATGGTCAGGGTACTAATTACTCAGGAGCAGGACAGACTCAAACTCACACTGGTGCAGCTGACCCCCAGGTGACTAATCCTGCTGCTGTCACACTGATGGTTGTGCATGTCATGATTGTGCATGATGGCTTGGCCAATGTCTCAATGAGGCGCTGACACAGTGTGGCCAATTTGAGAACAGCAGCGTGCAGTCCTGTTTGTTCATAACGCACTGCAACAGCTTGCAGGGCAGCAAGATGTTACATACGCACTCCTGACACTGGTGCTCACTCCTTTGCAGCTTGTCATCAGTGTCTAGGCATGACACACATGGGGTGCACGGCATTGTTGATTGAGCTTTCAGGGAACAGCCTGCGCCAGAAGCTTGACATCTTGTCTCTCATGTTTGACAAATGTCATTGGCTGCTCACAAACTTGGCTTGTTTGCACAGCTTGTCTGTCAACTGCTGCTTCTGTCTCCCATCTGAAGGCAGACTATGTCTCTTGTCAGAAGACATATCCTTCATTTACTGAAAGGCAAGGTTGGCATGCTGCAGGCAAAGAAGTCTTGGACTGACACAGCCAAGCAGGGCATCGTTGGGGGTCTGGGATACACTCAGTCAGGACTGGAATACGTCAAGAACAAGGTTGGTGGTCCTACTGGGTCAACTGGGACTGGCAACACTGGGACTGGCAACACTGGGACTGGCAACACTGGCAGCAGCTACAGCACAGGGCAGCCAACAACAGGCACCACCACAAACCCCAATCAGAGATACTGAGCGGGTGCAGCTTTAGTCTAAATGTGTTGCTGTTATTGGCAGGAGAGTGAACGCAAGCAATCCATTGGAATTGTTTCTTTTCATTGTGCGCATGGATGTTCGTAGTGGGTGTAGGTGTGTGCATGATGAGTTGACAGGGAGAGTCTAAAGCCGCATGTGTTGCTATACTGTTGGCCACATGACTACGGGTACAGGAGAAACGTATTAATTAGGGATTAGTGTATTGGAAAAATCGGAAGCCTGCGAAACCAAAGTACACCTGGCAAGTATTGCCAACACTGTCTCAAAACGATATCCTGTTCGAAGAGGACTGCTTCAGGCTCAATGTAAACCTTCATGTGCCATTGCATTAGTGCATGTTTTGCAGAATCCAGCGAATTACAAGACTGGCAAAAATGCTGCAAGTTCATGCAATGATTGCCGTGTTGGCAACATTGCTGCAGATACAGCATGACTTCTAAGCGAGCGAAGAGGGTCTTTCTGCAGCTGCTATCGATCATCTTGTAGCGCCTCCCATTTCTGTCGCAGTGCACCAGAGCAGAACACCAGACCAATGCAAGAAAAAGCTTTTGTGCACTGAATTACAGACGTAACAGGCTGTGACATAACAGCTTCTGAATCAGCAGCAAGTGTGGCAAAACTTGACATTACACTGTAGACTGTCAATGACCATGTACAGAAACTACATGCTGGCAGAGCAATGTCAGCGCCTCTGGAAGCTGATGAACTTGAGTGCCAGCATAGCAGCTACTCTGAAAGCCACCAAGTAAGCTGCAATGATCAGCACTGCATACCACCTAAACTCATACTTGTAACCAAAGTAATTCCTCATGAAATCGTGAATTGTCTGCAGATTGCCATCAAACCCTGTGACTTGATCCTCCCTGTTGCCGAGCTGGTTCACAGCAAGCGCGTACAGAATCCAGGTAGAGGGAGAACACCTGCAACACACTTTCCAGGTTCAGAGCAACCTCTGCAATTCGACCTCACTGAACAACCTCAAAGAGAATCAGTACAGCCAACTGCATACTTGCTTGTTGGTACAAACGCTGCTGCTGCTGCTGCTCATTACCGAGAGCAAACAGGAATGAGAAGCAGCAGCATGGCATACATGCGTTGTGTCAACCGTGACGTGAAGCAAGATCTGGTCTGACTCCCAATGCAAGCCTTGGGATACATCAGCTTCAGCTAGCCCTGCCGACTAAGGCTGGTAGGACAATGCCAGTATCAATAGAACAGGTCAGGGCAGAGTACCTGTTGAGCCACTTCCAGCCCCGGGGGATGCTGGGGTAGGGCAGCATGAACCCATTGAAGATCTGGAAGATCAGGTTGAGAGCTGCAATCAGCACACCAGTCTCTCAGCACTTCCAGTCGTGTGACCAGGCATTCATCACAAGCAAGCGTTGTTCAAAGTTGCTGGCATGGTTGGAATCACAGGCACTGGTTCAACACAAGATGAGCTGCGTGTGCTCTGTTGCAGCACGCAATTGGCGGCACAATCAATATACAGCACATCTGTTAGCAATTGCCATGAACATCTGTGACTAAGCCTCGTCATGACCAAACAAGCCCAGGGTAAAGGCTGATCAGATCAAGACTTTGAGATGATGTCCTGGGAGAGAGGTACAGGCATCAAGGGAAAAGTTGCAGGTAGCACAGTGGCATTGCTGGGGGCGATATGCTAGTGGTGATCAGTTTGGTCTGCCTAGGCTTGGGGGCAAAGGTCATGCAATTGTTGAGAGTGTGCCACAACATGTACATCTGACAATGTCAATAGCTCAGAGGCTTGACGCAATGCTATGCCAGGCTGGAGGAACAGCTAGTCATTGCAGCACCTAGGAATGCAAAAATGATTTTGTCTCAGGAGCATAGATTTGCAACATAATGAGAGAGTGACGCAGCACAGGAAAGACAAATGGCCCCGTCTGACCCCAACCTGGCCCACCTGCTGGCTGGGGACAATCAGCATCCGCCCCAGGCAGGTTTCGGGGAATCAGACGATGAGACAGATCATGTACACAAGAAAGAGACAATGATCGCATACCCTCCCTGATGGACTGACAGATTGAGGACGAGCAACAGATGGAAAGGAAAGAAGCACAGGAACCCCACCTGAACCCACCCCACTTGCTAGCTGGGGGTTATTGGCTGACCCAAGCAAGCGTTCAAGAAGAAGTAGAACAAGAAGAGACAAAGCACAAATCCAAGGAAGGGAGAAAGAGCAACAGAAGGAAGAAGTAGAATAAGAAGAAACAAAATGTGAGATGAAGGGAGGAAGAGCAACAGAAGGAAGCAGGGAGCCCACCTGAACCCAGGAGCTGACCCACCTGCTGGCTGGGGGTTATTAGCTGACCCAAGCGGGCATTCAAGAAGAAGCAGAACATGAAGAGACAAAACATGTTCAAGGAAGGGAGGAAGAGCAACAAAAGCCCACCTGAGCCCAGGAGCTGGCCCACCTGCTGGCTGGGGGTGATGGACAGAGACAGAACATTTACACAAGGAAGGGAGGAAGAGCAACAGAAGGAAGGAGGGAGCCCACCTGAACCCAGGAGCTGGCCCACCTGCTGGCTGGGGGTGACCATGACCAGCAGCTGCCCCAGGAAGGTGTTGAGGGTGAGGGCCATCAGGAACACCAGCCAGAAGAAGAAGAACTTGGCGGCGTTGGCCTCGAAGCCAATCATCCAGTAGGTGATGGGCATGAAGACGGCGCTCTGGAGGAGGAGGTATGGGAGCTCCACAAACCCTGAGGCTGTTGCATAGGGCGCGCAGCTGTACATGGACGCTGCCCGCTCCCTGTGGGGCAGGCATCGATACTGTCATAATACAGAAAAGAAAAGGAAAAGCAAAGAAGAGCCCACACCTTTTGGCATTCACTCAATGAGCAGCCAGATGATATACCGGGCTGCCCAGGAATTCTGTCAATATCAGTTTGATGCTGCCTGGTGTGCATCGTCATGTGATGTCACCAGTGACATGTTTCAAAGACACATATCCAAGGCGGCATCACAATGGAATGCATGGTGTAATTGAGTGTGCAGATGAATGAAGCCAATTGAGTTATCATTCCCAGACATGCCATTGTTGCGTCCACAGTGGTACATTGGTGCATGTTTTTAGCTTGCATCTGATTGTGACAGGCAGTGTGGGGATTGACGAGCATTGTCACACAGCCAGACAGACCAGCATCTCAGCCATAGCATTGCAGGACACTGCTGCATGAAATTACGTCATGCTGCAGGAGTGTGTTTTTATTTTTGGACCAACGCCTTACGCAGCCATTGTCTCAGCCACAGAAATGCAACATGCAGCGTGAGGTAGGGCACTGGCGGGGCAACGAAGCTGTGTGGCTGAGCATCATGCTGCAAGGCATCTGGTCAACGCTGCATGCACCATGAGCTGGTGCGGCTGAACAAGAAGAAGAAGAAGAAACAAGAGAAAAGAGGAAGTGGAGGCAGACGAAGAGCAAGCATAGGGGGAGAACTCAAGAAAAAGGAGCAGGAGGAGTGAAGAAGAAGAACCAACCTGTACATGACAGAGCGCTCATAGCCGAGGATGGGCATGACTGACATCATGTTGAACATGCCCAGGAAGGTGGTGCAGGAATACAGCACCCCCATGATGTTCTGCACCGTGCCCACTGACCCTCCTGCAGCATTTCATACAATCAACCAAAATGCAGATACTATGAGCAAAAACTTGCCAAGCAATCATTTATGGGTTGAGCATGTTCTGGTGATGGCACTTTATGCTGTGATTGCAACAAACGCAGCAACATGCGGAACATGTGTTGCGGTGTCTCTGCAGCAGAAGATTCCATTGTGTGTGCGCCATGTGGGGACGCTCTGCAATGCGACTCAGCAGCATTGCGCCATGCAGACGCTGACTTTTGTTTGGTGATCAAGCTCAACGAGGTGGTTGTGCAAGCCTTCAGCAGCGATGCAACATGAAAATGACAGAGACATCCATTCCACGGTGTAGATCTAGACTAAACAGTGTCTGGGACAGTAGAAAACACACATCTACATCAAAGAGACATCTTTAGGAAGATGACAGTGCAACTCATGCCCCTGACACTCAGTATCATGGGCCGGGTCAGACCCTGCCTATGATGCTGAGTGTCAAGGGTGTGACTACTAGCCTGAGGGTCCCATACCCTAAACAGTAAGTATGATGGGCAGGGTCCCATACCTGACTTGGGAAGGTGGCCCTTCTGGAGGTACATAGTGCCGTAGAAGAGGGCGATGAGGGTGGTCATGAGGAAGCGAGTCAGGTTGTAGGCCGGGCTCCTCCAGTACATCGTGCTCCACTTCTTCATCAGCGCAAACGTCTGCATTCAGGGTTTCCCATGTCAGACCAATGCATTTAGGGTTTTTCCCATGTCAGACCAAGGCATTCAGGGTTTCCCATGTCAGACAGGGCATGCAGGGTTCCCCATGTGACTAACCTGAGTCTTCTTGTCAGCAGCATAGGTGGTGGCCAGGGTCAGGGGCTTGTACTGGGCCTTGCCCTGCTCTATCAGCCTCTCCACCGTTGCAGCATTCTCAGCACACAGTGCGCTCCCCTGCAGACATGCATGCAGTAACACTGCAGTAACACTACGGTAAGAAAAGAAAAGACTAGTACATGTTTCGGGGTGAAGTTAGTGAGAAGCCAAAGCTTATACTGGGCTGCCCAGGGAACACTGCGGTGACACAATGAGAAAGCTCCAGCTGACAGTGCTTGAACAACAGGTGAGAAAGTGCTTGGTGCATATTTGGCGCTGTTGTGGCAGCCTTCAATGAATGTTATGCAGGAACAGCTCATAACAACTTACATGGCCATGCGTGGGGCATTTTCGGGTGTTGAAACCACAGCACAAACTGTGATGCATCATTACTAGCACAGATAGAGGACATTCATTGATAAAGCATGGCTGGAAGATGTAATGCAGACTCTGCATAATTGTGCATGTTTGGGGCAAAGCAGCTGAGCTGTATGCACTAGGTTACACAACCCATACCTTGTAGACTGTGGGGAAGTCCTGCTGGGAGGCCTTGATGTTGTTGGAGGTGGCGCCACCTGTCACCTCCAGCATCCAGGTGGCGGGGTTGTGGCCCCTCTTGATGGGGGCTACCCCCTCAAAGCCCTCCAGGTACCCAATCAGGTTGCAGCTCTCATGGCCCAACATGCCAAAGTAGGTCAACTGCACAGAGCATCAGTCATGCTTATGTCATACCAAGAGATGCGCTGCAATCCCTATCCGCCCATCAGATTCTGCAAATGTCTAAGCTTATGCTATTTATCTCTTCATGAGTTGCTCAAGGCCATGGTGCCTGCTTCACGACCTAGGAATAAGAACTACATGGGAAGCTTTGAAAGTTCCTCAACCCTTGCATGTTACCTAAACCCTGAGACCGGAACCATACCTGCCACAGGAGTAGTGAACCAAAACGTCTACTTTTTCATGGGGCATGCAGCAGTTTTAACACAGATTGAGAAAGGTACTCACAGGTGAGAGCAGTTAGACAGGTTCTATGGCGGTGAGGTGGTTTAGGCGCTGGTGAGACAGGTTAGAGCAAGGGCTCACCCGGCCACCACGCTGCAGCAGGAAGAGAGCATCAAAATGGTGAGGTGGTTTAAGCAATGGTGAGACAGGTTAGAGCAAGGGCTCACCCGGCCACCACGCTGCAGCAGGAAGAGGGCGTCAAAGCCCTCAAAGATCTCAATGGAGGGCTGGTGGATGGTCACCATTACCGTACGCCCGTTACGCGACACGTTCTTCACTGACCGCATCACGATGGCTGCTGCTCTAGCATCCAAACCTGCAAAGGTGAATCGATGTATTAGACTTGAGATTCTGATGGACCAAGTGTCAAACATGCAGGGGCCGATCATGGGTTCGCGCATGAACATGCAATTGTACATGCAGTGCTCAAGAGCCAGCTGTGCTCAGCCTGCTCAACAGAAACAGTGGCATGTGTTCCTACTCACACTGCTCACATGTCAACCTCACACAATGCATCATTATTGAAATACTGAAAATGCTGAATTCTGTCGGGATCACTGTCAAGCGTCCATGGTGTAAAACCAAACTGCCTATGGTGTAAACCATGTATCTGCACCATATATACCTCCTGCTAACTCAGGGTTCCGTGACCACCAGAGGCTGAACCCTAAATCTCAGGCGTGTTTGTCCACCAAGGCAGCAGAGGGTTTCAGCTTCAAGCTCCACCACAATCTCATCAAACAGGTTAGGGAGGTTACTAACCTGAGGTGGGTTCATCCATGAACACCACAGAGGGGTTAGCCACCATGATCTCATCAAACAGGTGAGGGAGGTTACTAAGCTGAGATGGGGTCGTTCATGAACACCACAAAGGGGTTGACCACCATGATCTCATCAAACAGGTGAGAGGTTACTAACCTGAGGTGGGCTCGTCCATGAACACCACAGAGGGGTTAGCCACCAGCTCCACAGCAATGGTCAGCCGCTTCCTCTGCTCAACGGACAGACCAGAAACCTTGGGCATGCCCACCAACTTGTTCTGCACTGGCTGCAGCTCCACAATGCCAATCACCTCATCCACGTACTCCCTCGCTTGGGCCTCAGACACACTGGCGTCCAGACGCAGCTTGGCAGAGAACATCAGGGCCTCCTTCACAGTGGCCTGCATTGCCACGAAATGTCTTTTTGATGTAGCAAATAGTTCGTTTTATGTAGCAAATATTTTGTGATCTGGCAATTGTGTGATGTAGACGAGTGACAACATTGCTTGACTGCTGGTGGTGCTTGCAATGCTCATGAGCAGGCTGTGTAGACTGATAAGCAAGCCTGGTGAAAAACAGACAGACAGGCAGACAGACAAACAGAAAGACACACACCACACACACACAGGCGGGTGCAAGAACGGATGAAGAGACTGCTGCACAGAGAGTGCTCATCATACAATTATATAAATATGTGCACAAACAGCAAGTGTCAGCAAGCTCCTGATCAGGCATATTGTCAATACGAGCATAACTTAACATCAAGTGTTGACCAGCTCTCTGCCGGTCAGACATGTTGTCAACCAGGCAAGTACCCTTCAAGCCTAGCAGCAGCGACCAGTCACCAACAACACCTGTGCTTTCGAGCCAGGGTGTCTGATGAGTCACAAGTGGCTCCACACCCCAGACTGTAAGGCTTACACTGAGTTTTAGGTATAAAACGAAAATGAAATGAACAAACGCCTACCTGGGGAGAATGGATGTCAGTCTGCTCCACATAGCCCACCACTCGGGACCAGGTCTTCTGATCCTTGGGATGCCCATTCACCAGGATGTCCCCAGTGATTTCGCCCTGAGTCTTACGCCCAGCGATGACGTCCATCAGGGTGGTCTTACCCGCCCCGCTACCCCCCATGAGGGCTGTGAGCACCCCGGGGCATGAGAATCCGGTGATGCCCTTGAGCAGCTCCAGCTTGGCGGGGTTCTCCTTGCTCTGATTGTCTGACTTGGCCTTTGAGGGCGCATCCACAAAGTACTTCAGGTCCTGCACATTCATCAAGACACTAAGAGAAGCATCATTGCAAGCAGCAGTGTTCTTGGCGGGGAGGAGGGGAAAGAGGGGAGGGAGGGAGGGCAGTTGTACAGGAGCCGGCTTGAAATTGAGGCACAATGCGCATGCAGATAAGCACAGTCACGTCAATAGATACTAGGACGACAGGACTTTGCCTGGTGGTGAATGCAAACGTGTCAGACAGCCATGCAGACATTCCAGGTGCACATCAAACTGGGAGACGGACTCACATCAACATGCACAGAGATAGACAGATATGAGCATGTATGTCTTGTAATTGATGGTATAGGAGCTGAGGGGCTGCTGCGCCTCAAAAATGGGATGAGGGGAAAAGGGCAGGCTGTCAAGAAAACATGAGCAGGCTGTCAAAGCACTGACAGCCCTAAGTTGGACTGCAAGCGCAGAGCCAAGGTAAAGCTGACCCTAAGCCAAGAGTTGACAGAAACAATACGGCAGGCCGCCACCAAGGCACGTGACATCACAAGGTACACAGCTATGCATGATCACACAGACTAGACCTTAACACAGATCAAGGCACAGGCCTATGACTGGAGGATGGCTTAGCCTGAAGATCTCGAGCTCCTTCTGCGGTGACAATTTTTTACAAGAGCCGATGCCCCCTCACGGGGTAGGGCCTTAGCCTCAGCAGGAGTTGCTGGCAACCATTGAGTCATGCCTTGTACAACAGGCCTATCACGACTAAATAAACTTAATATTATTAATGTTAATAACAATATTATTATTATCATTAACATCAATTTTCAATAATGATAATAATAATAATAATAATAAGAGTAATAACAACAATAATGTTAATAATAATAATAATAATAATAATGGCTTACCCTGAAGATGAGGTTGATGGGGGTGAAGGGCAGGCTGCTGGAGAGGCTGACGGGGCCCCCAGTCACAAGGCCGGGCCCCGCCGCCTGCAGCCCCCGCCCCTCCTCCACATCTCCAAGGGCCTCAGCCTGGGGGCTCTTCTTGAAGCTCAACCCTGCACAACACAAGGCTTGGATCATCAGCACAGCTGCAGCAAGTTGATGTGATGGCTATCCATGCTGGGCTGTGTGAGCAGGGCCACTTGTTGACCCCTGGTAGACCTGCAAGGAGCCACACTACTGGGGGCTTCCTTTGAAACCTGCAGGTGCTGCTGCACTGCATCATTGCCAGGAAGTTCAGTCTGGCAACAGCTCCCAGCCTTGCAAGACACAGATTTGTAATTGTTGAAGTCCGCCAAAGCCTTTGACGTGTTGAGTAATTGCATGAGGCCTGGGTTTGCTGCTCTGCGTGCCCTTCAGCCTACCGTCTACTGCCTGTCCCCTCCATTCTCATCTACTGTCTACCATCTACTGCCTCATCTAAGCTTCATCTGTGCTATGCACCTGTGCAGACGCTGCTTACAAGGCTTGTGCATCAGCCGTTGAGGCTGAAGCATCTGCCGGGGAAACACAGCCTTGACAGCAAGTTGCTGAACAGCACATTGCTCCTGATCATCAATGGCTCTGTCATGCAGCTGTGCATTGCAAGCATTTGCAACACCCTTCATGGTTCGCATCAAGTCCCGCTTCTGATGCCTGTCAGTCACTCAGACACTGTACACCATAACTGCATAAAAGTGGGTGGCCCCTGCATGATATGTGGGTGACCCCTGCATGACATGTGAATGACCTGTGCACAGTAGGTGAGGGACCCTGCATGATATGGGGGTGACCCCTGCATGATATGGGATGACCCCTGCACAGTGCGTGAGGGACCCCTGCAGTGCATACCACAAGCAAGAGAGGCTTACTCTGTGTGACATTCTTGAGGGAGACAGTCTTCATGACGCGCTGCTGCATGGTCATCTGCTCAGCAGCCGAGGCCCCGTCATCAACAGAGGGGCGGGCCTTCTCAGGGTCCAGGTACTTCAGAGCTGCCACAGTCAGGGTGGTCAGAACAAACCAGAAGAACCACAGGTAGGCCACACCAATCCAGATCCAGTACCTGCCACATCAGCCCTTCACATTTGAAATGCTACCTTGAATGACTGTGCTGTGGGCTGTGCCATGCTGTGCTGCCTGTTTGGTCTTCAGCTTGATTCAGATCTGATAGCAGGCCTGTAAGGCTTGGTCATGTGTTGTGTTGTGACAGTGCCCTATGTCATGCTGTGCTGAGTTGCACTGTGCTGTGCATGCTTTGCTCCATGTCATGCTATGCTTGACAGTGCTGTGACATGCTGTCAATCTCAGCATATACATCGGACAGTCAACATGTCATCTATGTTGGTGCCAAACTCTCTGTATGTCATTGCAAAGTAAATCTGAGCTCAGTCCCAGCAGTGTTGGAGAGCATACTGTGCTATGCCAGGTCATGCTGTGCTGGGCCTCAACCACATCATGCTTTCTTGTTGCATCTCACCTTACAGTGAACAAGCCAAAACGCTTGAACACACAGCCCACAAGACAGTTGCTTTGGTGACAGAGTGCATGCTGTGCTGCATCACGCCATGCTGTGTTTCAAACCTCACCTCTCAGTGAAGAAGCCAAACTCCTTGAGGGAGTACGCGCCGACAGTCTCGGTGGTGCCAGCCTGGATCGCATCCCACCCGGGGGAAGTCATCTCATTGATGACGACCCCCCTCAAGCCGTAGGCAAAGGGGGAGATCCAGTAGGCCCAGATCCACCAGCCGGGGATGGAGGTGCGCACAATGGCGTAGCCAGATGTGATGATGAGCACCAGCATACTCAGAGCCCCTGCAGGCAATATGCAAAATCAGGAAAAGAAAAGGTACACACTCGTGCTTCTTGGCGTTGAATCTGAAAAAGAGCCCAGAGATGAGTCGACAGGGCTGCTGTAGGGGGGCGGCTGCAAGGAGATTAGGGTAGTCCTCCCACCCATGGCCTTGACCCACACATCACTGTCATCACTAACAAAGTGCTCTGATTGGAGTGTGTGTAACAAAGTATGTACACACAAATGCAACTGACCAAATCTTGCATGGCCCCTTGCCAAAGGCACAGGATGGGGGTAAGGAGGCCATGAGGTGGTAGGGGGGAGGGGTTCAGTATATGGGGGGGAGAGTTGGGAATGTACGCTTCACAATGTACATTTGCATGATGCTGAAGCTTCAGAGAAGGCCCAGCATGACACATACGATATGCTGCAGCTGAGTGTGAGTACCTGCTGAGTTGGATATGACCATGTTGGGGGAGGCACATGCGTTGAAGCGCATGATGGCCGCCATGACTTGCATCACCGAGAAGCACAGCAGGTAGAAGGTGAAGAAGTATCCCGGGCCTCTCTCATAGCCAACGATGAAGTACACGATGCAAGTGTACACCACTGTCTCGATCAGACCAAACGGCACCTGCATGATGCACACAACACTTTGTTAGAGGCAAAGACAGTAGCACCAACATCAATTCAAGAGCCATGTAAGCTTGTATAAGTATTCTGCATGAGATATGGCAAATGCACGGTGAGGAATTCTGTCAATCTGTGGGCCTCTTGTGGTCTTTGCGGTTTGCAGCCAAGGCTGCACAGACTGGATCAGCAAATCATGAACAGCGTCAGCTGTGTTCCTGCTCAGCACAGGCAGCATCACACGAGCAGTCACAGGAAACACATGCAACCGAATCGTCAGCTGTATAGCCGTGCAAGAGCTTTCAGTCAGTCTATCGGCCATGTGTGGTTTGCTGGACACAACCACGTGCATGTGGTAAATAACAGGGAGTAAGCATGGTGAAGATAGATCGTCATCATGTATACATTGAATGAGAACTTCATATACTTATGCAGTTCATGGAAAGCCATGTACAATCCGACACAGTGTTGATACAACGTCAGCAGCTTACATGGGAGATGGCCATGGCATAGGCGTAAGTGGACACCGGGAAGAATTTGTTGTTGCGCTGCTTGTAAAACACCCTGCAAACAGATCACCCTCTGAAGTCAGTGTTGGTCTACAAATAGGCTACTCATCTTTTTGTACAGGGCTTATTGGCCTGATTGGTAGAACATGAGATTGCTTCCAACATAGTGATGTGCCTGCAGTACCAACATAGCACCAGGCTTTGGCCTGATGTACACAAATTGACCGCCTGTATTTCAATCATGTGTGCACCTATAGGTAGCGTAAGCGTAAGCGCAAGCGCAAGCGCAAGCGCAAGCGTAAGAGTGTAAGTGTAGATGTGGGTGTGAGTGTGAGAGTGAGAGTGAGTGTGAGTGTGAGTGTGAGTGTGAGTGTGAGTGTGAGCGCACGCAACTGTGTGTGAGGAGAAGAGTGGTTACCCCTTGTTCATGAAGGTGGTTGCCAGCTGAGGCATCGCGCCCATGGCAAGGAACATGATACTGAGGAACGAGACACCAAAGATGGCTCGGGAGCCAGTCGCCGTCTTCTGAATCCCAGAAAACAAGGATCCGATGATCAATGACATGATGACCACCTGGATCAGCCTGCAGGATCATGAGGTGATGAGTCAGTCAGGGCCACAGATGTTGTGTGTCTGGCCTTTGCCTAGGCTTGTGGTGCCCATGAAGCATGTCTGTCTGGAGGTCATTAACACCTATCACACAGGGCCTTGCCTGGCAATGACCAGGGCTCTATCACGCAGGGCATTACCTGGCAATGACCAGGGCTCTATCACAAGGGCATTACCTGGCAATGACAAGGCCTCTATTACGCAGGGCATTACCTGGCAATGACAAGGGCTCCACCACGCAGGGCCTTACGTTGCAATGACAAGGGCTCTATCACGCAGGGCATTACCTGGCAATGACTAGGGCTCTATTACGCAGGGCATTATTACCTGGCAATGACAAGGGCTCTATCACGCAGGGCCAGGGTCCACTGGCGGCGGGAAACCACCTTGAGGGCTTGGTACCATGTCAGAGAGCTCTCACTGGTTGTCAGTGCTTCGGGGTGTCCCTTCTCCCTGTATAGCATTTAAGTTCTTTCAGTAATAATTCTCATAATAACATCGCTTTCCAGCTCATGATGAGCTAGGTACGTGCGGGACAAGTCTTGTCTCTCCAAAGCGGTTTGTCCTGCGCATCTCTATAGAGTCTACCAATGCAACAGTGTTGACGATCACGCAGCGCAAATCATTGAAACTAGACCTAGGGCGGCCAGGTGGGCGAGGCCCCTTGACTCTACCAAACAAAAGCTTCTTAGGGGCTTGACGTCAGGTTGTGCAGTCAGGGGCAACACAGTAGAACAGGCTTGTCCAACAGGTTGGTTCCAGTATCTGCATGCAGAGAATTAGCAGTGATGATGTCTGGCTTGAGCTTTGGTTTGCTGTTTGAGAGTAGAATGAGCAGATCAGAAGCAGTGTCAGCAACCCAATGCTGCCAAAGCCCAAGGGACAAGTCAAAGCGAGGGTCCAAAAGGCTTACTTGGGGTAGGGGTGATTCTTGAGCTCATCCCTCATAGCCTTGCCCCAGGGCGTTTCCCGCCAAAAGGCCTCTGAAATCTCCCCAACCTCCATCATCATCTTGCTGTTGTACTGCCCTGCCCCTAGGAGGGGGTCATATTCTGGCACCCCCGGGGGAGCTGGGCCCTCCATGGGGGCACCATACCGCGATGCCCACTCAGCCTTGGTTGGGATCCCTACCTTCTTCTTGAGCTCATCAGTAGCAAACAACACTTGACCTACAATGCAACAGCAGGCGTGCCTCTGGCTTCTGACCCTATAAACAAGCACCCTGAGGAAACCCTAAGAAAGCCCTAAGACCAAGCAGCTCGTCCAGTCTAGCAGTGCATAGTGCTCAAGCTCTGGCGGCATGCAGCAAAGTCTGATTCAGTGATATTGAACTCTGGACGGCAGCAACATTGCAGATCCTGTAGCACTTACATGAACCTTGTTGCCTGAACAAGG
>JAABUP010006052.1_pt1 | contig 17699 bp, 16 predicted proteins | sample 5559201 | NCBI WGS metagenome assembly JAABUP01 (sample SAMN10711887, study PRJNA513373) | rock metagenome | isolation source: Antarctica rocks | place: Antarctica
GGTTTCTAAGAACCCGTTGTTGCGAGCCGGCTTCGGCGCGGCAATCCAGGGCCACGCAGGCAGAGGCTCGGGTTCGCGGCCCTGGATTGCCGCGTCGCAAGCACTCCTCGCAATGACGGAGATGGCAAATGCGATGGCCCTGACGGCCAAGGTTCATAGGAAAGTACTAGCGGATGCTTCCGAACGAGGGTGCGCCGAGTCCTGGGCAACTGCACTGACTACCAACCGGACCCGGCGGCACCTGGCAAACATAGAAGCCTGCGTTGCAGGTGGTCCCAGCATATCCCACGACCTGGCCAGCCGACGCGGTGCCCGCGGCGCCCAGCACCGGACTCGCCGGCACAGAGGGCATCGGCCCCACCGCCCCCGGCGCCGAGTAGCAGCCAGCCAGCCCCAGCAACGCCCCAAGCGCCAATGCTGGACGGATCAGCCTTACGTTGAACATGGCGCCTGCCCCTCTAAAAACGTTCACCATGAACAACGATCCGGGCTTGACCTAGTTCTTCGCCTTGTCGACCAGACGGTTCTGCGCAATCCAAGGCATCATCGCGCGCAGCCGTTCGCCGACCTGTTCAATCGGATGCTCGCTCATCCGGCGCCGGGTGGCCTTGAAGCTCGCCTGGTTGGTGCGGTTCTCCAGCATCCAGTCCCGCGCGAACCGGCCCGACTGGATGTCCTCCAGCACGCGCTTCATCTCGGCCTTGGTCTCGGCGGTGATGATGCGCGGCCCCGTCACGTACTCGCCATATTCGGCCGTGTTGGAAATCGAGTAGTTCATGTTGGCGATGCCGCCCTCATAGATCAGGTCGACGATCAGCTTCACCTCGTGCAGGCACTCGAAATACGCCATCTCGGGCGCGTAGCCGGCCTCCACCAAGGTCTCGTAGCCCCCCTTGATCAGCTCGATCAGCCCGCCGCACAGCACGACCTGCTCGCCGAACAGGTCGGTCTCGCACTCCTCCTTGAACGACGTCTCGATGACACCGGCCCGGCCGCCGCCGATGGCGCTGGCGTAGCTCAGGGCGACCTCCAGCGCGTTGCCGCTCGGGTCCTGCGCCACGGCGACCAGGCAGGGCACGCCGCCGCCGCGCTGGTACTCGCTGCGCACGGTATGGCCGGGGCCCTTGGGCGCGATCATGAACACGTCGATGTCCGCGCGCGGGTCCAACAGGTTGAAGTGGATGTTCAGCCCGTGCGCGAACGCCAGCGCGGCGCCGGGCTTCATGTTGGGGCCAAGCTTCTCGCGATACAGGTCGCCCTGCCCCTCGTCGGGCGTCAGCACCATGGCGACGTCGGCCCACTTGGCGCAATCGGCCGGGTCCATGACGCGGATGCCGGCCGTCTCCGCCTTGGCCACGCCGGCCGACCCCGGCCGCAGCCCGACCGCAAGCTCGGCCACGCCGCTGTCTTTCAGGTTGGTGGCGTGGGCGTGGCCCTGGCTGCCGTAGCCGATGATCGCGACCTTCTTGCCTTTGATCAGGTTCACGTCGGCGTCGCGGTCGTAGTAGACGCGCATGGGGGGGAGTCCTTCCTGGTTATGGATGGGTTGTAGGCTTATTTCGAGGCTTTGCTCGACACAACCCTTATCCCAGCCCTCTCCCAGGGGGGAGAGGAAGCAGCTAGTGGGCGGAAACGACGGGTGTGCCGAGCGTCAAAGCGTCCGCTTCCCGCGCGAGATCGCCGCGATGCCGGTGCGGCTGACCTCCGCCAGGCCAATCGGGCGCATCAATTCGATGAAGCTCTCCAGCTTCTCGGTGCCGCCCGTCAGCTCGAACACGAAGCTCTCTGTTGTCGCGTCGATCACCCGTGCACGGAAGGCCTCGGCGATGCGCAGCGCCTCCGCCCGGTCGGCGCCGGCGCTCACCACCTTCACCATCGCCAGCTCGCGCGCCAAATGCGGGCCGCTCCGCGAGAGGTCCGCGACCCGGTACACCGGCACCAGGCGGCCGAGCTGCGCCTTGATCTGCTCGATCACCATGTCGGTGCCGCTCGTCACCACGTTGATGCGGCTTTGGCTGCCGGTGGCGTCGACCGGCGCGACCGTCAGGCTGTCGATGTTGTAGCCGCGCCCGGAGAACAGCCCGATGACGCGGGCCAGCACCCCGCTCTCGTTCTCGACGAGCACCGAGATCGTGGCGGAGCGGCGCGGCAGGGCCGCGGCGTCCTGGCTTGAGGTTGAAATGAGCATCAGACCAGCATCAAGCCCTCGTCGGTGATCGACGCCGTGCGCGCCTGGTGCTCCGGACCCAGGATCATCTCGTTGTGCGCGGCGCCGGACGGGATCATCGGAAAGCAGTTCTCCTTCTGGTCCACGCAGATGTCGGCGATCACCGGGCGGTCGACCGCGATCATCTCGCGGATCACCCGGTCCAGGTCGTCAATGCCGGTCGCCCGCAGCCCGACACCGTGGAACGCCTCCGCCAGCTTCACGAAGTCCGGCAGCGCCTCGGAGTAGCTTTCGGAGTAGCGTCCGCCGTGCAGCAGCTCCTGCCACTGCCGCACCATGCCCATATACTGGTTGTTGAGGATGAACACCTTCACCGGCAGGCGGTACTGCGCCAGCGTCGCCATCTCCTGGATGTTCATCAAGATGCTCGCCTCGCCGGCGATGTCGATCACCAGCGCGTCGGGATGGGCGACCTGCACCCCCATCGCCGCCGGCAGCCCATAGCCCATCGTGCCCAAGCCGCCCGAGGTCATCCAGCGGTTCGGCTTATCGAAGCGGAAGTGCTGCGCCGCCCACATCTGATGCTGGCCGACCTCCGTGCTGATGAAGGTCTCGCGTCCGGTCTCGCGGGTGATCTCATACAGCCGCCGTATGGCGTGCTGCGGCTTGATGATGCTGCCCGGTGTCATGCTCTGCGTGTACTTCAGGCTGTCAACCGCGCGCCTGGCGTCGATCTCGCGCCACCAAGTTGCCAGCGCCGCCCGGTCCTGCTGGGTACCATCCGCCTTCCAAGCCGCCAGCAGCGCCTCCAGCACCAAGGCCGCGTCGCCAACGATCGGCACGTCGACCAGCACGTTCTTGTTGATGCTGCTCGGGTCGATGTCGGCGTGGATCTTGCGGCTGCCGGGGCTGAAGGCGTTGATGCGCCCCGTCACCCGGTCGTCGAACCGCGCGCCGATGTTGAGCATGACGTCGCAGTCGTGCATCGCATGGTTGGCCTCGTAGGTCCCGTGCATGCCCAGCATGCCCAGGAACTGCGGATCGTTCGAGGGATACGCCCCCAACCCCATCAGCGTGCTGGTGCAGGGCATTCCGGTCGCCCGCACGAACGCGATCAGCGCGGCCGTCGCCGCGTCGCCGGAGTTGATCACCCCGCCGCCGCTGTACATGATCGGCCGCTTCGCCGACTTCAGCAGCCGCACGGCCTCATTGATGCGCGCCGGGTCGGGCTGCGTCACCGGGCGGTAGCTGCGGTGTGGCTCGGCCGAGGCGGGCTGGTACGGCGCCGGCGCGATCAGGATGTCCTTCGGCAAGTCGATCAGCACCGGGCCGGGACGGCCGCTGCGGGCGACGTGGAATGCCTCATGCACCACGCGGGCCATGTCCTCGGACCGCTTGACGAGGTAGTTGTGCTTGGTCGCGGGCCGGGTGATGCCCGTCGTGTCCGCCTCCTGGAAGGCGTCGTTGCCGATCAGGTGCGTCGGCACCTGGCCCGTCAGGCACACGATTGGAATGCTGTCCATCAATGCGTCCACCAGGCCCGTTACCGCGTTGGTCGCGCCGGGACCGCTGGTGACGAGCACAACGCCCACCTTGCCGGTGCTGCGCGCGTAGCCTTCGGCCGCATGCACCGCCGCCTGCTCGTGGCGCACCAGGACGTGCCGGATGCTGTTCTGCTGGTAGATCGCGTCGTAGATCGGCAGCACGGCCCCGCCGGGATAGCCGAAGATGACCTCGACCCCTTGGTCGCGGAGCGCCCGCAGCAGGATTTCGGCGCCGGATTGCTGCAGAGTAGCGGTCATGCCCATCTCTCCTTGTTACGCGGCCATCGCATCATTCGTCGGGATGCGTCAACCAGCGTGCTTAACGAAACGCATTAAACCACACCAATCGCTTTCCGAAAATTGCGTTCTATCCGCGAATCGCGCATGGATCACCTGCGCTGCGCACGGGTCGACAATCGCGCGATGCCGGAACCATGTCGATTGCCGCTTGGTGTACTGCCCTGTCGCCAGCACCGCCCGGCGCTCCGCCTCCGCCAATGTAAGCTCCCCGCGCCGGTATGCCAGCAGTTCCGGCACCCCGTGCGCCCGCATCGCCGGCAGCGCCGGGTCCAGCGCCAACTGCGACAGCGCCTCGACCTCCCGCAGCGCGCCCGCTTCCAGCATCGTTGCGAAACGGGACATGATCGCCTGGCGCAAGCTTTCGCGCGGCGGGTCCAGCAGCACCATGCGGAACCGCCGGGGGGACGACGGGCCGAGCGGCGGCTGCGCGACCGCGTGCCAGTCCGCCATGCCGCGCCCGGTGCCGCGCCACACCTCCCAGGCCCGCGCCAGCCGCTGGCCGTCGCTGGGGCGCAGCGTCGCCGCCGTCGCTGGGTCGGCCTGCAACAGCCGCTGGTGCAGCGCCGCCGGGCCGAGCCGCGCCAGCAAGGCCCGCGCCTCCGTCCGCGCGTCCGTGCCGGGGTCAGGGATGTCCGCGATGCCTTGAGTCAGCGCCGAAAGGTAAAGCCCGGTGCCCCCGCACAGGATCGGCACCCGTCCAGCCGCCCACGCCGCGTCCATCGCCGCGAGCGCCTCGCCGCGCCACCATGCGGCGCTGCCGGGCTCCGCCGCGGCGCGTATGCCGTAGAGCATATGCGGGGCCGCCTGCTCCTCCTCCACAGTCGGCCGCGCGGTCAGGATGCGCAGCTCGCGGTAAACCTGCATGGAATCGGCGTTGATCACGGCGCCGCCCAGGCGGCGGGCCAGCGCCAGCGCCAGCGCCGACTTCCCGCTGCACGTCGGCCCCGCGATGATCAGCGCGCCAGGCCGTGGCGCGTCAGCTTGCCCCATCCCGCAACCCCTGCCATCCCTCTGCCATGCATGTCCTCACCCTGATCGCTCCCCATGGCTTCGACGCCCTCACCCCCGCGCTGGTCGCCCGCGTGGCCGAGGCGGCGCATGGCGGCCCGCCCGTCATCCTGTCGCCCGGCGAGGCCATCGACATCCCAGTCGACGCCATCCCCGACCCGGCGGTGGTCCACGCGGCGCTCGACGCCGCCCCGGTCGATGCCGTCGTGACACCCGCCGCCGGCCGCCGCAAGCGCCTGCTGATCGCCGACATGGACAGCACCATCGTCACGACGGAAACGCTCGACGAACTCGCGGCCCACGCCGGCCTGCACGACCGCGTTGCCGCCATCACCCGGCGCAGCATGAACGGCGAGATCGACTTCGCCACGGCACTGCGCGAGCGCGTCGGCCTGCTGCGCGGCCTGCCGCTCGACGCATTGGCGCAGACCTGGGCCGCGACGAGCCTCATGGCCGGCGCCGCCGAGCTGGTCGCCACCATGCGGGCGCACGGCGCCACGACCGCGCTGGTCTCCGGCGGCTTCACCTACTTCACCGGCCGGGTCGCGGAGCGGATCGGCTTCCACGTCCACCGCGCCAACACGCTGCTGGACGACGGGGCGGCGCTGACCGGCGAGGTCGGCGAACCCATCCTCGACCGCGCCGCGAAGCTTGAGGCGCTGCACGAGCTTGCGGCGGCGCGCGGCCTTGACATGGCGGACTGCCTGGCCGTGGGCGACGGGGCCAATGACCTCGCGATGATCCGCGCCGCCGGGCTGGGGGTCGCCTTCCACGCCAAGCCGATCGTCAGCGCCGAGGCGCGGGTCCGCATCGACCATTGCGGCCTGCGCGCCCTGCTGTTCATGCAGGGCTACACCGCCGCCGAGATCGTCTCCGAGTGATCCGCGACGCCGCGGCGCTGGTCGAGGCCGGCCTCGCTCCATCACGGGACCTCCATGCGTTGGAACAGGTCGGCGCACGCTACGCCGTGGCCATCCCCGACGCCATGCGCGCGTTGATCGAGCAGCCGGACGACCCGATCGGCCGCCAGTTCATCCCAAGCCCGGCCGAACTCGACATGGCGCCGCATGAGCGCGCCGACCCCATCGGCGACGACGCGCTGTCGCCGCTCCCCGGCGTCGTCCACCGCTACGCCGACCGCGCGCTGTTGAAGCCGCTGCTCATCTGCCCGGTCTATTGCCGCTTCTGCTTCCGCCGCGAGCACGTCGGCCCCGGCGGCGGGCTGCTGTCCGACGCCGAACTGGAGGCCGCCTACGCCTGGTTCCGCGCACATCCCGCCATACGCGAGGTGATCCTGACCGGCGGCGACCCGCTGATGCTCTCGCCCCGCCGCCTCGGCCAGATTCTGCGGACGCTCGCCGGCATTCCGCACATTGAGCTATTGCGCATCCACAGCCGCGTTCCCGTCGCCGACCCAGCCCGCGTCACCGCCGCTCTGGCAGCCGCGATGGAGGCCGACACCCCGGTCTGGCTCGTGGTCCACGCCAACCACGCCCGCGAGTTCACCCCCGCCGCCATAGCGGCCCTCCGCCGCATCCAGGCCGCCGGCGTGCCGCTGCTCGGCCAGTCTGTCCTGCTGCGCGGCGTGAACGACAGCCCCGAGGCGCTTGAGGCCCTGTTCCGCGCCATGCTCCGCGCCAGGGTGAAGCCTTACTACCTGCACCAGCTCGACCCGGCCCCCGGCACCGCCCGCTTCGCTGTCCCAGTTGCAGAGGGGCAGAACATCCTTCGCGCCCTGCGCGGCCGGCTCACGGGCCTAGCCTGGCCCACCTACGTGCTGGACATCCCAGGTGGCCACGGCAAGGTCCCGATCGGCCCGAACTACCTTGAGGACGGCGCGGTGCGGGACCCCGAGGGCGAGAGGCACGGGTTTTGGGAGGGATGACCTAAAAGGAACTGCTGGGGCGAACGACGGGTCTCGAACCCGCGACATCCAAGACCACAACCTGGCGCTCTACCAACTGAGCTACGTCCGCCATAGCAAGCGCGGGGTTTACGGCCTTCAGCCCGCCGCCGTCAACCGTGCCGTGCCGGTTTGCGCCTGAAAATGCCGGGCCAGGCGCGTCACGGCCTCGTCAAGCAGCGCGTCCTGCTTGCAAAAGGCGAACCGGGCGTAGTGGCCGGGCGCCCGGCCCTCGTAGAACGCCGACACCGGGATCGCCGTGACCCCGGCCTGTTCGGTGATGTGGCGGCAAAAGGCCACGTCGTCGCCGGCGAAGCCCAGCCGGCTGAAATCCGCGGTGACGAAGTAGCTCCCCATGGCAGGCAGGACGATGAAGCCGATGCCGGCGAGGCCCGCGGAGAGCCGGTCCCGCTTCGCCTCCAGCGCCGACGCCAGCCCGGCGAAATAGGCGTCGTCCTTGCCAAGCCCTACTGCCACCGCGCGCTGGAGGTTGGGCGGCGTGGTGAAGGTCAGGTTCTGGTGCGCCTTCGCCACGACCGCCGAAAGCGCCGCCGGGCTGGTGACATAGCCGATTTTCCAGCCGGTCAGGCTGAACGTCTTGCCGGCGCTGCCGATGCGGAGGCAGCGGTCGCGCAAACCTGGCAACGTCATCAATGGGATGTGGCGCCAGCCGTCGTAGGTCAGGTGCTCGTATACCTCGTCGCACACGGCATAGGCGTCATGCTTGACCAGTAGGTCGGCGATGAAGGCCAGCTCGGCGGCGGTGAACACCTTGCCATTGGGGTTCATCGGCGTGTTGAGCAGGATCGCCTTGGTCTTGGGGCCGAAAGCGGCGGCAAGCTCGGCACGGGGCAGCTCCCACCTCGGCGGCACCAGGCGCACAAGGCGCGGCACGGCGCCCAGCATGCGGACGACGGGAAGGTAGGTGTCGTACAGCGGCTCGATCAGCACGACCTCGTCGCCGGGGTTGAGCAGCGCCATGAGGCTGGCGGTGATGGCCTCGGTGGCGCCGGAGGTGACAACGACCTCGGTGGCGCCGTCGACCTCAAGGCCGTAGAATCGTTGGTTGGCGCGGGCCACGGCCTCGCGCAGCTCCGGCACGCCCGTCAGCGGCGGATACTGGTTGCGCCCGTCCCAAAGCGCGTCGGCCGCCGCCTGCACGACATCGGCGGGGCCGTCGGTGTCCGGGAAGCCCTGGCCGAGGTTGATCGCCTTATGCTGGGTGGCGAGGGCGGACATCACGGTGAACACCGTGGTTCCCATGGCGGACAGCGTTTGGTTGGCGGGTTTCAAGGATCGGGCCTCCGGCTTCAGGGCATGACAGTTTTTGGGCATGACAGTTTTTAAGGCGTGACAATTCTAGGGCGTGACGGTCGACTATGGGTCTGATCAAACCGGGCTTCAACGTTTGCTTGTCCGGGATGCCCATGGTTTGGGCAGGTTCGGCCCGCCATGCCTGGTTCCGACGCCGTCCTGCGCCGCCTCTCATGGCCCCACGTCGCCAATGGGGTGGATTGCCCGCTGGCACGCTGCATGCAAACCTGTCCAGCCGTCCCCCCGCCGGACGGCCTATAAATTCAAGGGAGGACGCCTGGCTGATCGCCCGGCGCTACGGACATGAAAAAGATCGAAGCGGTGATCAAGCCCTTCAAGCTGGACGAGGTGAAGGAGGCGCTGCACGAGGTAGGGTTGCAGGGGATCACGGTGGTGGAGGCCAAAGGCTTCGGCCGCCAGAAGGGCCACACGGAGCTGTATCGCGGCGCCGAGTACGTCGTGGACTTCCTGCCCAAAGTGAAGATCGAGGTCGTCTGCGAGGACGACGTGCTGGAGCGTGCCGTGGAGGCGATCGTCAACGCCGCCCGCACCGGCCGGATCGGCGACGGCAAGATCTTCGTCAGCACCGTGGAGGAGGTCATCCGGATACGCACCGGGGAGCGCGGCCACGACGCGATCTAAGGACGTCGAGGTGGGGCGCCAAGCTTTCCGCAGGCCGCACGAGCGGCTAGACCAACGCCCAAACGGGCCGCGCGGGGCGGCCTGCCGAACCGAGGAATAGAGAAACAGGATGGCAATGGAGCCTAATTCGCCTGAGACCGGCCCAGGAAACGGCTCGGAGGCGGGCAGCGTCGCCCACGTCATGGAGATGATGCGCGAGAACTCCGTCGAGTACGTGGACCTGCGGTTCACCGACCCGCGCGGCAAGTGGCAGCACACGGCGCAGCACGTCTCGACGATCGACGAAGACGCCTTCCGCGACGGCATCATGTTCGACGGCAGCTCGATCGCCGGCTGGAAGGCGATCAACGAGAGCGACATGATCCTGATGCCCGACCCGGCCACCGCGGTCATGGACCCGTTCGCCGCCAAGCCAAGCCTGATCCTGTTCTGCGACATCTTCGAGCCCAGCACCGGCCAGCCCTATGCCCGCGACCCGCGCAGCACGGCCAAGAAGGCGCAGGCCTATGTCGAGAGCAGCGGCATCGGCGACACCGTGATGGTCGGCGCGGAGGCCGAGTTCTTCATCTTCGACAGCGTCCGCTTCGGCGTCGGCCCGAACTTCAGCACCTACCAACTCGACAGCGTCGAAGGCCCCGGCGCCAACCTGAAGGACTTCCCCGAGGGCAACATGGGCCACCGCCCCGGCGTCAAAGGCGGCTACTTCCCGGTGCCGCCGGTCGACACCGAGAGCGACCTGCGCGCCGAGATGCTGTCCAGCATGGGCGAGATGGGCCTGCCGATTGAGAAGCACCACCACGAGGTCGCGCAGAGCCAGCACGAGCTCGGCACCCGGTTCGGCAGCCTGCTGACCATGGCCGACCAGATGCAAATCTATAAGTACTGCGTCCACAACGTCGCCCACAGCTACGGCAAGACGGCCACGTTCATGCCGAAGCCGGTCTATGGCGACAACGGGTCGGGCATGCACACGCACCAGAGCATCTGGAAGGGCGGCAAGCCGATGTTCGCCGGCAACGGCTACGCCGACTTGTCGGAGATGTGCCTGCACTTCATCGGCGGCATCATTAAGCACGCCAAGGCCTGCAACGCCTTCACCAACCCGAGCACCAACAGCTACAAGCGGCTGATCCCTGGGTTCGAGGCGCCGGTGCTGCTCGCCTACTCCGCCCGCAACCGCTCGGCGTCGTGCCGCATCCCCTACACCACCAGCCCAAAGGCGAAGCGCGTCGAGATCAGGTTCCCCGACGCTTCGGCGAACCCCTACCTCGCGTTCTCGGCGCTGCTGATGGCCGGGCTCGACGGGATCAAGAACAAGATCCACCCCGGCGACCCCATGGACAAGGACCTGTACGACCTGCCGCCCGAGGAGCTGAAGGGCATCCCCACGGTCTGCGGCAGCCTGCGCGAGGCGTTGGGCGCCCTGGAAGCCGACCATGAGTTCCTGCTGGCGGGTGACGTGTTCAGCAGCGACCAAATCAGCAGCTACATCGAGCTGAAATGGAGCGAAGTGTACCGCTTTGAACACACGCCGCATCCGGTCGAATTCGAAATGTACTACTCGGTCTAAGCTTGTTGCAACGGCGTGCTCGGCTCAGGTCGGGTGCGCCAGCGCATGTGAAGATGGCATGTGTTGCCTGATTGCGTGGCATTCCGGCAACTGCCTTCCCATCGATTTTTCCAACGATGACTTTTATGGAAAACGACATTTTCAAAGCGGCATGGCTTGTGCAGGGTGCTTAGCATGCAACAGAACCTTACCCCGACCTGCCGGGCCGTGCGCCCTCCGTTCAACGCCGTTGCCGCGTTGCTGTTGGCGAGTTCCTGCCTTTGCAGCGTCGCCTCCGCCCAGACGACCGCGCCGCAGCAGACCGAGATGCCGGGCAACCCGGCCGCGACGCCGCCAGCCGACAAGCCCTACGTCGCGCCGGCCAACTTCAACGAGTGGGCGAGCAGCATCAAGCTGGGTTTCCAGGCCGACGCCGGCATCGTGGTCAACACCGCGGACCCGCGCAGCCACCGCAACTTCGGGCGGCTGTTCGACGACGATTCGAACCGCCCGGTGCTGAACCAGTTCCTGGCAACGCTCGAGCGCGACGTGGACCCCAAGGCCACCAGCCCGGATGTCGGCTTCAAGTTCCAGTTGATGTACGGGTCGGACGCCCGCATCGTCCACACGCTCGGCGTTTTCGACCAGCTCATCCACGACCGCAACCAAATCGACGTCGTGGAGGCCAACATCTCCGTCCGGCTGCCCGACATCTTCGCCAACGGCCTGGACATCAAGGCCGGCATCTACCCGACGCCGCTCGGCGCGGAGCTGATCGACCCCAAGACCAATGCGTTCTACTCGCACTCCTATATCTTCAACTACGGCCTGCCCTACAAGCACACCGGCGTGCTGGCGACGGCGCACGTGTCGGACCTGATCGACCTCTACCTCGGCGTCGACAGCGGGACCAACGTCGCCATCGGCTACGGCTCCGGCGACAACAACAACCGGCCGGGAGGGATCGCGGGCATCGGGTTCAACATGCTCGAGGGCAAGCTGACGGTGCTCGCGCTTAGCCACCTGGGACCCGAGGATTCGAAGCGCAACTCGCCCTTCGCCAACAGCGCGATGCGCTACTACAACGACTTGGTCGTCACCTGGAAGGCCACGGACAAGCTGACCTTGACCACCGAGGCCAACTACGTGCGCGAGGACGGCTTCCGGGCCGAAGCCTACGGCATCGCACAGTATGTGGGCTACGCGCTGTCGGACACCGTCACGCTGAACGGCCGGGCCGAAGTGTTCCGTGACAACAACAACTTCTTCGTCTCGAACCCGAGGGGGAGCCTCGACTACGTGGCAGCGGAACGCGGCACGCCCAGCAACTTCATCACCGCGCCGAGGCCCACGACCTACAGCGAGTTCACCGCCGGCCTCACCTACAAGCCGAGCTGGACCCCATCGCAGCTCAGCACGCTGCTGGTGCGGCCCGAAGTGCGCTACGACCAGGCGCTGAACAACTCGCGCGCCTTCAACGACGGCAAGGACCGCGGCGTCTTCACCCTCGCGGCCGACATCGTACTCGGCTTCTAGCCGGGGCGGCCAGCCTCCCGTATCCTGCCGGACCATGCGGGAGGTTGCGCTCTATCCGGCCGTCAAGCGCTTCTTGGCGGCCCGCGGCTTCGAGGTGAAGGGCGAAGTCGGCGGTTGCGACGTGGTCGGCGTGCGTGGCGGCGAGCCGGTCATCCTGGTCATCCTGGAGATGAAGCTCGGCTTCACCCTTGAGCTGGTGCTGCAGGGCGTGGACCGGCTCGCATCGGCCGATGAGGTTTGGCTCGCCGTCCCTGCGACCCGGCGCGGCCGGGACCGCGACCGGCGTGCCCGGACGCTGTGCCGGCTGCTCGGTTTTGGTCTGCTCGCGGTCCACCCCGCCCGCGGCGACGCCGAGGTGCTCGCCGAACCCGAGCCCTACCGCCCCCGCGCCAACCTGCGGCGACGCCGGTCATTGTTTGCGGAGCACCGGGCCAGGAACGGCGACCCGTCGCCTGGCGGAACACGGGGCGAGCCGATCATGACCGCATACCGGCAGGAGGCATTGGCCTGCGCCGCTGTGCTTGCGGCAGGGCCGCGCCGTCCGCGCGACCTTGTGGCGGTTGCGCCGCGGGCAGGATCGATCCTGCTGCGGGACGTGTACGGCTGGTTCACGCGCGTCGAACGCGGGGTCTACTGCCTCAATGTGGCGGGCGAGGCGGCATTGGCGCGATGGGGGTCCAATTAGGGTGTTTTCTGGGCTGCTTCCAGGATGCGGGTCCACTCGCCGCTTGCGGTCTCGGCAGCGAGCCAACCGTCCACCGCACGGATCAGCTCGGGATCGTTGGGCAGTAGGTATGCCTTCTCCAGCCGGGTGAACGGGGCCGCGACGTGGGTTGGGCACAGTTCCGGGTGGATGAACGCCTGGTGGTCGGCCTCGATGCCGTCTGTCACCATGACGTCGGCACGCCCGGCCAGGATCTCGTCGAACACGGTGGCGTTGTCGGGGTGGACCGCCAGGGCCGCGTGCTTGAGGTTGGCGCGGGCGAACTCCTGGTTGGTGCCGCCGGGGTTCACGACGACGCGGACGCCGGGCTGGTCGATGGCCTCGACGCTGGTGAACCGGTCCTGGTCGGCGCAGCGGGCGACTGGGCGCTTGCCGTCCACGTAGACGGTGGCGGAGAAGGCGCCGCGGGCAGCCCGTGCGGCGTTGACCGACACGCCGCCCATGGCGACGTCGAACTTGCGGGCGGTGAAGTCGTCGAGCAGGACCGGCCAGGCGGTCGGCACCAGCTCAAGCCGCACCCCGAGCCGGGCCGCCAGGCGTCCGGCCATGGCGATGTCGGCGCCGACGTAGCTGCCATCCGGCTGGCGGAAGGTGAACGGCTTGTAGTCCCCGGTCGTCCCGACCCGAAGCGTGCCGCTGTTGCGGATTGCGTCCAGCGCCTCGCCGCCGAACGCGGGCGCCGCACAGCATAGGGCAAGTAGAACGCCCGCGACACGACGGCAACTGCGCACGGCGTTCTTCAAGCGGACAGGCTTGTAGTAGCGTAGATATCGCGCATCGAGGCGGTGAAGTCGATGGAGGCAAGCTCGACCAGGTTATCGGCATTGAGCATCAGCGGATCATCGGCCCACTCCCCCTGCGGATTGCGCCGCAGCAGTTCGCCCGACGTCGACGTGCTCAACAGCAGCAGGATTTCGGCGACGCTCGGGATGCTCGCGTAGGCCCAAACATTGCGCCGGGTGTCCGCTTCGTTGCTCGGGGACACGATCTCAACCAGCACGACCGGATCGGTCAGCGCCTTCCCGCCAGCGTGCGGCGAGCAGGTGACGCCGAGGTCCGGGATGCGCTCGTTGCTGATCGAGCGGACGCGCGGAATGATGCCCGGCGCTATGACGATGCGGCATTGCGATCCCTGCTGACGCAGATGCTGCCAGATAAGGCCGCCAAATAAGGCCGCCAAGCTCACTTTGGATCAGCCCATGGTTGACGCTGGTCGGCGCCATGCAGACCGGCTCGCCGTCCACCAGGTTCCAGCGCCGGTCTTCCAACCCGGCTGGCGGCAGCCAGTCCTGGAACTCGGCGACGGTCATGCGGTGCGGAACGCGAAGGGCGTTGCTCATGCCGCCCAGCATAGCCGCCTCCATGGGCCAGTCCATGATGAACTCAGCGATCAGACGGCTCGGAACTGCCACGAGCCGGGCTGCTCAGGGCATGGAACAAGGGTTCTGCGAGTGGGCAACCCTCCCGCTACGAAGCGGCTTTCCGGCTCCGCATGCTGTCCACGACGCGCTGCATCTGCGCGCCGTCCAAGTCCTCCTGGCGTTGCCACTGTTCGGAGAAGGAGGCTGAACCGCTGCGCGGGCGCTCTGTCTCCGGGAGCGACTCGAACTGCAAGCGCATGGGGACCGGCACCCCTTCGCCAATGGCGATCGCCTCCATGTTGCCGAGGAACGGCAGCGCCGAGAACATCGCCGGCGACGCTTCCGACAGGGTCGCCTGGATGATCTCCTGGTCGCGCGCGTTGGCCATCCGGAACGCGAACACCGTGTTGCATTGCGACAGGATGGTGGACGCCAGCTCCGACGGCCTTTGGCTCACGATCCCAAGGCTGATCCCATACTTGCGCCCCTCCTTGGCGATGCGCGACAGCGCCCGCTTGGCGGGTTCGAACCCGAGCGCCGTGTCCTGCGGGGCGTAACGGTGCGCCTCCTCGCAGATCAGCAGCAGCGGGACGGTCTGCCCGACGCACATCGCGAAATCGAAGGCGATCCGGCAGATCACCGCGACGACGACGTTCAGCACCTCGGACGGGAGGCGCGCAAGGTCGAGGATCGCCAAGGGCTTGCCGTTGGCCGGAGCCCTGAACAGCTCGCCCAGGATCGCGGCCAGGTTGTCATGGGCGCCAATCCCGATGTCGAACATGAAGGCGTAGCGCTTGTCGTTCTGCAAGACCGCGAGGCGCGACTTGATCCGCTGGAACGGCTCGATGTTGCGCTTGTTGTCGAGGCCGCCCATGGCGTTGTCGATATGCCGGTTGAGGATGCCCAGGTTGTACGGCACGGGGCTGTCGACGGTGATCCAAGCCCGGTCCCCTGGCTGGGCGTAGCTGAGCTTCGCTTCCAGCACCATCTCCCGCAGCAGCATGATCTCGGCGACCCGCTCGCGCTTCTCGTGGCCGAAGACGATCTCGGTCAGCTCCTCGAAGTCGGTGAGCCAATAGGGCAGGCGGAAGCTGTCGACGGTCAGGTGGGCCGCCTGGTCGTTGAAGGCCCGGCCGTACTCGCCATGCGGGTCGAGCAGCAGCACGTGGCCATTCTGGCTCTTTTCGAAGATGCGCTTGATCATCAACGTGAGCGCGCACGACTTCCCGGTCCCCGTCGTGCCCAGCAGCGCGAAATGTTTTCCCAGCATGTCGTTGACGCTGATCCGCGCCGCCACCTGCGGAGCGTTGTTGAGGGTTCCCACGATGACCTCCCGCCGGCCGGGAATGGCGTAGACGGCCTTGATGTCGGCCTCGCTCGCCAGGCACACGGTCGACCCGAGCGCGGGGACGCGGGAGACCCCGCGCCGGAAGCGTCCCGGCACCAAGCCGTTGAGCGGGGGCGAGTCCGCGTCGCAGCTCTCGCCGAGCAGGCCGATCTCCGCGAGGTGCATCTCATCGCCGTTGCTTTCCTGCATGGGCATGGGCGTGCAAAGCCCCTCGACGAGGCCATAGACGACGACGTACCCGTTTTGCACGCGCACAAGCCCGCCCATTTGCAGGCCGCCCCGTCCGCTCAGCCCCTTGTCCAGCAGGACGATGATCTGGGAGCCGGTCGTGGACACGACCCGGCCCGCCTGGATGTAGACTTCGGCTACGGACTCCTGATCGGCCCCGGCGAACCCACGTGGCGTCAGCGCGTCCATGGGGCGAACTCCAACCGTTGCGTATCCTGTAGCCGGCTTTGGCCACCAGAGAGCGTCATCTTTTGGACCGAGGCTATGCAGCTCTTGGCGGCGGTGCGCTCCTGCCAATCCATCCCGGTGATGAAGCCGGGTGGCGGCAGCGCGCAGCCTGGCATCCCATAGTAGTACCCTTGCGCGAACGTGCAGCCGGCGTCGCGGACGAAATCAGCTTGCGGGCGGCTCTCGACGCCCTCCGCGACCACCTCCAGCCGCAGAGCCTGCGCGAGCTTGGCGATCATCGTGACCATGGCCCCCGCGTCGGCGTCCCCCGGAACGCAGCTGACGAAGCTCCGGTCGATCTTGATGCGCTGCACCGGAAGCTGGCGGAGGTAGCTGAGCGACGAGTAGCCGGTGCCGAAATCGTCGATGGCGAGGTGGACCCCCTGCTGGTGGAGCGCGACAAGGGTTTCCGCCGCGCCGCGCATGTCGTGCATGATCCCCGTCTCGGTGATCTCCAATTCGAGCCACGCGGCCGGAAGCCCGGTCTCGGCCAGCACGTCGGCGACCAGCCGGGGCATGTCGCCGTTCTGGAACTGCGCAGCCGCCACGTTGACGGCGATGGTCAGGTGCTTAAGCCCGGCCTCGCGCCAGCGCATGGCCTGCCGGCAGCTTTCGCGCAGCACCCACGCGCCGATGTCGATGATCAGGCCGGAGCGCTCCGCCACGGGAATGATTTCGTCCGGCGCGATGACGCCGAGCGTCGGATGCGTCCAGCGGATCAATGCCTCGACGCCGCTGACGCGCTCGGAGGTGAGGTCCACCTGCGGCTGGAACGCGAGCCTGAGCTGCGACGGGAGCGCCGGCTCCCGCATCGCCTGCTCCAGGCAGGCCCGCCGGTGGACCTCGCTGTTCATGGTGCTGTCGAAGAACTTGAAGCAGTTCCGGCCGTCGCTTTTCGCCCGGTACATGGCGAGGTCCGCGTTGCGGTGCAGGACCTCCATCTCCTCGGCGTCGTCGGGGAACAGGGTGACGCCGATCGACACGCCGATGAAAATCTGCCGCTTGTCGATGGAAAACGGCTTGCCGAGCACCTCGATGATCCGGCCGGCGAGCGCGCTCACCTGGGCAGCGGAGACGGTGCCGACCTGCATCAGCGCGAACTCGTCCCCACCCAGCCGCGCAACGGTCTCGCCGTCGCGGATCGTGTGTTGCAGGCGGGCCGAGACGTGCTGCAGCAGGGCGTCGCCGACGGCGTGGCCAAGCGTGTCGTTCACGTCCTTGAAGTTGTCGAGATCGAGGTAGAACAGCGCCAGCTTGCGGTCCTGCCGCCGGGCGGCGTCCATTTCTTCATCAAAACGGGCGCTGAACAGGGTGCGGTTGGGAAGGCCGGTCAGTGCGTCATGGGTGGCCAGGTAGGCCAGGCGCGACTGCGCTTGCAGGTGCTCCTCCATCTCCACGCGGAGCGCGTTGTGGGCGGTCTCGATCTCCAGTTTGGCCAGCCGGGCCTCCAACGCCTCGCGTTCCGCCACTTCGCGGGCGAGCACCAGCGCGGCTTGGGTCGAGTGCAACTCGACCAGGTGCCCGAGGCGGAAGCTGTAGCGGGTCAACGCCGTCTCCCCTCCTCGACCGTCGCTTTGCTGCTTGAACACCGACTGCACCTTCTAAAGCTTATCTACATAGTCGCACGGTGTTGGAGCTGATCGAACAAGGTCATGGATGTCCGGCCATCCGTGCCACACGGATGTTTATTCGCAAGTTTTCGTAACTCCCAAGGCCCCCCTTCCTAAGAAACTCCCGTGCTGGCTGGAGCAGGTTCCGCTGACTGCAAAACGTAGCCGAGCGACTTGGCCCGGCGCTGCAGATTGGTCAGCACCCGCTGACGGTAGCGATCCTCGTAGTAGGAAGCG
>JAABUP010006053.1_pt1 | contig 17697 bp, 18 predicted proteins | sample 5559201 | NCBI WGS metagenome assembly JAABUP01 (sample SAMN10711887, study PRJNA513373) | rock metagenome | isolation source: Antarctica rocks | place: Antarctica
GAGGAACTTCAAGACATCAAAGACATAAAGACACCTCAAACATCTATGGCTGAAGAGTATGTTTAGTTCAACGTGATGAAGTTGAGTATTGACTAACTTAACCTTTCAGGCTCATGACAAGTGTGAGGCTGACAGCTACTGAACATCTTCATAAGTCAGGGCGCTGAAACAGATGTGCACAACTATTTTTTCACAACTCAGACAACATTGATTTTGATGAAAGAATACACATTTCAGGCCTTCTCACACCCTTGTACCTATATCAGGTCTTTGAAGTCTTCATGATGTTTGAGATGAAGTTGTTTCAAGACAAAGACTATAATGCAGACAACATGAGACTAGAAAAGGTACACTGCACATCAAACTCATGAATCTTTTGAGCAATATTGAATCTGATGATAGACTATTGAAATGTTGAAAGTTATTTGCCTAAACCAAATACTGAAGAAAGCTCATGCCGAAGTCATTGCAGCTTGCAGAAAAAGACATCATTGAGAGCATCTGTCTCAAGAAACTTCAAGCAACTCTCAGTTGTCAAACAATGTATGTTCATTCAGCAGAAAGTGGGGCATTGAATGTCTCTGTAACAATGATGAATCAACAGCTCTTTTAAAACTCAAGAGTGGCCTTAATCTGGTTGTAGCCTCAGCAGATCTTATTTTGAATTGATTACAAGAGGCTACAGATCATCTGAATTCAGAAGATAAGTTCACTAAATGAGAAATACAACACATCTATGAGAACCACAAAATGAACCAACTTGTGAAGAAGCTGTCTCATGACAATCAAAGTCTTTTTGAACACATATCTGATGAAGAAGACAACCTCTGACATCAGTTTGAACAGTCACAAACCATAGTCATCATCACAAAACAATTTTACAGAGATTATATCACAGAGGTTATGTGAGACATTGTCTACCCGCTCAAGCCACTCAAGAAGTGAAAAGTTTCCTCACTCATGATCATCTATTAAAATATAGCTTGAGGTAGGGTAGCAGCAAATGAGGTGCATACTGAAGTGAGCATGAATGCAACAACAATTCATATGTTCAAAACCTTCAGCTCAGAGATGAGAAAATGATTTCTCACAGACACATCATTTGAATCTTTCTCTGTGCAAATGCAAGTGTGAATAAGCTTCATTGAGACACTCTACTGAATCAACCCTACTCACAGCTCATGATTAAAGAAGCACATGCATCAGAGAAGACTTAAGAATTGCACTGTGTCAATGCTTCATGATATAAGAAAGACACACAAACACATTGTTGATGAAAAGGAGCCGAACATATGTGTCAAAAAAAAATACATAAAGACTTTGACGCAGGTGCTAGAAACACTGTGGCTCAAGTGCAGTACAACTCAGTTCACTTTCTACAGTCATTCTCTGACTGATGTACCACTCAACACGCATTAGAACATTGACTGTTCATTATTGAATAGATTTGTTGATCTTGTAAATGCATCAATTGCAATCATCTCAAGCAACTTGAAGAATGAGCTGCAAGACAAGCTGCAGACCTGACAGAATAACAACTGCCTGAGAGTCAAACTGATGCTGAACTTAAACAACTGATTGCAGAGAGTGCGAAGGCTGTGAGTTCTGAGCATGTTTTCAATGTTAAAAATACTCAAAGATACAAAGAACCTGACATTATCGGGGATAGAAGATCGCCAAAAAGGTTGAATTTGCAATCAGCCAAGTCATCTTTACAACCTTGCGCCTTGTGATTTATTATACAAGGTTCATGTTGCTGAGATCTGCTCAAACCACAACTTCATCAAGATTGCTGCAATCATCAATCTTCTTCAAGTCAAATGAGATTTGAGTGAGAAGACAGTCTTTTGCACAATGAGGCTGACAGTTGTTCTTATTGTATACTGAGTAAGTTCTCACATAAGGTCTTTAATTCATTGAAGACAACATTAAGAGCAAATCATAGTCTTTGAACCACACTGACTTCTATAAAGTACCTATGCCTAGTCATCAAAGCTTCAGTGACCCTCATTCATGTTGAACTGATCAAATTCACTGCAATAAAAATCATTTGATTGTTTCAGAAAGAGTCAGTCACCATTGCATGAAATGTGAACATATCATCTTCTCAATACATCATCAGCACAATCAAACTCATCAGAGTAGGCTATACATTACACAGAGTGAAGAGGTTAATGATTGTTGATTCTGAGTGAATGAATTGCGATCATGAGCAGGCCAAAAAGCAGATAAACTGTATTGGTCAAAAAAAACAGACATTCACTTACACTCTACAATGTGTTGAGTCTGAAGTGAAGAAGACCATCTATGACCAACAAAATCAAAGAACACACCTTGTGTAACAAGCATTGAATTCAAGCAACTTTGTGCAAGACATCTATACAAAAGGGGTGAGCAATGACACTGATGATGATTTGAAGCCTATCAATGTCAATGATATGCTAAATGAACCTGTTGCAGTATAGAACAGCAGCAGCATGTATGAGGCTTGAGATGATAGTAGAGTGCCACAAATATAGTTTAGTTTAACTTAATTGCTGTCACATAAGTATTCCGCTCAGTGATGTTGATGTGTATGTGTGTGAACCTCATTCTGAAAGCAAGCAGATGGTACTCAGACAGCAACTTAACATGTTCACTGAACTCATTCATCATCAAGTCAATTTGAATGTTCAGTAAACATCATAACTCACTTTTCAACGTTCATTGAACATCTTCACAGATGTTGGTTCAGATGTTCAATGAACATTTGATTCAACATCAGTGAAGATATACTACAAACTGTCAAAAAGATTGCGCTCAGAGCGGGCTCTGAGCGGGGTTTTAGCGCTCTGAGCCAAAATGTCTTTGCTTATGTTTGAAAGCGGTCTCTCAACTTGCTGATGTTGAGAAACCTCTACATTGAGATTATCATGAGGACCTTTGAGAAATGTCACTGCACTGTAACTCACAGCTCTGACAGACTCTATCAGCAAAACTTAAGAATGATCTTGAGTGCTCTTCAGAGTATGTGGCTCTTGATGCAAAGATTGAAGTCTTGACAGCAAAGATTGAGACTGTGAACTCTGAGAACAGTGAACAAGATTGAGTGTATTGAAAGACTCTTTACAAGAAAAAGTGTTATCTCACTCTCAACTCTCTTCAAGAATGAAGAAAGCAGCAGCTGTGCAAGACTGAACAGAACATGAGCTTGACAGATTGTTATCAAATTCACTTCAGTCAGGTTCATCATCTGATGTTTGAGTGAGATCAACTCACAATCAATCTGTTTCTGTCAATTCATCTCTGAAGTTCTGAAGGTCAAGCAGTCATTCATGACCTGATTGCGCTTTGCAAGAACAATGATTGAGTAACATATCATCTCAATTTGCAATCTTTTATGAGTCATTGTCTGTCACCTCAATGTGCACTTCAAATGAACAGATTTGTTTACTTTGAACACATTTGTGAATGCAGCTGATCATGGCTTCTAACATACTCATTAAAGATTGATGAAAGCATATCTACAAATGTCACATGATGAACTTAAAACATAAATATGACTTTGTGCAGTTGTGCTTCTCATGCAATGTGTGGTTTACAAACTCAGCTAAGTGAGACAAGCACTGTCAAGAACATGTGAATTGATCAAAGACACTGCCTCTTCAGTGTGATCTGCTTGTCTTTCACTATACCCTTGTCTGTCTCAAATCATGTTTCTTTTGCCTGATGTCAGAGTGAATATGAACGTAGTTCATGTGACTAAGCATGCTAAGTGAGAACTCATATAAGAAAAGCTTCTTTGCACATGAAGACTCTTCAGAGATTAGTCTTGACATCAATTAAGATATATGATTTCACTCTATCATTGAATAATCTGTGCATTGTCATATCTCACACTGTCATAAACCTGTTCTGATACCTATCTGAGATGAATAGATGTGAAACCTTACAATTTTAATCTCTTCAACCTCTCTTGATTGACAGTTTGTTGTGTGACAATATGTAAATGAGAAGTTGACATCATCAAAGCAACAGTTACATATTGAGTTCATCTCATTGAACTTGAAGTTGCACAAGATTCAATGATCTTCTTGAAGAAAATTCATCTTCAGCTGATTCATCACAAACAATGCAACATGAGACTGATGATTCTGCATCTACAATACAAGGTTTAAACAATGAGTTGAAACAGACAAAAAAGAAAAGAAATCTGCTTTTAAAGAAATGTCATTTTGCATCTGTTCAGAGAAAGATTCAAGTGCTGCAAAGTCAAGATGCTGATGAGCTACTTGTCAATGATCCTTTTGATTCAAAGACTGATCATACTTTTTCTATATTGAAGCACACTCAATTCATAGCCTTTATCAAGTGATCTGCAGAGAACTACCTCAGCACAATGATGTTGAAGAGAAACATTTGCTCAAAGCATTTGAACATTTATACTGAGAAGACAGTACAGAAGCATCTCAACTTTGTACACAGTGCAGAGACAGTGTTTTGCCTGATGTTCAAAAACTTTCTTAAGAATAAAGCAAAGATTCTATACATCATGCAGTTTTTGATGAGAGAATCACAAGATGCATGATATCAACATCAGAAAACTGTTTCTCTTGAGAATATCTCATGAAAGTACTTCATTAACTATCTTCTTAATCTTGTCAAAGATTTGATGAATTGTCAGTTGCATAATGTGCAGACATACACTGAGACTGTACAGAAGTTGAGTCAAAGTGTGCACACTTTTGCAGTCTACCTCAGCACCCTGAAAGTGCAGTTGATGTCATACAATGAGAAACAGCTGATAATGCATTTCTTCACAAAGCTGCAATCAGAAATTAAAAAGATCTTGTTGAATTATCAAGATCTTTTAAACAAGCAGAACAGCTTGATAACTCTGACTGCACAACTGAAGAGCAATCTTTGCACATCTGATGCTATGAAGCTGAAGAAGACTTTTGATGATTCTCATTCAAGAAATACTTCAGGTTGAGCATTTTCTTCTATTGATTGAAGACTATCTGAGCAGACATCATTGAGACAATGAGATAACATCAATGTGACATTAAGTTCATCTTTCTTTCACTCAAGAGCAAGGCTGAATGTAACCTGTTATCACTGTTAAAAAAAGACCATTACTTAAGTGATTGCACAAAGTCAATGAACAACTCAAATAAGATTCACATATTCTCAATGACTTCATCAAAAAAAGAGAACATCATGTCAAGATCTCAATGTTAACACAACAAAGAGTGAAAGTAGAGACTGTGTTCAGCATTATAACTGAAGAGACTGTTGTCATAAAGGTCAGTCAAGCACTGTGCATCTTTCTTCTGAATACTGATGCTGAATTCAATGTGATTAATCAGCATTTCACTGTTGCAAATGAGATGATCAAATTGAATGCAAAGATATCACACTTTCTTCTTCTGAACAATCACTTCATCTATTGCTATGAGGCATATCTGATGAAGTATCAGCTAAAAGACAGCTGAGATCAGAAACACAACTGTGAACATGTCTTTTATGTCTTGAAAAAGAATGAACCTGACCTGATAATGAATCTATCAGCTTTAGAAAAGAAACAAGTTCATATTAACTGTGAGTTGTGCAGCTGACACTTCAACATCAATTTGCAGATGTTGAGTCTCAAAGATCTAAACAAATTTAAAGAGACAGTCAAGAAGTCAGTAACCTGCACTTTTCTCTGATCTGTACTCAAATTGCTGACGGTACGTCTGCAAGGCACCATTACAGTGTCATCTATACCTCAGGTATATGTCAATTATGCTGATGTTTTCTCAAAGTCTGAAGCAGAATGTCTCTCTGCACATGAGAAGCACAATTATGTCATTGACAATAATGAAAAGAATTCTTCACACAGCTCTCTATATAATTTGTTAGATAAAGAACTTCAAGTTCTATAAAGCTATCTGAATGATGTTTTAATGAAGGGTTGAATTCAGCATTCTGTTAGTTCAGCAGAGGCGTCAGTGTTATTCACCTCAAAGAAAGACAGTAGCTTGTGATTGTGTGTTGATTACTGTAAGTTAAACAATATCACTGTGAAGAATTGTCACTCTTTGCTGTTGATCAGTGAAACCTTAAACTGACTAAGTGATGTTAAGATCTTCATCAAGTTGAATCTTAAAGATGTTTATCATTGTATTTGCATATGTGTTGACGATGAGTGAAAGACAGCATTTCACACGCGCTACAGTCACTTTGAATACCTGATTATGTCATTTGAGCTAGCTAATGCGCCTGCAACCTTTCAAGCCTATATCAATTGAGCACTTGCAGAGCATATGAACTTTATTTGTGTTGTGTATTTGAACAACATTCTCATATACTCACAATTGAAAGAAGAACACAAACATCATGTATGTGAAATACTTAAGCAATTGCAACACTACAAGCTGTTTGTCAACTTGAAGAAATGTGTTTTCTCTACTGACACTGTAGAGTTTCTGAGATTTATAGTGTTGATCACTGAGATGATGATGAATTCACAACAGATTGACACTATTAAAACCTGATTGATCCTCAAGACCTTTCAGAAAGTACAAGTCTTTTTAAAGTTTGTCAACTTCTATAGATGCTTTATTAAAGTCTATTTGCAAATTGCAAGCTCACTTACAGGTTTACTGAAAGGCAGTAAGAATGAGAAGAAGACAGAGCTCTTTGAGTGGCTGAAAGATGCTGCAAAGATGTTTGACTATCTCAAGAAAGTCTTTATGACAGCGCTCATTCTTGTTCACTTTAATTCAGAGCTCAAGAATCAAATGAAGACTGATGCTTTCAGACACACAGTGACAGAAATTTACTTTCAGTTGCAGGTGTCAGAAGAGTGACACCCTGTTGCTTACTGGTTGCAAAAGCTGTTCTCAGCAGAAGAAAGTTATGAGACACATGATCTTAAGCTTTTAGTCATTGTTGAGGCATTTAAGCAGTGACATCACTATCTTGAGAGAAGTACTCACTCAGTGAAAGTTCTGACAGATCACAATAATCTATGTGAGTTCATGAACATTAAAACATTGAATGAACAACAGACACAATGAGCTGTAAGGCTTGCTGCCTTTAATTTTGTAATTAAACACAGGCTGAGCAAGACAAACCTCACAGATGTGCTGTCAAGGCACTCAGACTATGTTGAGGCCATCAGTGAAAACATTGATAGACTCTTGTCAACATTACAAAGGAAGTTAGCAGCTATGTCTGCAACTATGTTTAAGTTCTTGATGATTATCAGTTGTCTTGAAACAGTTTGTCAAGCTTGTGAAGAGTGAATTGACATGAGACTTAAAGAACCTCAACTCAGTTGACATACACTGAGAAAACTGAAAGACAGTCAACCGTCAGTCTGTTGTGAATGCAGCATAGTGAGATCACTTAACCCTGCTGCTGAAACTGTTAACTGCAGACAACTTGTTTCACATGCACTAGCCTCAGAATTGGCTAGTCACAAAACAGTATATGATGACAGTAGTGAATTCTTTCTATTGTTAGTACATTCTTTGCAAATGAAGAATCTCTTTGTTCAAGTGCAAAAAGTAACAATAGCAAAGAATAAGCAAAGTCAGAACGCCGAAGGCCTGAAATAAGTGTTCAATATGACTGAATTGCTTCAATATGAGAAGAGATTATATATACCCTCTGAAGCATCAGTTCAAACAGAACTACTGAAGCATCATCATGACAATGAGTTGACAAAACACTTCAGTATTGAGTGAACACTAGAATTAGTGTCATGCAAATATTACTGACTGAAATTAGTCAAAGATGTTAAGAAATATGTCTTCTCATGCAACATATGTCAGAGAGTGAAGGCATTTAAACATTGTTCATATGATAAAATGCAGGCGCTACCTCATTCAAATAGTCTCTGAGAGAAGGTAATCATGAACATGATTACTGGCTTGTCTTCAAGCAAGCACAGTGATAATGTTTATGATGCAATTCTGATGATAGTAAATCATTACATCAAAATGACTTGATACATTTCTATCAGTAAGACACTCACTGTTATGCAATTAGCTGATATATTCTTTGAGAAGATAGTATGCTGCTATGAAACTCTTAAAGAAATAGTATCTGATAGAGGTTCAATCTTCACAAGCAGTTACTGATTGAAAGTATGCTATCAGGCAAAGATTAAGCGCTGACTTAGCACCATGTTTCACTCACAGATGAATGAACAAATTAAACATCAAAATCAAACCCTGAAACACTATCTTCAATGCTATTGCAATGAAGAGCAAAGCAATTGGGTCAAGCTTCTTTCTCTTGCAGAATTTGCATATATAAACACAAAGCAGTCTACATTAAGGTGTAGCTTCTTCTACATGATGACAGGGTATAATGCTTTCATTCATTATGACATTGAGAACAACATCTGAGAAGAAGAGATGCCCACAGCTAAGAACAGAGTCAAGCAACTACACAAAGCTCATAAAAAGCTATTAAAGTGATGAGAAAGCACTGTAGCATCATAAGTCAAAGCTTACAATCAGAGACACAAGTCTAAGTCATACAACAAGAGCAATTTAGTTCTGTTGTCAATGAAAAATCTGAGTCAGAAACGCTCAAATAAGAAACTCTCACATAAGTTTGCTGAATCATTTCACATACAAGATATTGTTGAGAAGTAAGTGTATTGCCTATATCTATTTACTCATTACTGAATTCATAATGTTTTTCATGTCTCATACCTTGAACCCTACAATCAACATCTAGATGATGAGATAATGCAGATGTTACCCTCTTCAAAACTGATCAATGAGAAAGAAGAATACAAGGTTGAGAAAATTTTAAGAAAGCAATGCAGAAAAGGTGAGCTGTGATATAAGATTAAATGAATAGACTATTCTCTGAAGTATGATCAGTGAATCTCTGAACAAGACCTTGATGACACATCAGAGTTATGTGAAGTGTACAATGTCAGAATAAAGAAAAGGCATCAAAGATGAAACACCGCAAAGACAAAAACAAGAAGCTGTATTCAGCTCATAGAGCAATTACATCTAAAAGTACACTAGAGACTCAAGAGAGTAACTGTCAACTAAATCAAAGAAAGACATCAGCAAAGCGTGAACAAAGCATCTTCTACAATGAGACTGATTTCTTGTCATCTTTTCTCTTTACAGACTCAGCAGATGCAATGACAATGTGCTTCAAAGCAGAAAGATTGTTCTGAAAAATGTTAGTAAGAGCATGTATAGTGAGTGAAAAGTGACAGTGTACCACAGCACAATATGAATCAAGCATGTCTTCAAAAAGACAGGTTTGACAATGTGACTTCTCAAGCTGCAGAAGCTTTATCTTTATCATTGATGTTGGTTTCTTTCTGAGATCATGACAGCTTGCAACATGCAAGTGAGCCTCAATCACTTTGATATAGCTTGTCTGTTGCTGAACCAGCTCTTTGCCTACATTCTTTCTCTCAGGTATGATGACAATAGTGATGAATAACCTGTTGACTTGAGCATTGAACTCAGTCAGAACCTAGTAGAACTGTTAGTCAAATGTTACAACCATACCCGGTTAGAACTAACAGAATGGGTTAAACGCAAGAACTGCGTGATCTCCGGCATGAGACGACAGGTTGAGCGTCAACTTGATCATGAGAATGTTGAGTTGACCCTTAACAGGTTGAGTTGACTCTTTGAGAGTCAACTCTTGTTCTATATAGAAAGGATTGTTTTTCTTATGGAAATGATTGTGTTCAACTCAATACAAGTTATCAATTACTGGTTTACCCTACACTGCGCACTGAAATCTTTATATCAACAAGCACAAACCTCTAGCCTTAATATTCAAGGCATCTCAGATCAGGACGTAACACTTTGAACACTCTTACAATATAAGAATGACAACCAGTGCGCAGAAGTCAGCTTTGACAAGTCAAGTCAACCTTCAAGACCTTCAGCAAACAATTGATGTACTTAAGGTATCGACACTCAATGCATTCACAGACAAGAGAGAGAAGCTGTGAGCCTTCTTGATCAAGCTCAAGTTATATATTGAATTCAATCAGGCAAAGTTCAGGTTCAAGATGAACAAAGGCCTGTTTACTGTATTGTACCTCAAGAATGCAGCATTTGATTGAGTTAACCCCAAACTGCATGAGTTTCTTGACAAGACATCAAAGAAATGAATAAACAATAAGAAATTCATATTCAACAACTATAAGAAGTTCAAGAATGAGCTTTGAAGAGCCTTCAGAGTAGTCAACAAGAAACAAGCAGTGAAAAGATGACTTCACATTCTAAAGATGAATAAGTTGACAGTCAAGTATGCGGCAGAGTTTCAGTGAATCACAGCCCTAATGAATTGAGACAATGACACTTTAGTATTGCAATACTATTGAAGACTCAATGAGACTATCAAAGATGAGATAGTCAGAATGAATCAACCTGAAGAGCTTCAGGATATGATCAATATTTTCATCAACATTGACAGTTGTCAATGAGAACAACAAATGAAGCGCACAGAGCACTACACACTAAAGATGTAAAGAAAACATTATACTCTCAGAAGAGGTGACTCTATGAACCTCAACGCAATTGAGAAGCATTGTGAGCAACAACCACAAGTGAAGCAAGAACAGCACATGAGCAAGCTCTATAAGTCTCAATTCTGATGAGTAGAAACTCACAAATGTTATAACTGTGAAAAGCTCAAACATCTTGCAAGAACCTGCAAGAAATCTCAACAAGAGAGAAAAGAAGTTGCAGCAACAAATACACGCATAGTGCACAACACTCTGAGCTGAACAGCCTGCTATGACAACATGTGCTGAACACATATGAGCAGCAAAGATGAAGCCGAATGATACTCACAGAAACTCAAAAAGAAACAAAACAGTTACAACATGTTACGTCCTGATCTGAAATGCCTCAAATATTAGGGCTAAAGATTTGTGCTTGTTGATATAAGAGTCTCAGTGTGCGGTGTAGAGTAAACCAGTAGTTGATAACTTGTATTGAGTTGAACACAATCATTTCCATAAGAGAAACAATCCTTTCTATATAGAACAAGAGTTGACTTCTAAAGAGTCAACTCAATCTGCTAAGGGTCAACTCAACACTCTCATAGTTGAGTCAACACTCAATTTATTGTCTCATGTCAGAGATCATGCAGTTCTTGTGTTTGACTCATTCTGTTAGTTCTAACTGAGTATGATTGTAACACTATTTTCTCTTCTCATGATCTCTGTTCTCAGAATTCTATTTAAGTGAGAGTATAAATGAAACCTTTCAACATCAGCCATGCCTTGAAAACCTTCTCTCACCTGTGAGTACAACAATTGTCTTTGCACTGCAAAAGAGATCACTGTAGCTGGCAGTCCCTTGAACATTGTCTGTGTTTACTGTTTCAATCACTCTATTCTTTGTGTGATGATGAAGTCACATTTCAAATGTGCTGAGTGTACTCATTGAGGTCATTCATGTGTGAGTGTGATGTGAAAATCACTAAACTGTGTCCATGACAAGCTGAAGTCAGAGATTCTTCAAACTGAAGAAGAACAAGCTCGCCTCTTTGCAAAGCTTTCTCAATTACACAAAATGTTGCGTCAGACTCAAGATCATGCTAAACAGAAAACTCTCTATCTGTTAAAGAAAATGAGCAATGATAATGATGATGATGAGAAAACTCCTCAGTCTGAGATCTTGTTTCAGCTTTTTGATAACATGTCAAATGACTTTTGACAGTCTAATTTTGTCACCTCCCCCTCTCAAAGTGCTGAAGTGTTCTTGTGCAACTGTTGAGGTTTTCTATGAGTTCTCATGTGTTTTCAGAGGTGTTGTATTCCTTTCATTTGATGAGATAGTGGGCTCTTCCGCTAATCATTCGTTTTTCTAGAATGTTCTCAGCTTGATACTCTTTATCAGGTTTGACAGACATTTTGATGATTTGAAGTGATATGAACTGATTGCAACACTGAAGCATGAATGCATGAAATACTGAGTGTATCCGCATTTCCTTGAGTAAGTCTAGCTTATAGCTTAATTCTTTGATGTTTCTCTTGATTTTGAATGGTTTTATGCTTTTGTTGTTCAACTTCTTGCTTCTTCACTTTACACAAATGTTGTTTGTTCTCAGATAAACTCTTTCTTCAACCTCAAAAGGTTTTATCTCTGTTGTTTGTCTTGATTGCTGTTGAATTCTGTTCATCAGATCCTTATGCAACTTCTTGATCTCTGTGATGTTTAGTATTGCTTTTTGGTTTTGTGATTTGTGCGCTCACAGTTCTTGTCATATCTTTGGGTTATATTCATAATTTGCTCAAAATGGTGTTTCTTTCATGATTTCGTTTTGTGTGTTATTGTATGCAAACTGTGCCGTTGACAACAGTTGTACTCAGTTGTCCTGATTTCTATTGACATAGTGTCTCAAGTACGTTTCAACTGTCTGGTTCATTTGTTTGCTCTGCTCATTTGTTTGTGGGTGATATGCCGTCAACATCTTATGATTTATTCTGAGTTCTGCTGTGAGCATTTCTCAAAACTTGCTTGTAAACAGTTTGTCTCTGTCAGTAATAAACTTCTTTGATAGCCTGTGATTGTTAACCAACTCTTGCAGTATGGTGTACATCAATACTGATGCTGTTGTGGTTTTCTTGAATGAAATGAACATGGTGTACTTGATCAATCTATCAACTATAGTCAATATACTGTTGAATTTCACTCCTCATGCCGAATTCTTTGATGTCAGTAACTTCATTATGAAGTTCATAGTAATTGACTCTCATGGCATGTTTGGTGTGTTTAGTTGTGTTACCTCATCATATCTTTTATCTCTCTGAATCTTATTTCTGTGACATGAATTGCACTTGACAATGTACTCAGTGATTTGATCCTTAAGGTTGCTGATATTGTGCCTTCTTTGTATGAGGTTCTCAGTTCTTTTGACTTCAAGGTGTTTATTGGCTCTGTTGTTGTGACATACTCATATAAGTTCTTCATCTGTCAAGGAAGCTTGCTTCACCTTGTATGTTGCTGCTAAGTCTTGTGTGAGAATTTCCTTGATGTCTTCACTCAGAATTTTGATGTGAATCTTTTTTACTTCTTCATGATCAGACTGTCTACTTAAAGCGTCTGCTTCACCATTCTCATTACTCTTCTTGTAATGAATTTAAAACTTGTAATTGACTAACTGTTCAGCCCAGCAAACCTGTTGTCAATTCAACTGTTTTGTTGTTACAAAGTTCCTCAAATTCTTGTGATCTGTGTAGATCTGAATAGGCTTCTTTGTATCTGTGAGATAAGGTCTTCAATCTTGCAGTGCTTTCACTATCACAAGAAGTTCTTTGTCGTGAACCTCATATCTTTTCTCAGGTTCTGACAGTTTTCTAGATCAATAGACTATGAGTCTCTGTTGCTCATCTTCAATCTGATACAAGCATGTGCCTACTGCAAAATCTGACGCATCAGTTTTCAGTACCTTTTTGCATGTTGAATTGAGTATTCTCAGGTGTGCTGTTCTGCTAAGGCTTTCTTTTAATGTGTGAAACGCATTCTTCTGCTCTCTATTTCAATGTCATTTCTTGTTCTTGTGTGTTAGTTGTGTGAGAGGTTCTGCAATCTTTGCATAATTAGGTATGAACTTTCAATAATAGTTCATCAATTCTAGAAAGGCTTGCACTTTTTTGACTCATTTCGGCAGAGGCCAGTTCCTGACTGCGTTTGTCTTCTTTGAGTCCTTCTTGATTTGCTCAGATTGAATTATATAGTCAAGGAATTTGATTTCCTTTGCTTTGAACTTGCTTTTTGACTTCTTCACATACAAAGTCCTTTTGTTGAGCTTTCTCAGTACCTTGTGCACATGGCTGCAGTGCATCTTAAGGTCATCTGAATATATCAGAATGTCATCAAGGTATGTAATTGCAAAATCATTGAGGTACTCTCTCAATGTGTCATTGATTAATCTTTGAAAGATGATGAGGGCATTCTTGAGCTCAAACAGCATAACAGTGTATTCATAGTGTCTGTATCTTGTTCAAAATGCCGTTTTTCATTCTTCACCTTTCTTCATTCATACTCAGTAATAGGCTTCTTTCAAGTTCAGACTTGTGAATCACTTGACTCTGTCTAATCAATCTTGCAACTCTTTGATCAACAATAAGAGATAACTGTCTTGTTTAGTTATCTTGTTGAGTTGTCTATAGTTGACACATAGTTGCTTTGTGTCATCTTTCTTTGATACAAACAGAATTGAATATTCTGCTGATGACTTTGATGATTTGATGAATTCTCTTTTGAGATTCTCATCAAGGTAAGTTCTGACTTTCTTGAGCTGATCTTCACTCATTAAGTACAGTGACATTCATCTTGGCTGCTTGTTATTCAATAGCGGTATTTTGTGATCTCATGGCTTATGCTCTGATAAGCTCATTTCTGATTGTTTAAGGATATCATATGCATCTATCATGACGTATAATTCTTTGCTGATTCAATCAATTCTTGAGTTCTTTTTGTGTAATCAGAGCATCTCTAGTATGACATCATACTTGATTGAATTGAGAACATCAAACGTCAACTTCTGTGAATCTTTTAATATTATGGCTTTGATGTGAACCTGGTCTGTTATCCACTCAGATTCTCCGTTGATCATATATATCTGCATAGGCTTCAGTGCTTGCTGTGACGTTAGTTCTAGCACTCTTATCACTTGCTGTAAAACATAGTTGTTGATTGCTTCTAAGTCTACCATTGCTTGAAGAATTCTATTCCGTTCAACCTGAATGTCAACTCATATCTTATGGTCTTTGTTGTTCTTTTGAGACATTAGAAGCTTCTTGTTTTCTAGTCTCTTTGAGAGAGCTTGCAGTTTTTTGACTGTACTGCGTCACTTGCTCTTCTTTGAAGGTTCTGAAACCATTCAGGCTCTACCCCTTGTACAATCAGTTGTATGTATTCATCACTGTCTTTCTTGATATACTGTTCTGAGTGTAGGCGCAGTTTGTACTGATCATATTCTCACTGAATCTGAATCTGAAGTGCTTTCACTTTACTCAGAAACTCAGGTGGCATGTAGCCTTCTGAAAAGGTTCATCAATCATTGTCTGATGTCAGGTACTCTGTGAATAAATGAATCTTGATTTTGTGACTTCTAGTTTTTCACACAAGTTGTTTTGATACTGGGTTGATCACTGTTCATACTTCTTTCATCAACTTATTGAGTTCTAAGCATGCTTTTGCTTCTTCTGTTTCTTTCTGTTGCTTCTTAAGATCATTGACTCTTTTCTCAAGCTCTTCTTGCTGCTTTTCTAGCAGTTGTTGACGCATTTTTCAGTGCTGATTCTTGAGGTGCTCATGTCTTGTTTTGAGTTTCATGTCAACTTCTCAGTTGTTGACATTCTTTGAGTCTGCGTTCAAATTCAGGGCTATTCAGATGCTATCACTGTAGTCTTCTTCTATCTGGGTTCTGTGAGTATTGATTTCTTTAATCTCAGCTTTCTTTAGAATAGCTAATTTCTTCAGTTGACCTGTTGTGTTGTAACTGTTTTGTCTCTTCTTGAGTATCTGTGAGTATCATTTGACTCTGTCTTTGCTGCTCATATGTGTTCAGCACATGTTGTCATAGCAGACTGTTCAGCTCAAAGCGTTGTGCACTATGCATGTATTCATTGCTGCAACTTCTTTTCTCTCTTGTTGAGGTTTCTTGCAGGTCCTTGCAAGATGTTTGAGTTTTTCACAGTTGTAACATTTGTGAGTCTCTGCTCATCAGAGTTGAGGCTTATAGAGCTTGCTCATGCATCATTCTTGCTTTACTTGTGGTTGCTGCTCACAGTGCTTCTCAATCATGTTGAGGTTCATAGAGTCACCTCTTCTGAGAATATAATGTCTTTCTCACATCTTTGATGTGTAGTGCTCTGTATGCTTCATTCATCATTTTCATTGATGACTGTTGATGTTGATGAAGATATTGATCATATTCTGAAGCTCTTCAGGTTGATTCATCCTGACTATCTCATCTTTGATAGTCTTGTTGAGTCCTCAATAGTATTGCAATATTAAAGCGTCATCATTTCAATCCATTAGGGCCGCAATTCACTGAAACTCTGCCGCATACTTGACTGTCAACTTATTCATCTTTAGAATGTGAAGTCATCTTTTCGCTGCTCATTTCTCATCAACTACCTTGAAGGCTCTTCAAAGCTCATTCTTGAACTTCTTATAGTCACTGAATATGAATTCTTTATTGTTCATTTGTTTCTTCAGTGTCTTGTTGAGAAACTCATGCAGTTTGAGGTCAACTCAATTGAATGCTGCATTCTTGAGGTACAATACAGTAAACAGACCTTTGTTCATCTTGGACCTGAACTTTGTCTGATTGAATTCAATATATAACTTGAGCTTGATCAAGAAGGCTCGCAGCTTCTCTCTCTCATCTGTGAACACATTGAGTGCTGATACCTTGAGTATATTGATTGTTTGCTGAAGGCCTTGAAGGTTGACTTGACTTGTTAAAGCTGACTTTTGCGCACTGATTGTCATTCTTATATTGTAAGAGTGTTCAAAGTGTTACGTCCTGATCTGAGATGCCTTGAATATTAAGGCTAGAGATTTGTGCTTGTTGATATAAGAATCTCAGTGTGCAGTGTAGGGTAAATCAGTAGTTGATAACTTGTATTGAGTTGAACATGATTGTTTTCATAAGAAAAACAATTCTTTCTATATAGAACAAGAGTTGACTTCTAAAGAGTTGACTCAACCTGTTAAGGGTCAACTCAACACTCTCATGATTGAGTTGACACTTAACTTGTCATCTCATGCTGAAGATCACGCAGTTCTTGTGTTCAACTCATTCTGTTAATTTTAACTGAGTATGATTGTAACACAACACAACAGGTTGACTGAAGGGATTAACTATTCTAAAAAAAGCCAAGATCAAAGAAAACAATACTCACAGAACTCAGGTAAAAGAAGACTACAGCAATAGCATCTGAATAGTTCTGAATTTGAACACAAACTCAAAGAATGTCAATAACTGAGAAGTTGACATGAGACTCAAAACAAGATATGAGCACTCTGAGAATCAGCACTGAGAGATGTGTCAACAACTGTTAAAAAGACAGCAGAAAGAGCTCAAGAAGAGAGTCAATGACCTTAAAAAGCAACAAAAAGAAACAAAAGAAGCAAGAGCATACTTAAAACTTGACAAGTTGATGAAAGACATATGATCAGCAACCAACTCAGTATCAAAACAACTTGTGTGAAAAACTAAGAGTCACAAAATCAAGATTCATTTATTCACAGAGTATCTGACATTAGGCAGTGATCAATGAACCTTTTCAGAAGACTACATGTCACCTGAGTTTCTGAGTAAAGTGAAAGCACTTCAGAACCAGATTCAGTGAGAATATAATCAGTATGAACTGCGTCTACACTCAGAACAGTATATTAAGAAAGGCAGTGAGAAATACATACAACTGATCATACAAGAGGTAGAGTCTAAATGGCTTCAAAACCTCTGAAGAAGAGCAAGCGACGCAGTACAGTCAAAAAACTGCAAGCTCTCTCAAAGAGACTAGAGAACAAGAAGCTTCTAATGTCTCAGAAGAACAGCAATGACCACAAGATATGAGTTGACGTTCAGGTCAAACAGAATAGACTTCTTTGAGCAATGATAGACTCAGAAGCAATCAACAACTATATTTTGCAGCAAGTGATAAGAATGCTAGAACTAATGCTGCAGTGAGCGTTGAAG